>Ga0209995_1000210_pt1 | contig 9393 bp, 9 predicted proteins | sample InoplaM3AM_FD_187580 | JGI IMG/M metagenome (GOLD analysis project Ga0209995, IMG submission 187580) | Arabidopsis thaliana rhizosphere microbial communities from the Joint Genome Institute, USA, that affect carbon cycling - Inoculated... | ecosystem: Host-associated > Plants > Roots > Rhizosphere... | reverse complement strand
CGGCTCCGCGCGTCCGGAGCCGGCGATCCAGTCGGAGCCGCCGCTGGTCACCAGGATCGTCTGCTGCGCGGCGATCCGTCGGAGCAGCGGCTCCATGACGCCGCCCTCGTGGCGCCAGCGCCAGGCCGCGATCGCGACCTGGTGCGTGTGCATGGCCAGGGCGAGCGCGGTCGATCCGCAGCACTGCCCGAGCGCGCGCACCATCTCGCACAGCTCGGCGTGGGAGGCGCCGCCGCCGCCCAGCTCGGCGGGCACGCCCGCCGAGAACACCCGGCGCTCGCGGAGATCGCGGTAGTTGTCGGCGACGAAGCCATCCGTGGCATCGTGGGCGGCGGCGCGGGCGGCGAAGCGCGGTCCCAGATCGCGCGCGATCGCGCCCTGATCGAACCGCGCCCGGTCAGCGTTGGGTAGGGCCTGCGTGCTCATCGTTCACCTCCGTCGGTCCGAGGATCCGGGCCCCCGACGTGCTCAGGATGGCAGGGGAGCGGGGGGCCGTCCAAGACCAAAAAATGGACTTGCCGGCGCCCCGGCCGCGCGCCTAGAGTCGGAGCAGCATGAAGGGTTACGGCCAGTTCTGCCCGATCGCCATGGCGTGCGAGACCTTCGCCGAGCGCTGGACGCCGCTGATCCTCCGGGAGCTGCTGGCCGGCGGCCGGCGGTTCAACGAGATCCGGCAAGGCATGCCGCTGATCTCGCGCACCTTGCTCGGCCAGCGCCTGCGCGAGCTGGAGGACGCCGGCGTCATCACCAGCCGGCCGCTGGCCCGCGGGCGCGGACGCGAGTACCTCCCGACTCCCGCGGCCGAGGAATTGCGCGGGGTCCTGGAGCGGCTCGGCGAATGGGGCCAGCGGTGGGCCACGACGCAGTTCGATCCCGAGAACCTGGATCTCATGCTGCTCATGTGGAACGTGCGGCGGCGGATCGACTTTCCGCGTCTGCCTCGGCATCGGGTCGTCGTGCGGTTCGACTTCCGCGCGTTCCCGTCGCGGTGCCGGTCCTTCCGGACCTCCTGGCTGATCCTCCAGCGCGGCGGGTCGGACGTGTGCCTGAAGGATCCCGGCTACGACGTGGATCTGGTGGTCTCCGCGGACGCGGGCGCGATGGCCCGGGTCTGGACCGGCGCGCTCCCGTTCGCCCAGGCGGTGCGGGAGGGCGGTCTCCGGATGGAGGGGCCCCGCGAGCTCGTCCGCGCGTTTCCGACGTGGCTGCTCCTGAGCCACTTCGCCCACGTCGAGCGTCCTCCGCGGGCAACTCTGACGGCCCCTCGCGTCAGCTGATTCCCGCTGGCCCGCGCCGGAGCACGCGTCCCGGCAGGGCGCCGGTGTGCTCACCCGAATCGACGACGACGATTCCGTTCACCACGACGCTCCCGATCCCGTCCGGGTAGCGATGCGGGTCCTCGTAGGTGGCGCGATCGGTGATCGCGGCCGGGTCGAACGTCGTGATGTCAGCTCGGTAACCCTCACGCAGGAGCCCACGATCCACGAGCCCCAGCACGCGAGCCGATGCCCCGGTCATCTTGTGCACGGCCTCGGGGAGCGAGAGCAGGCCGAGATCCCGCGCGTAGTGGCCAAGAACTCGCGGGAACGTCCCGTAGAAGCGCGGATGGGGCCGTCCCTGTCCGGCCACGCTCTGCGGCGCGACCGCGCGGCCGTCCGAGCCGACCAGCACCGCCGGCGAGCGAAGAAGAGACTGCACGTCGGCCTCGTCGATGGAGCAGACGACCACGAAGGTTGCGCCCGCGTCCGCCTCGAGGAGATTGCACACCAGATCGATCGGCTCCATCCCGGCGTCACGTGCGAGTGCGGCGATGCTGCGGCCGGCGTCTCCGGAGCGCGTCCGCGACGTGCTGACGCTCACCGCGTCCCACGAGGCGATCCGCCCGAAGCTCGTGAGCCCGCGCTGGTCGATCTCGCGGGCGAGACGCCGACGCACGGCCGGATCACGAAGCCGGCCGAGCATCGCCGGAAGGCCGCCCGCCTGAACCCAGAGCGGCAGGAGGTTCCGCAGCGGATTCGCTGCGCACGTGTACGGGTAGGCGTCGCAGACGACGCGGACCCCGCGACGGCGCGCGGCGTCGATCTCGGCGAGCAGCCGCGGGGCCCGACCGCGATTGTCGAGTCCGGACAGCTTCAGATGGGCGATTTGGACGTCTACTCCTGAGGTCTCCGACGCGTCGATCGCCTCCCGGACCGCCTCGAAGATCCCGTCCGACTCGCTGCGCAGGTGGGTGGCGTAGGCTCCGCGATGTTGCTTGACCACGCCGAGCAGGCGGAGCACTTCGTCCGGCTTGGCGAAAGAGCCGGGCGCGGTGAAGAGGCCGGAGGAGAGCCCCCGCGCGCCCGCGGCCAGGCCCTCGGCCAGGAGCCGCTGCATGAGGGCCATCTCGCCGTCGGTGGGCGCGCGATCGTCCATGCCCACCGTCATCAGCCGGAGCGTGTTGTGACCGACCTGCATGATCGTGTTGATCGCGGTCGGCGGGAAGGTGTCCATGTACTCGGCGAAGGTGGTCTCCCGCGTCTCGATCCACGGGGCGAACCCGGCGAGGTATTCCTGGAGCAGACCGGCTCGGCCCGGGGTGACCGGCGCCAGCGAGAACCCGCAGTGGCCGACCACGTCGGTGGTTACGCCCTGCAGGATCTTGCTCTCCGCTCGCGGGGCGTAAGGCAGCGTGAAGTCGGAATGCGTCTTGATGTCGATGAACCCGGGCGCGACCACTTGCGCCGTCGCGTCGATCACGCGGCGGGCCGGTCCCGAGTGTCGCGTCGTGATCGACGCGATCCGGCCGTCGCGCACCGCGAGATCGCCCGGGACCGGCGCCACCCCGGTGCCGTCCAGGATCATGCCGCCGCGGATGACGAGATCGTCCACCGATGACTCAGCGGTCAGGCACGAGGGCGGAAGGCGGGCATGACCTCGCGCGCGAAGCGGGCGAGCTGCTCGACCATGAGATCGCGCGGGGTGCCGATGGCCCAGCCGATCATGACGTGGTCGAGCCCGGGATAGCGGCGCTCGATCTCCTTCAGGTACGCGACGATGTCGGCGGACGGCCCGCACAGCCACGAGCGGTTGCCGACCCCGTTCTCGAGGGTGGCCGAGGTCGGCGATTGGGGCCGGCGGGCCGCCACCGCGCGGACGTGCTCCTCGCTGTAGCGCAGCATGCCGAGCGGTGCCATCACCTTGGCGTGCTCCTCGAAGTAGGGGCGCGCGCGCTCGATGGCGGCCTCCACCGTGTCGTCGATGCACATGCGGAAGCCGAGGATCAGGTCCTCGCCGAGCGCGAGGTCGCGCCCGTGGCGGCGCGCCGTCTCCTGGTACTCGCGCGCCCAGCGCTGGACCAGCTCTTCCGCGGTGGCGGAGATGATCCCCTTGATGCGGTGGCGGGCCATGAACTCGAGGCCGCGCGCCCCGCCGCTCACGATCGGCTGCCAGACCTCCACCGGCCGGCGGAGCGGACGCGGCACGAGGGTGATCTCCTTCAGCGCGTAGCCGCGATAGGGCACGTCGGGCGGGATCGTGTAGCGCTTCCCGCGGTGCGAGAAGGAGTCCTCGCGGAACGCCTTCAGGATGACCTCCACCTGCTCCTCGAAGAGCTCGCGGTTGGCCTCGGCGTCCAGCATCGGGTTGCCGAACGTCTCGACTTCTCGACTGTGATAGCCACGGCCGACGCCGAAGACCACGCGACCGTTGGTGAGGATGTCGGCGACCGCGTAGTCCTCGGCGAGACGGAGCGGGTGCCACGTGGGCACCACGTTGAAGGCGCAGCCGATCTTCACGCGCCGCGTGCGATGGGCCAAATCCACCGCGAGCATGGGGATGCTCGGGATGCATTCGAAGCCCTCGTGCTGGAAATGATGCTCGGCCAGCCAGAGCGTCTCGTATCCGAGGGTGTCGGCGGCCCGGGCGAGCGCGGCGGCGGTGTCGAAGGCCTCGGCGAGGCGCTCGTTGGGATACCGGCGGTCGTCGGCGGGCGTGCCGTCGAGCCCGCACCGCTCCAGCTCGATGTGGCCGACGTACAGGGTCGAGAAGCGGGTGATCAAGCGGGTCGCTCCGGCTCGGTCACGTCGTCCCGGGTGAAGCCGGTGACCCGCTTGTACTCCTCGGAGAAGCCCCGAAGCTCGGCACGCGAGATGTAGCGGTCGAGGTCGTCGAACGGCGCGTCGCCGACCAGCTCCTCCACGCGGCGGATGAGGTAGTCGGGCGGCTGCTCGCGGTTGGTGCGGACGACGCGCGCGGTCGGACCCGAGCGCGCGGCCTCGTAGGCGGCGAGCGCGGCGGCCGGGTCGCCGCCGGCAGCCAGACGGTCGGCGAGGGCGCGCGCGTCGAGAATGGCCTGCGCCGCGCCGTTGGAGCCACGCGGGTACATCGGGTGCGCGGCGTCGCCCAGCAGGGTGACGCGGCCGAAGGTCCAGCGATCGATGGGATCGCGATCCACCATCGGGTACTCGAAGATGACGTCCGAGCGGCGGAGCAGGTCGGGGATGTCGAGCCAGTCGAACGTCCAGCCCGCGTAGATCGGGAGGAAGTCCTCGAGCCGGCCCGGCTTGTTCCAGTCGTTGCGCTCGTAGCCGGGCTGGGCGACCTGGGACGTCCAGTTGATGAGCTGCCGGCCGTCGCCGTCCACGTCGTCGGCGATCGGGTAGATGACCAGGTTGCCGCGCTGGATCGAGCCCACCCGCACGTAGCTGCGCCCGGTCAGGAACGGCTTGGCCCGCGTGACGCCGCGCCAGGTGTTGATGCCGCCGAAGCAGAGCGGATCGTCCGGATAGAACTGCCGGCGCACCGCCGAGTTCACGCCGTCGCAGGCGACGACCACGTCGGCGGTGATGGGCTCGCGCGCCGCGCCGGTCTGCGTGGAGCGGAATCGCAGCGTCACGCGCCCGCCGCTCTGCTCGAGGCCGACGCAGTGGTGATCGCTGACGAGGCGCTCCGCGCCGAGGCGCTCGACCGCCGCGCGCCAGAGGGTCAAGTGCACCCGCCCTCGATGGATGCCGACCTCGGGGACCGGATAGCCGGCGATCCGGCCGCGCGGCTCGGAATAGATGAGTTGGCCGAAACGGTTGAAGAAGCAGCTCTCGCGATTCTCGATGCCCTGGCTCGCCAGCGACTCGCCGAGCCCGAGCGCGGTCAGCACCCGCATGGCGTGTGGCAGGAGTGTGATGCCGACGCCCAGCTCCCGCACCTCGGGAGCGCTCTCGTACACCCGGCAGGCGAGGCCGCGCTGATGGAGCGCGAGCGCCAGGGTGAGCCCGCCGATGCCGCCGCCGACGATCGCGATGTCCATGACGAGTGCGCGTCCTCCGTGACGAGGCGGAGTGTAGCGTGCGGGGGACGGAGCGGCAACGGGCGCGCGGACCGCCCGGCCCCTTGCGGGGATGCGCGGCCGTCGCCTATAGTCGGCGTCGCGGGTCTTCGCTACGCGGAAGGCCGGACACCATTCGGGGGGAGATCGAGATGCTCAAGACGTCGCACGCGCTGGTGCTGCTGGTCGTGGCCGTGCTCGCGCTGGCCGGGTGCGCCACCCAGGGCTCGACGGTCGGCATGCAGCCGGTGCCCATCACCGACTTCAAGATGGTGGCCGGCAAGTGGGCCGGGCCGGTGACCGGAATCACCTCTCGTGACGACTGGGCCGAGATGACCATCACTCCGGAAGGGCGCTTCGACTTCGGGATCGCCCGGACGATCGGTGTGTTCGAAGGGGGCGGCCCCTTGACGCTCGCCGACGGCAAGATGCAGGGCAAGGGCGCGCGCGGATCCATCGTCTACACGCTGTACCAGAGCGGCAACCGCCGCGTCCTGAAGGGCGACGCGACGCTCTCGGACGGCCGCCAGGTGAACGCGACGCTCAGTCCGAAATAGGTCTTCGCGGGTAGAGCACGTCCAGCGTATAGGCCAGGTCCAACCGCTCACGGTGCCATGCCGGCGCCGCGGGAAGTGATGGCGCCACGTGCGATTTTTTCGAAGCCGACCGTGAAGTGAACGCCAGGAGGCAAAGAGACACGCAGGAAGGGCGATTCAACGACCTTGGATTCGCGCGACGAGGGCTCGCGCGGCATCCTGTCAAGCGATCAGTGCGCGCCAACCAGCGGCAGCACCACCTCCACGGCCCGGATCATCGTGGAGAGATCCATGCTCGGCTCGTCCCGGTCGTGCGCGGCCACCATCGAGGGCAGGAACGGCAGGTGGATGAACCCGGCGGGTCGCGAGAGCTCGCGGGCGGCCAGGTGGTGCAGCGTCGCGTAGAGGACGTGGTTGCAGAGGTAGGTGCCCGCGGTATTCGAGATCGCGGCGGGGATGCCCTCCGCGGTCAGCGCGGCCAGCATCTCGCGCAGGGGCAGCGTGCTGAAGTACCCGGCGGGGCCGTCGTCGGCGCAGGCCACGTCGCACAGCACCTGGCCGTGCGCGTCCGGCCGCGAGTAGTCCATCACGTTGACCGCCACCCGCTCCAGCGAGATGCGCGCGCGGCCGCCCGCGAGTCCCAGGTGCACCACTCCGAGCAGACCGGCCGCGTCGAGCAGCGGCGTGACCACCGCGCGCGCGGCCTCGTGCTGGACGGGGAGCATGGCGCTTCGCACCAGGCGGTCGCCGATCACGCGGCCGTCCAGCCGCTTGGCCACCTCGCCCGACGGGTTGACCGCGTCGCCGTCGAAGGGATCGAACCCGGTGACCAGGATGTGGCGGGACGGCGCGGCGGTCACGCGGGCTGCACTCCCGTGCGGTGACGCTGGGCGAGGGCCTGATAGCCGCTCGGGTTGACCTGCACCCAGCGCTCGGCCGCGGTGCCGGCCAGTGGCCCCTTCACCTTGCACGGCGCGCCCATTGCGAGCACGCCGTCGGGGATCTCGGTGCCCGGCGTGACCAGCGAGCCGGCGGCCACCATCGCGCGCACGCCGACCTTCACGCCGTCGAGCAGGGTGGAGGAGTTGCCGATCAGCGCCTCCTCGCCGACGGTGGCCGCGTGCACGAGGCACAGATGGCCCACGGTGGCGCCGGGGCCGATCTCGACGCCGCCGGCCGGCGTCACGTGGACGACCGCGCAATCCTGCACGTTGGCGCCCCGGCGGATCACGATCGGATTGAAGTCGGCGCGCAGCACGGTGTTGTACCAGACGGAGGCGTTCTCCTCCACCGTGACGTCGCCGATCAGGTTGGCGGTGGGCGCGATGAACGCGGTCGGGTGCACGCGCGGCGACTTGCCTTCGAACGAGAAGAGCGGCATCCGGGGCTCCTTGGTCGGAAGGAATTGGCTGCGAGGCACGATAGTGCGCTCGTCGTGCACGCAAGACAAGTGGGCGGTGGACAAGGCCGGAGGCGCGGTGTAGCCTGCGCCATCATGGCCCGGCCCAGGATCGAGGCGGTCGCGACCGCCACTCCGCCCTGGCAATACGACCAGGCCACCGTGCTGCGCATGTCGGGTTACGACGATCCGCGGCGCATGGGATTCTTCAGCAACAGCCTCATCGAGACGCGCCACCTCTACATGGACCCGGAGACGTTCACGCCCGACGAGAGCGTGGACCAGCTCAACGACCGCTGGCGCCGGGGGGCGGTCGCGGTGGGCCAGCAGGCGGTGGCGCGGGCCATCGAGCGGGCGGGCTGGCGGCGCGAGGACGTGGACTTCATCGCCACCACGACCTGCACCGGGCGGGTGTGCCCGAGCCTCGACGCGCAGATCATCAACGAGCTGGGGCTCAAGCCCACGATCCAGCGGGTGCACGTGGGCGACACCGGCTGCGCGAGCGCGATGGTGGCGATGCAGCAGGTGTCCAATCACCTGCGCGCGTTCCCCGATCACCGCGCGGTGATGGTCGCGGTCGAGATCTGCTCGGCCGCCTACTTCCTCGACGACCGGCTGGAGAGCGCGGTCGCGCACGCCATCTTCGCGGACGGCGCGGGCGCCATCGCCATCGGCCGGGACGGGGCCGGGCCCGAGATCGTGGAGCACCGCACGCTGTTCCGCTCCGAGCACCTGGGCGCGATGGGCTTCGAGTATCCGGGCGGCCGCCCGCGGGTGGTGCTCTCCAAGGACGTGCGCCGCATCGGGGCGGGCATGATGAAGGAGATGGCCGACCTCCTGATGGCGAGCCACGGGCTCAAGAAGGAGGACATCGCGCATTTCGTGCTGCACTCCGCGGGCCGTCGCGTCATCGAGCAGGTGGGCCGGGTGATGGAGCTGGACGACTCTCGGCTGGCGCACTCCCGATCCGTGCTCCAGCAGTTCGGCAACATGTCGTCCGCCACCGTGGTGTTCGTGCTCGACGATCTGCTGCGATCGCACGAGCCGGCGCCGGGCGACTGGGGCCTCATGATCGCCCTCGGCCCCGGCTTCGCCGCCGAGGGCGCCCTGCTGCGCTGGTAGCATGCCGTTCCTTCCGCCCCTCGCCCGCGCCGCGGGCGCGCTGGAGATCATCGACGGCCCTCCCGTGCCGTTCGCGGATCTCGCGTGCTGCATGACGGACATCGCGCGCGTCAACGGCTGGTTCTTCGGGCGCATGGTCACGATGATCCACGTCAAGCGGATGGTCTCCGTGCTCCCCGCCGATCGCGTCGTCACGGTGCTGGACGTGGGCACCGGCGGGGCCGACATTCCCCGCGCGGTGGTGCGGTGGGCCCGGCGGGCCGGCCGGCGCGTGCGGGTGTTCGCCCTCGATCGCGACCCGGCCACGCTGCGGATCGCCGCGGAGGCGAGCCGGACGTATCCGGAGATCACCTTCGTGCGGGGCGACGCGCTCGCGCTGCCGATCCGCCCGGGCGCGGTGGACCTCACCATCTCCGCCATGACGCTGCACCACCTGGAGCCCGACGCGGCGGTGCGCTACCTGGCCGAGATGGACGCGGCCGCGCGGGTGGGGTTCGTGGTCAACGACCTGGTGCGGACCCGGCTCGCCCACGCGGTGGTATGGCTGATCACCCGCTTCGTCACGCGCAGCGCGATCTCGCGCCACGACGGACCGCTCTCGGTGCTGCGCTCGTACACGCCGCCCGAGGTGACCGCGCTGTGCGAGAAGGCGGGATTGCTCGACGCCTCGGTGGTGTACCACTGGCCGTATCTGCGGCTCTGCGCGGTGCGGGAGCGGCGGTGACCGCCGCCCGCGCCGACGTGGTGGTGGTGGGCGCGGGGCCGGCCGGCTCCGCCGCCGCGATCCTGCTCGCCGAGCGCGGCTGGTCGGTCACGCTGCTCGACAAGGCGGCCTTCCCGCGTCCGAAGATCTGCGGCGAGTACCTCTCGCCGGAGGGGGCGCGCGTGCTCGATCGGCTCGGCGCGCTGAAGGCGGTGGATGCGGCGGGCGCGCAGCCGCTCCACGGCATGCGCATCGTCGCTCCCGACGGCACCGTGCTCGACGGCACGTATCCGACCGGCGGGCGATGGCGCGGCTATCGCGACCACGCGCT
>Ga0209995_1000209_pt1 | contig 9427 bp, 11 predicted proteins | sample InoplaM3AM_FD_187580 | JGI IMG/M metagenome (GOLD analysis project Ga0209995, IMG submission 187580) | Arabidopsis thaliana rhizosphere microbial communities from the Joint Genome Institute, USA, that affect carbon cycling - Inoculated... | ecosystem: Host-associated > Plants > Roots >... | reverse complement strand
CACGGTCAAGTAATAAAGATATACTCGGCATATTCTCCAAATGAATTTGGCAATTCTGCAATACCCGGACGTTTCAAATCTTAGTGTTGAAAATAATGTCACTAATTTAAGAGAATTAATTTAAGAGAAATTAACGACCCTCTAAATAGACAGTAATTAAGTTTATCATTCAAACCATCCTTTCAAAACAACATTCGTTATAGTACCAAAAATCATGTCAAATTTGAAAGTAAAAATAGAAAACTTTGTTGGAACATCATACAATCCTTTTGAAGGTAATGAATTTACCTTTCTAAGTACGGATAGCGGAGCAACGAAGACGTGAAACAGATAATATGTCTAAAAAAGCGAAAATTTGGAGTATTATTGCTGCAGTTGTTACGGGTGGAGTAGCAATAGGCATATACAGTATGTCGCCACTTTCTGAAGCGGCCATGACAACGAATTAGGGACAGTAAAGCCCTATTTTTTTTATTTTATATCCAACAAAATTCAAATGGGAATGGGGAATAATATCAATTCTCTTTTCTTAAGGCAATTTCAGATTTATTGCAACCAAAAATCCTTCATGCGGTAAACAGACCTAATAAGGTAAAGATACTTACTTAAAGACGGATAAATTTAATTACTGCTAACGGCTTGAAACAGATATGTCTAAAAAGGCGAAAATTTGGAGTATTATTGCTGCAGTTGTGACGGGTGGAGTAGCGATAGGCATATACAGTATGTCGCCACTTTCTGAAGCGGCCTTATCTCAAAATTAGGGACAGCAAAGCTTTTACCATAATTAGTAATCATATTCATAATGAAGCTACTGGATCTTAAGCACGGCCCTGAATCTCAATTCTCCTTTAACTACTTTGTCATAAGCAGTATTCATGTCGTCCAATGGAAACGATTCAGTCATAACACGAACCTTACCTTTTGCTACATAATCCAGTGCTTCATACAGATATTCTCTATCATTTTGAAGTGATCCTATGATGCGTCCTCTGCCCATAAGTAAATGTCCTGTCACAATTAGAGGCTCATCAGATATTCCCATTAAGACTAGTCTTCCATCTGGTCTCAAACCCTTTAGTGTCTCACCTGTCGCTTTGTAAGAGTTACTTGTCGCTAGGATCACATCCGCGCCACCGGCCTTTTTTAGATCCTTCCCATCTGACACCACAACATCAGCTCCGAGTTTGTATGCTAATTCTTCTTTATCTTTGGAATGAGTAACAGCAATTGTTTCAAAACCGCAAACTTTGGAATATTGAATTGCCAGATGGCCCAAACCACCTACGCCAACAACTGCTACACGTTCATGGGGCTTGGGTTCAGCAATTCTCAAACCACTATATACTGTATATCCTGCACAAAAGATTGGTGCTGCCTGTTCATACTGCAACCCATCAGGGAGTAGCTGTGTAGCATCTGCATAAGCCACCATATATTCTGCATGACCTCCGGCAATGTTAACACCCGTACCTATCTGTTCTGGACAAAAAAGTGACTTTCCTCTTTGGCACCATTCACATCTGCCGCAAGTATTTTGAACCCATGGGACACCGACCCTATCGCCTATCTTCCTAGTTGTTACATTTTGACCCAATTCTACTATTTCACCAACTGGTTCATGACCTATCGTATTGGGAAAACTAGCAGGAAGCACACCTTCTGTCATGTGTACGTCAGTATAACAGATACCGCTCGCATGCATCTTGATGAGAACCTGATCAGGTCCAGGCTTGGGAATCGGTACATCATTTAACTGCCACGTGCCATGCACTTCTGGAACTACTGCTGCTTTCATTATGATTCAAACTCTTTGTAAGGTAGGCCTAAATTATATCTTTTGAGTACGTGAAATAAAATCAAAATGGTACTATTGGATATCCATAAATAAAATAAAGCCATTTAGATCTCAATGCAAAGTAAAATTATTAAATTATTCTTTGAAAGTATTGGTATTTGTCTTTTCAGCAATAACAATTGGTATTACGGGCGTCGAGGCAATTTGGTCATTTGATCAGATGTTTTCACCACAATCGCCGCCACAAAATAATCAAACTAACAACTCAAGCCAATTATCTGGTTCACCTGCAGGCCAGCCTCCATACTGAAATATCAATTGTATATACTGTTATAAATTTTTGTGAGTATACATATAACATGCACTACATTTTGACGGTGATAACTATTGCAATAATATTCTCGTTACCAAATATAGGTTTTGCCCAGAATTCTGAAAATGCGTCACAATCAGTGGGAGCAGAAGTAAAATTGATTGCCCCTATATTACAAAAGATATCTGATAACGGAACATATTTAATTACCATAAAGTCCGGACAATCACCCATTTCAACAGGATTAAATTTGGAAATTTTATTTTTAAATAAAACGTCCCCATACCTGAATGCTCCCCCTCCTAACGCCGAGTCCAATCTCTCGAGTACTGAATACAATAAAAGTAGCGGTTTGGTAATACCATCCGTGATAGAAAGAACACTTCCTGTAAAAAGTTATGATATAATGATAAATTCAAGTGACGGCAAAGAAATATGGAAGAAGACAAATCAGGTACCTCAAGGAGGAAGAGGACCTCAGACGATAATGCTAGAGAATTATGGCATTGGAAATATAACTATAATTCTAAAGAACATAGTACCTAGCCCCGAACTTGCTGATACAATGAATGTGCAAAATAAAAGCAACTTTACCCTTTCACTTCCAGACACCAATCCTCCAACTGACTCTGTAGAGTTTAAGACAAAGATCATTGTTGTCTGAAATGTTAAACGAGTTCTGCAGTACAGTGACGATATTACAAAATTACTACTGATGTTTCACAAGCTTGCTTTGGAAACAGCACATCTAACAACTTTTTGCTTCCTATATCTTAGCCTAATCTTGACAAATCCACAATTAATGACTCGAATAGCTATCTCTAATCGGTTTTGAAGCAGAAATTTGATCTTTTCAACTATAATCCTTTAATACTTTATAGGATTGACAAGTATGTGGACCCAAGAATAATCATGATTGGAATTGCCGTTGCGATAGTCCTTTCAGGTGGAACAGAGGTTATGGCGGCCAGTAACAATACTGGAAACAACACGGATATCGGAACAGCTAAGCAACTTGAGCAACTAACCAGCAATAATTCGTTAGCAAACGCTAGCACTATGACCAGCTTTAATGACACAACTAATCAAACATCCAATCAAACCTCAAATCAGACTGGAAATATGTCTGGATAAAGCCCTAATTTTTTTGGCTGTGTATTTATTCTCGTTATCCCAATCAGACTGACATGTTGTTCTAATTAATAAACAAATGAGACAGTTAATATTGATAAACTTTAATGCCCATTATATTTCTGGAATGATGTCAAACAATAAGGAAATTCTTAAGATGATAGCAATTTGCCGGGAAGTTAGAGACGTAGCAAGTAAATTTCAGGTCTTGAATCGTATCAATCATTCACTCCCTGTGGAATCCCGTATAACGATTCCTTCACTTATTACTGGCGATGGAATCGACAATCTATTGAGTTGGATCGAAGTAAAGATCTCACCTCCAATCTATGGACTAACGTCAGCCTAGGCGATGCCATAAGGTAGAGCACAATAGACGACGTAAAATGCGATAATTTTTTAGCGCCCGGAACGTACAGGTGCAGATTGCTTATCCCAGAGGTCAAGTTCTAAAATTAGTAAACGTGCTCAGCGTTTTTAATCGTCTTTTGGTTGTCCTGGTTCTGGTGCCGGCTCAGGTTCGACATCACCTGGCTCTTCTGGTTCGGGTTCCACCTGCCCCATTGTATAACAAATATCTGTTATTTTTGACATGCTATAACTGAGGCTTAAAACTATTTATGCTTTATAGTAACAGAGACATGCACCTGAGTACAAAAATAAAAAAAATTCTTGGATTGTTTAAAAAATGAAGGGATCAAGCGGGTTCGCTTGAACCTTCTTCTTCATCTACCATTTCGGCTGCTTCTTCGCGTAGTTTTTCTGCCGGACCACTGGTTTCTGGGTCATTCTCTGCAGCTCCTATTTTTTTCTGGTTTTTTTGTGCAGTTTCTATGTCTTCACTTTCGTTTTTTCTGTCACTCATTGTTTACTTAACCGCAACATTGGTTAAGTATGTATCAACTTTAATCTGTTTCTCGGTACTACGAATTTATCATTACCTAAACAAGGAACAAAGAACTGTTGTGTACTTATCTAAAATACACATCTAAATTTTCTCTTCTCAACTCAATTACTTTTGCGAAGGTTTCGATTTTCATGTAAATTTAGACAATATTTCAAATGAGGCTAGTCTAAAAGCAGAAATACCCGTCCTGAAAGGATAAGCACCGCCACCTTTGAGAGTTCTTGGATCTAACCATTCGTAGAAAATTCTGTCGTGATTAGCTTTGTTGTTAGGATCAGAGTTAAGTAAATTTGAAAGTAAAATAGTACATTCACTAATTTGTCCAAAACGAAATCTGGTTAGCAACTCGATTGCTGTTATCCACGGCCAGTACGTGTAATTATGATATTCGTTTGATTGTAGAATCCAAGGGCCAGTTTTTTGAAGCGGCTTTTCTGTTACCAATGGGATGTCTTTAACCCAAATTCTTTTTCGTAGTGATTCTAGTGCTAGTATCATTCTTTTCTGAATTTTTTCATAATAATATCTTTGATTTAACGATTCTTTTTTTTCTGCTTCAGAACTTATATTTTGCAAATTGTTATTGTTATTGTTATTGGTAACCAACGACGTATCAATTAGCTGCTCGGTCATGGCGAATACATAAAAAATAATATCTTGATAAAGAATCTCTGACGAGCCATTCCAGGTAGTTTTACCGGAGTTAATATTGACATAGCATTTACTTTTTTCAGACCACATTTTGGATTCGATGGAATTTATGAGACGTGCCGCGATTGATTGTATTCTTCGTGCTTCTTCTTTTTTGTCAATTAGATTTAATAAATTAGCAAAGCCAGACAAGCCCAATAACCAGCAGCCTTGACTATAGACTACTTTACCATCACGCAGAACAGTATCCATCCAATCCTCATTGTACTCCTGTTCAAGCAACCCGTCACTATCTTCATCTCTTGAAAGAAGATAATCTACACTTCGAAAAAGGTACGGTAGTATGAATGAAATCATTTCGGAAGTTTGCCCAGATTTATTTTTACTTTTACCATCATTTTGATTTATCATTTGCACGAGAATCCAGGAAGATACATAGATCATTAACGCGGTAGAATCAATATCAGGATTAAGAGCATAAATCTCTGAAAAGTTATCATAGATTGTAGTGGGAAGCGCACCGCAAAAATTCTTGATGGTTTCCTTGCTGGCTTTTAGTGGAGTAAATTCAGTCTTTGGAGAACCTCTTCCGTAAATTAGATTGTTAGAATCACTTCCTATTTGATTCTTCCATATGTGCTTTAATTGACTAAATACTTCAATGTGATTACCCGTAACAAATTGGTCTCTCAGTATATACGCTGCATCCCTGCACCAGACTGCCCTATAGTAATCTCCAGGTTCTGTGCTTTGTGTGATATATTTGTCAGTACTTGCCAAAAAGTTTGCTAGGGAACTCACTGTCTTGGCCTGTACATTACTCCCATCCATCTCTGCAACTTTCAAGTCTTTGCTGTGCTGACATTATTGTAGCTTATTAATTATACTATTGCCGAGGCAACGCCTACAAGCGATTCAGACAAAATTAGATTTGATTTATGATGTCACGAGGCTGGAAAGTAAATTCTTAAGACCGTCCTTGAAACTCTTTTTGCCGAATTTCTTAACAGAATTGCTCAAGTGTAGTCGTTGGTGAAGACTTGCGTTCATGGATCGCATAATAATTTTGGCCGCTTCTTTGGAATTATTATACCTAAGACTTTCAGGCACAAATTCGGTGTTACCACCAAAGCAGGGTACTACCGGTACTAACCCTGCGGACATTGCCTCAGCCACACACATTCCAAATGGCTCTCCTACTGTTGGATGGAATAACACTTTTGACTTTGCAAAGACATGTAACAAATCATTTATGTCTACATTTGTTTTCAGTTCGACCATGTCGGCAAGTTCGTATTTCTTGACAAGTTTTTGAAGATAACCATAGTAAGGATAATATGATTTTGAAAGATTCCCAACAATAGACATCTCAAACTTAATGTTCATGTTTTTAAGAACTTTGGCAACTTCTAGGGCCAACTCAATGTTTTTATCGGGATTATATCGTCCGAGAACCACTATTCTATTCTCTCTGGAATTAGAATTGACTACGCGACTAAAAAATTCAATATCAACTGGAGGGTAAATTATGAGAGGATGTGCATGTGGGTAATACAATTGAACTGCTTTTGAACTAAATACAGAATTGGTTATTACCGTGGAATTATTGATCATTTGGTTGTATACCGCAAGAGCTTTTGAACGAAGTTTATCCAGAGATGTATCTTTGTAATCTGACATATGTAAATAGTTTCGTAAAACAGTATCGTACTTTAAATTGTGAATCAACTCTGGAACAAGTGGATAATGACAATATGTGATAAGCATTTGTCTATTGGCAGCAAGCATATGGGATGGAAGGATATCTCCATGTGCATTCATGATTATATCATACTCATTATTATCATATTGCACATTAGAGTCCCCTAACAAAGAATTGATATCCGTTTTAATGACAGTATTGACAAATTTTCGTAGTTTGGAAATTCCAAAAATTCTTTCAAGTTCATTCCAGTTCGGTTTAGTAAAAGTAACTAGATCTACTGAAAAATCTAGTTCCTTTAGTGTCTCAAGTGACGCTGCGGCCAAACGCTCGGCACCGCCCCCGGCGTTAAGGTCTTCGTGAATTAACTTGACCCTTTTCATCTCACTAGTTTAACTTCTTCATATCTTATTAGCAGGTTCACTAATTTAATTCTTAAGTAGTATGTCCCACTGAATAGTACATGGAAGTTCTCAAACAATCTAAATCCCTTATTGAAAATTATCAATGTTCCCTGTGTCGACTATACTTTAAAAGCCTTGGAGAGATGCAAAAGCATATGTTAAAGAGCCATATGCTTAAACTAAATAACTTGCAAGTTTCGCCATCCTGATTCAACCAATTATGATTGCGTACCTTTAACATTTGAAATTTTGATCTGCTAACTAGCACTTAACCCATTTCGAATAATATAGTTGATATAATAATTGATACTCATTCAAAAAATATCAATTCCTATTTTTTCAATATTTTCTCAATGGTTTGAGCAAGATATTGCATATGAACGGGTTTTTCCATAAAGTTATCGTATCTAATATTTCTTAAATCCTCGCCGTTTAACTCAAAAGCGCTGATAATAATCACCTTAATATCGTGGTTAATCTTGCAAATTCTGCGTATCAGTTCAATACCCGAGATTCCGGGCATCCTTACGTCTGTTATGATTATCGAGTATCTTTGTGGTCTTCGATGAATTTCTTCAAGAGCTTTCAAAGGATCAAGAAACGAGGTTACACCGTATCCTTCCTTTTTGAGAAAATCACTAAACAAATTCAGTATGTCCTCATCATCGTCAATAACAAGTATTCGCGTAGGTGATTCATTAGAGCGAGACGATGTCATTTTTGTTGTCAAACTATTATCAGGCACAATCTCTTAACTGCACACTAATTTCAAGCTATTTGCATCACTATCCTCTTTTGGAGTTCTGTTGGTTGGTTTATCTCCTCCAACCAAAATTGTTGTAATCTTAATAAAAGATGTTAAAGATATATAATTAATGCCAAGAGGAGTAAAGAAAGGACTAGACACAAAAAAGTTTGACAGGTGTGTTACTAAAGTCAAACGCAAATCAGGGAAAAAAGTCAATCCGTACGCAGTCTGTAACGCAAGCATGTCTGGCAAAACGGGGCGCAGAAGAAAATAGGTACAATTTAAATATTTGTTCCTATTTAAAGAACATAAATTCTATATTTTCCTCCAACTTGCATATTATCTGAACGTATGACAATATTCGAGCTAATAGTCTGACAGTCATAAAACAATTGCATATATAAACGAATTGCGAAACAGACGAAGTAATCTCTAGGTTTACTTTGGATCCAAACTTTCTATGAAGAAATTTTATTTGTCTAAAAAAAATGTTATTGTGGATAACAAATATTAGTCTTTTCTATAGTTTTGAGCGTCCTCTTTGGTGATAGAAAACCAAACTTTGTGTCCGTCAAATCGCTCGACAAGACTTTTTGGTAAGTAAAATTTGTCTTTATCTACAACTCCTTTTTTCGTAACCACAATTTCAGGTTCGACTTCGTGCACTTCACCCAAATCATAGTCGTTCGTCCCTCGTGCTTCTTTTTTTAAGATATCATCCCAGTTAGTTATGTTGTTCATGATACATAACGCTCAACATTCGATATAAGCATTCAAGGGAACATATCACCGCGAGCTGATTATTTAAATCGGATCTTACTATCTTCACATTTTAAGGTATTTCTATATGATAAAATTAGATGAAGAGTAATAATCCCAAAATAAGAAACTTGAGAATTTCACATCGGTATATAAAGTTTGTAGTACCAAATTATTTTATGAAATCATATAGGAGTTCAACTATCTGATTGACACTAATGATGTGTATGATCACGACAGCTGGAATCTTTTCTAGCGCAGAATTTGTGTCCGGTCAGCAAACATTAGACTTGAAGACTCCCGGTGGCAATGAGGCATTTGGTGGAGATAACAAAGGGAGTGTATCGATTGTTCCCAAAGAACATGATGTTAATATAGTTGCAAATATGAGCACACCTCCTCAAGAAGGTAAAGTGTTTGAAGGATGGTTGGCAGATGCCGGCGGTTCAGATTATAAATTAAGCGTAGGTGAGTTCTCAAAAAATGGAACCTTACACTTCACAGATACTATGGTGAACCCATATACTTACACACAATTCCTTGTCACAGAAGAACCTTTTGAAGACCCGGATCCGAATGCTGCTTCAGTCATAGCGGGAGCGGAGCTTGTGAGTCCTTTTGGGCAATAAACATTTTCTTTTTTTGTTTTATTCTGTATTGAAAATTAAAATGCTCATCTGATTTGTCTGTTCCCAGTTTGCTTTTATATTTTGTTGATTATAATTCATCTGGAGTTGGGACTTGAGCTCTATCCTCTCTTATAACAACAACGAAGTTAGAGAAAACGGTTCTCTTGAAGATTTGGATGAAGGTTATAATGTTTGGGTCGATGTTATAAATCCGGATCAATCAGAACTTGATAAATTGGCAAAAAAATTTCACTTAAATGAGGAAGCCATTCAAACTTGCATAAATAAATCAAAAAAGCCAGAAATTCGTCAACTAGAGAATCATACGTTTACTGTAATAGTAGACATGAAAAATAAAGATCCAGAGACTCTGCTTATAGAGGCG
>Ga0209995_1000208_pt1 | contig 9439 bp, 7 predicted proteins | sample InoplaM3AM_FD_187580 | JGI IMG/M metagenome (GOLD analysis project Ga0209995, IMG submission 187580) | Arabidopsis thaliana rhizosphere microbial communities from the Joint Genome Institute, USA, that affect carbon cycling - Inoculated... | ecosystem: Host-associated > Plants > Roots > Rhizosphere... | reverse complement strand
CGGCAGCCGCTCGATCAGCGCCAGTACCGCCGCCACGTCGTCGAACGCGCTGTCGCCCTCCAGCTCGGGGAAGACGACGCCGAAGCCGTTCTCCCACAGCGCGTCGCCCGAAACGAGCAGGCCATGAAGCGGATCGAACAGCATCACCGCGTCGGGGTCGTGGCCGGGCGCGGCGATCACCTCCCAGGGGCGGCCGCCGAGGGTGACGCGGCTGCCGGGCGCGAGCGCAAGGTCGGCGCCGAAACGCTGGCACCGCTGGCCGGTGTCTCGGTAGCTCAGCGCGGCCTCGTCCCAGCGTTGCACGACCTCGACGCTGCCGGGCGGCACGGCCGTGGGCAGCGGGCCGAAAGCGGCGACCACCGCGGCATTGCCGCCGCAATGGTCCGAATGCAGATGGGTGTTGAGCAGGCGCTCGAGCCGCGCGCCGCGCAAGGCCTGGCGCAGCAGCGCGACGGTCTGCTCGGCATGGGTGACATGACCGCTGTCGATCAGCGCCGCACCGGCGCCGCCGGGCGCGTGCACGAGGATGTTGTTCGACGACAGCCAGCCGCGTTCGAGGACGGTGACGTCGGGGGGCAGCAGCGAGGTGGGCACGCGGGGAATGTATCGGTTCAGGGCTCTCGTATCCCCTCGACCTGCACCCGGATGCGCACCCGGTCGGCGACGAAGGGCAGGCCGTAGTCGATGCCGAAGTCGCTGCGCTTGAGCTCGCCCTCGAAGTCGCCGCCGCACACCTCCCGCTTGAGCAACGGATGGTCGTAGCAGTTGTAGTTGACCGCCTTGAGCGTCACCGGCTGGCTCTTGCCGAGCAGCGTCAGCGTGCCGGCCACCGCGGTGACCTTGTCGCCGGAGAAGCTGAACTTGTCACCGACGAAGGTTGCGGTCGGGAAGATCTCGGTCTCGAAGAAGTCGGGGCCGATCAGGTGCTTGTCGAAGGGGCCGACGCCGGTGTTGACCGACGCGGTCTCGATCGTCAGCTCGACCTTGCCGGTCTTGGCGACACGGTCGAGCACCACGCTGCCCTGCTTCTTGTCGAAGCGGCCGCGGTTGGTCGACGTGCCGAAGTGCAGCGCCTCGAAGGTCACGAAGGTGTGGCTCGGATCGATCGCATAGGTCACCGGCGTGGCGTACGCAGCAGGCGCGGCCAGGGCGGCGGCGAGCAGCAGGGGTGTCAGGCGCATGGGGCGGGGTCCTCTCTGGGGTGTTGTGATCGAAAGGGGGTCAGGGCGCGCCAAGCCCGGCGAGCGCAAGCTTGAAGGTGACCTGCACCTCGTCGGCGACCATCGAGGTGTCGGCCCATTCGCCGTCGCCGATGCGGAACTCGAGGCGCTTGATCGTGAACGCGCCGGTGGCGGTGTGGTTCGCGCCGGCGGCGCTGAGCGTGACCGGCACGACGACGTCGCGCGCCTGGCCCTTGATCGACAGCTTGCCGGCGACCTCGTAGCGGCCGCCGCCGAGCGGCTTGATCGCGCTGGACTGGAAGCGGGCCTGCGGGAACTTGGCGGTCGAGAACCATTCGGGCTTGGGCAGCTCGCGGTCGGTCTCGGGGTCGCCGATGCCGGCGCTGCCGGTGTCGATCGTGAAGGCCACGCTGCCGGCGGCCGGGTTCTTCGGGTCGAAGGCGATCTGCGCGTCGAAGCGCTTGAAGCCGCCCTTGACCGGCACGCCGAGCTGCTTGCTGACGAAGCCGATTTCGCTGCCGGGCAGCAGCTTCGCGGCGGTCTGCGCGCAGGCCGGGCCGGCAGCCAGCAGGGCGGCCGCAGCGATCGCGACCAGGGTGGTGACGAGGGTCTTCATGGGGCTGGAAGGGGTCAGGCGCGGCCCGGGCGCATGCGCGCCAGCAGACCGTCGCGGTCGATGAACTGGTGCTTCAGCGCGGCGGCCACGTGCAGCACGACCAGCGCGAGCAAGGTGTAGGCGAGCCAGCCATGGACCGGCTTGATCAGCTTGGCAAGCTCCTTGTCGACCGGCACGAAGTCCGGTAGCGGCAGCACGCCGAACCACACCACGGGGAAGCCCGCCATCGAGCTGTAGGCCCAGCCCATCAGCGGCACGATGAAGAACAGCGCGTACATCGCATGGTGGGTGGCGTGGTAGGCGGTGCGCTGCCAGCCGGGCATCGACGCCTCCACGCGCACCGGCAGCGGCGGCGGCCGGTGCGTCAGCCGCCAGGCCAGGCGCAGGGCCGACAGCGCGAGGATCGTGATGCCGGCCCACTTGTGCCAGTTGTAGAGCTTGAGCTTCTGCGGCGACACCGCCAGCTCGGTCATGGTCGCGCCAACCGCCATGCTGCCGAGGATCGCGACCGCGAGCAGCCAGTGCAGCGCGACGGCGGTGGCGGTGTAGCGGGGCTCGATCGGCTTCAAGGGGCGGCGGGCGGGGGGTGACATGGGCACTGTAGACAGCGCCCGACCCCCGCGGGTTCACCGCGGTTCACGCATCGATTCAAAAATCCTGCAGGGCCGCCGAGCCCGGCGCTCAGGCCGAGACCTGCTGCACGGCCTCGCGCCAGGCCGCCAGCAGCGCCGCCCAGCGCGGCCGGACCGCGGCGAGGTGGCGCGCCTTGACGTGGCCATAGCCGCGGATCTCCTCGGGCAGGCGCGCGATCTCGGCCGCCTGCGCGACGTTGGCCGCGGTCAGGCCGGCGAGCAGCTCGTCGACGGTCGCGCGGTACTCGGCGATCAGCGCGCGCTCCTCGCGACGCTCGGCGGTATGGCCGAAGGGGTCGAAGGCCGTGCCGCGCAGCCCCTTGAGCCGGGCGAGCAGGCGGAAGGCGCCGAGCATCCACGGGCCGTAGGGGCGCTTTTGCAGTTCGCCGCGCTCGTTCTTCTTGGCCAGCAGCGGCGGGGCGAGGTGGAACTGCAGCTTGATGTCGCCTTCGAACTGCGCCGCCAGCCTGGCGTGGAAGGCCGGGTCGGCGTGCAGGCGCGCGACCTCGTACTCGTCCTTGTAGGCCATCAGCTTGAACAGGTAGCGCGCGACGGTCTCCGTGAGGCGCGTCGACTTCAGCGGCGCCTCGACCGCGCGCACCCGCTCGACGAAGGTCGCGTAGCGCCGCGCATAGCCGGCGTGCTGGTAGGCGGTGAGGAACTCGACGCGTTTCGCGATCGTCTCGTCGAGCGAGGGCCGCTTGACCCACTGGATCACCTGCGACGAGGCGGTCAGCGACTGCACCGCCGCGAGGTCGTGCGCCGCGCGCCGGCCCCATTCGAAGGCGGTCTGGTTGTTGGCGACCTGCACGCCGTTGAGCTCCATCGCGCGCAGCAGCGAGGCCTTGCCGAGCGGCAGCCAGCCCCGCTGCCAGGCGTAGCCGAGCATCAGCGGGTTGGTGTAGATCGCGTCGCCGAGCAGCGCGGTCGCGAGCTGCTCGGCGTCGAACTTGCCGACCACGGCGGCGGAGCGCTCGATCACCGCCGCGCAGTTGGCGCCGGGGAACTGCCAGTCGGGGTTGGTGACGAAGGCCGCCGTCGGCGTGCCGTGGGTGTTGAGCGCCACATGCGTGCGGCCCTCGTGCATCACCGCCAGCGTGTCCTTCTTGGCGGTGACGATGGCGTCGCAGGCGATCACGAGATCCGCCTCGGCCGTGCCGACCTTGGTGCAGTAGATCGCCTCGGGCCGGTTGGCGATCTGCACATGGCTCCAGGTCGCGCCGCCCTTCTGCGCCAGACCGCCGGCGTCCTGGGTGACGACGCCCTTGCCTTCCAGGTGCGCTGCCATGCCGAGCAGCTGGCCGATCGTGATGACGCCGGTGCCGCCGACGCCGGCGACGAGGATGCCCCAGGCCTGCTCGGCCACCGGCAACACCGGCTCGGGCAGCGGCGGCAGCGCGGCAGGGTCGTGGGCCCGATCCTGCTTCGGCTTCTTCAGCGTCGCGCCGCTGACGGTCACGAAGCTCGGGCAGAAGCCCTTCAGGCAGGAAAAGTCCTTGTTGCAGCTGCTCTGGTTGATGCGGCGCTTGCGGCCGAACTCGGTCTCGACGGGTTCGACCGACAGGCAGTTCGATTGCACCGAGCAGTCGCCGCAGCCCTCGCAGACCAACTCGTTGATGACCACCGTGCGATCCGGCGTCGCCAGCTTGCCGCGCTTGCGGCGGCGGCGCTTCTCGGTGGCGCAGGTCTGGTCGTAGATGATCGCCGTCGTGCCCTTCAGTTCGCGGTACTCGCGCTGCAGGCGGTCGAGTTCGTCGCGGTGGAAGACCTGCACGCCGGGCAGCAGCGCGACCCCGGCGTACTTCTCGGGCTCGTCGGTCACGATGCACTGCCGCGACACGCCCTCGGCGTCCAGGCTCTTCGTGATCTGCAGCACCGAGTGCCCCTCGGGCCGTTCGCCGACCTGCTGCCCGCCGGTCATCGCGACCGCGTCGTTGTAGAGGATCTTGTAGGTGATGTTGACGCCGGCGGCGATCGCCTGGCGGATCGCCAGCAGGCCGCTGTGGAAGTAGGTGCCGTCGCCGAGGTTGGCGAAGATGTGCTTGTCCGTCGTGAACGGCGCCTGCCCGACCCAGGGCACGCCCTCGCCGCCCATCTGCGTGAAGGTGCTCGTGCGGCGGTCCATCCACACGACCATGTAGTGGCAGCCGATGCCGCCGACCGCGCGCGATCCCTCCGGCACCTTGGTGCTGGTGTTGTGCGGGCAGCCCGAGCAGAACCACGGCGCGCGCTCGCCGGTGTCGACCTTCAGCGCGCTCAGGCTCTGCTCCTTGGCGTCGATCAGCGCCATGCGCGCCTCGATGTGCGCGCGCGTGTCGGCGTCCATCCCGCCACGGCCGGCCAGCTTCAGCAGGCGCTTGCCGATCGCGCGGGCGATGATCGCCGGCGTCAGGTCGGCCTTGGCGCGCAGCAGCCAGTTGTCGCTCGGGTTCGGGCGGCTCCATTCGCCGCCGGACAGATCGCCCTCGGGCTCGTCGAACTTGCCGAGCACGTTGGGCCGCACGTCGCCGCGCCAGTTGTAGAGCTCCTCCTTCAGCTGGTACTCGATGACCTGGCGCTTCTCCTCGATGACCAGGATCTCCTGCAGGCCGGTGGCGAACTCGCGCGTGATCGTCGCGTCCAGCGGCCACACCACGCCGACCTTGTGCAGCCGGATGCCGATGCGCCGGCAGTCCTCGTCGTCCAGGCCGAGGTCGTGCAGCGCCTGGCGCGTGTCGTTGTAGGCCTTGCCGCTGGCGATCAGCCCGAGCCGCGCGTTCGGCGCATCGATCACCGTGTGGTTGAGCTTGTTGGCCCGCACATAGGCCAGCGCCGCGTACCACTTGTGGTCCATCAGCCGCGCTTCCTGCTCGAGCGGCGCGTCGGGCCAGCGGATGTGCAGGCCACCCTCGGGCATCGGGAAATCGGTCGGCATGACGATGTTCACGCGGTCGGGGTCGACGACCACCGACGACGCCGATTCGACGATCTCCTGGATCGTCTTCATGCCCGCCCACAGGCCCGAGAAGCGGCTCATCGCGAAGGCGTGCAGGCCGAGGTCGAGAATCTCCTGCACGCTGGCCGGGAAGAACACCGGCAGCCCGCAGGCCTTGAAGTTGTGGTCGCTCTGGTGCGCGGCGGTGCTGCTCTTGGCGATGTGGTCGTCGCCGGCCACCGCGATCACGCCGCCATGCCGGGCCGTGCCGGCCATGTTGGCGTGCTTGAAGACGTCGGAGCAGCGGTCGACGCCCGGGCCCTTGCCGTACCAGAGGCCGAACACGCCGTCGAACCTCTTCGATTCGGGGTAGAGGTCGAGCTGCTGCGTGCCCCAGACCGCGGTCGCGGCCAGCTCCTCGTTGACGCCGGGCTGGAAGACGACGTGGTTGGCCTCCAGGTGCTTCTTCGCCGCCCACAGCGCCTGGTCGTAGGTGCCCAGCGGACTGCCCCGGTAGCCGCTGACGAAGCCGGCGGTGTTCAGCCCCGCCGCGGCGTCGCGTACCCGCTGCAGCATCGGCAGCCGCACCAGCGCCTGCACGCCGCTCATGAAGGCGCGGCCGGATTCGAGCGCGTACTTGTCGTCGAGCGTGACGGTCTCGAGCGCCTTGCGGATCGCTTCGGGCAGCGGGGCGTTCATGGCAGCGCGGGCTCCGGATTGGGACGATTTCAGTGTAGGCAATGCCCCTCGGCAAGTGTTTTCTTTTCATGCCTTGTTTGGCATGCTGCGAGCAACGATCTTTCGTAAAAACCGATCTTCAAATGAACAGATTGCCCAAAAATGCCCCGTCAGGGCAAACCCGAGCGCCGCGAGCCGCCGTCGATCCGGGCGCCGACGAGCCGCACGGCGCCGCGCTCGACCGCTTTGACGTCGCGATCCTCGCCGAGCTGCAGCGCGACGCACGGCTGTCCAACGCCGAGCTGGCGGCGCGCATCGGCCTGTCGGCCGCGCCGACCTGGCGGCGCGTCAAGTGGCTGGAGGCGCAGGGCTACATCCGCGGCTACCGCGCCGAGATCGACCGCCACAAGATCGGCCTGGGCGTGCTGGCCTTCGTGCGCGTCGACGCCGACCGCAACACCGCCAGCGCGACCAAGGTGCTCGAGGACGCGATCCGCGCGCTGCCGGAGGTGATCGCCTGCCACTACATCAGCGGCTCGGGCACCTTCGAGCTGCAGGTGATGGCGACCGACCTGAACGCCTTCTCGCGCTTCACGCTCGAGACGCTGCTGAACCTGCCGCATGTGAAGGACGTGCACACGAGCTTCTCGCTCGGCGAGGTCAAGGCGGGCGGTGCGTTGCCGCTCGGGCACCTCGGGCCGCGCTGAGCCCGCGGGCCGCATCGACGGCGGCGCGCCGGCTCACCACCGCGTCGTCGACCGCGTCCGGTGCCCGGTCCACTGCAGGATGGCCGCCGCGAGCTGGGCGCGACTGATCGGCTTGTTCAGGAAGTCGTCCATGCCCGCGGCCATGCAGTGGTCGCGGTCCTCGAGCAAGGTGTCGGCCGTGAGGGCGACGATCGGCCGGCGCACGCCGCCGCGCTGGCGCTCGTCCTCGCGGATCAGGCGCGTGGCCTCGTAGCCGTCCATGACGGGCATGTGGCAGTCCATGAAGATGATGTCGAAGCGCCCCTGCGCGGCCACGGCGCGCGCCTGCTGGCCGTCGTCGGCGACATGGACGTCGCAGCCGAGCACGGTGAGCATGTCGCGCACGATCATCTGGTTGACGAGGTCGTCCTCGACCAGCAGCACCGACACCACCACCTCGTCTTCCTCGTCGGCGACGTCCAGGTCCTGGAGCCGCGACGGCGTCAGCTGGGTCGCCCGCTGCAGCGGCAGGTCGACCCAGAAGTGCGAGCCGACGCCGACCTGGCTGTCCACGCCGATCGTCCCGCCCATCAGCTCGGTGAGCTCCCTGACGATGGCCAGGCCCAGGCCGCTGCCGCCGAAGCGCCGCGTGCTGGAACTGTCGGCCTGCTCGAAGGCCTGGAAGATCTGCGCCAGCTGCTCCTCGGCCACGCCGATGCCGGTGTCGCGCACCGAGAACCGCACCCGCAGGTCGGTGGTCGACTCCTCCAGCACCTGCACCGACAGGTCGACCTGCCCCTGTTCGGTGAACTTGACGGCGTTGTGCAGCAGGTTGACGAGCAGCTGCCGCAGCCGCGTCGGGTCGGCCATCACGCGGCGCGGCAGGCGCGGCGAGACCGAGCAGCGCAGTTCGACGGGACGGTCGCGCGCCGTCACGGCGATCAGGTCGACGGCTTCGTCGATCAGCGCCTTGATGTCCGCGTCGATCACCTCCAGGCGCAGCCGCCCGGCCTCGATGCGCGACAGGTCCAGCACGTCGTTGATCAACGCCAGCAGGCTGGTCGCACAGCGGTGGGCGGTCTGGACGTAGCGCCGCTGCACGGCCGTCAGCGGCGTCTCCATCAGCAGCTCGGTGGTGCCGAGGATGCCGTTCATCGGCGTGCGGATCTCGTGGCTCGTCACGGCGAGGAAGCGCGACTTCGCCAGGTTGGCCTGGTCGGCCTGCCGCCGCGCCTCGATCAGTTCGGCCGCCTGGCTCTCCAGCGCGGCGGCCTTCTGCTCGAGGCTCTCGACCAGGCCGCGCGCCGCGCGCATCGCCTGCCGGGTCCGGTTGCGCAGGCGCTCCGTCACCAGCCCGGTGGCCGCCAGGTACAGGCCGAGGGCGTAGAGCGTGGCGGTGATCGTGAACCGCTGCGGCCACGGCACCTGCCCGGGCTGGAGCGCGCTGATCACGAGCGCGTAGGCAAGGTAGGCGAGCGGCAGCAGGTGCGCGAAGTAGAGCGCGCGGCGGAAGCTGAAGCCCACCTGGTCGACGACGCGCACGAGCAGCAGGTAGGCGAAGAAGGCGTTGATCCGGTCGAGCTGCGAGAGGTTGAGCAGCCACACGACCACATCGAGATGGAACAACAGCAGCCCGAGATCGAGCCGACCGGTGCGGCCATAGCCCGCGCGCAGCGCGATCCACGCACCGAACGCGTAGACGAGGTTGAACAGCACGAGCCATGGCAGCGCATCGGTCAGCCGGCCCTCGGCCAGGCTCTGCAGCAGCAGGATGGCGCAGACGATGACGAAGCCGATCGCGCGCAGCACCGGCACCTGCCACGTGTACAGCCGGCGGGCGCTCTCGGTCCGGCGCTGCTCGAGCAGCGCCTGGTCGAGCGTGAAGCTGGTGTCGAAGACCGACGGCTTGTGCGTGTCCAAGGGGCGCTCCATCGCGTGCATCTTCGCGAGTCACGCGCGCGCCGCCAGCCCGGCGATTGCAACAAGGGCTGCCTGAAGCATCGCGCGCAGCACGGCCGGACCGCTTTCGTGACTTACTTCACACGCGGTCGATCACGAGCGGCTCGCGGCCGGCGGCGCTGCGGACGCGGCTAGCAGCGCCCGGAGCGGCGGCTGCGCGGCTGCAGCTTGTCGAGCTCGGCGATCTGCTGCTTGAGCAGCACCAGCAGCGAGCGCGCATGCTCGACCGGCAGGCGCAGGCAGCTGGCGGCGGCCGGGTCGTCGCGCGGGGCGCGGGGCAGCACCAGGGCGTCGATGCCGAGTTCGATGAGGCCCTTGTCGTGCCTCATCGACTTGAGGCGCTGCACTTCGATGTCGTAGGTCTTCACGCGTCGTCCTGCCGTTGGGTCGGCCCCGATTGTCCGGGCAGGCGGCGCGGACCGCGAACCGTCAGGACAGCATCTGGCCCAGCTCGGCGAAGCTGTGTGCGATCTCGGGCACCTCGATCACCGTGCCGAGCTGGCGTTCGATCTGGGCGCGCGAGATGATGCCGCGTACGCGCTGCGGCGGGTGCGCGGCGCTGCCCTCGACGACCAGCAGGTGGTTGCGGCCGTGGCGCTGCAGCGTGGTGATGACCATCGCGACGCTGGCGCGGCGGACGTCGTCGTGGGCAATCGCGTCGAGCATCTCCAGCGGCGTCATCACGTCGCCGACGCACAGCTCGTCATAGCGCACGCCGCGCTGCTGCACGATGCGCATCGCGCGGTCGCCGCGCAGGTCGCTGGTGGAAATCA
>Ga0209995_1000204_pt1 | contig 9485 bp, 8 predicted proteins | sample InoplaM3AM_FD_187580 | JGI IMG/M metagenome (GOLD analysis project Ga0209995, IMG submission 187580) | Arabidopsis thaliana rhizosphere microbial communities from the Joint Genome Institute, USA, that affect carbon cycling - Inoculated... | ecosystem: Host-associated > Plants > Roots > Rhizosphere... | reverse complement strand
CCTATGGCAACACACCAATGACAATGAATGCACAAGGAGTACAGCTAGTGTCTGGTTTCTCACCTAGTATTTTAACTTCATTGTTAAATAACGATGGTAAGACTCCATACGACTTCATGTTGGATGTAATTTTGGCAGATAGATACAAAGAGGTTGTGGCGTAAGCCATACCTCTTACTTGAGAAAAAGGGGCGATTGATATGAAATCACGTAAAGAGCGTAGAGCAGAAGCAAGAGCAAATAAGGTAGCATTTGAACCACAATACAAGTCTGGTACACGTACCACTCTTAAAGGTGAGGTAATCACTGTAGGTGGAGCACCTAGAACTTATCAAGAGGTTTTTGGTAAGAAAGAAGAAGCAGTCGAAGTAGAAGTAGTAGAAACAGAAGCGGTAGAGACAACTGAATAATTCTTGCGAGAGCAAGTGGTCGGGAAGAGAAAAAGAATAAGTCGAGGGCATTGCCTTTGACTTTTTCTGCTATATAAGACAAAAAGGAGATATTTACCATGAGGTCATATACTAACAAAGATGGTGAGTTAATTAAGGTTTCAGAACAGCACTTACAGACTGCTGTAAAGATTAAAAAAGAATTACAAAAACTGTCAACATCGAATAAAGCTTCTTTGAAAAAATTGGTGCAAATGATGGAGCGTGAAGGTTTTTACGATGCAGAAGCTAGTGAAGCTTATCGCTGTATGCTTAAAGCGTATCAGAAGAGTATCGGTGAACTACCGAAAGCAGAAGAAGTAAAGAATGAAGTTATTACAAGTAAGCTCAACTCAATCAAAGAACAGGTTGGAGAAATGCGTTATGAGAAACATGAGATTCAGCATTCTTTAAGAGAGTTAAACAGAATCAAAAGAGATATTATGGATGCTGTACTAATGGCAGAGCAAGTAGGTTTAGCATTCGCAAGCCATGACTTCTCAGACTTAAAGTTTGAGCCAGAGTTAAAGAGCGTTTCAGAAACAGATACAGAAATGATTGCTTGTCTGTCAGATATGCACATCGGGGCAAAAGTTGACACAGATATCAACAACTACAACTATGGTATTGCAATCGGAAGACTAAGTGATTACGCACATAGAATAATCAAAGAATCAAGAATACATAATATTTCAACGGTACACGTAGTAAATTTGGGAGATGTAATAGAACACTCTGGAATGAGATTCGCACAGGCATTTGATGTAGAGTTTCCTTTCTCAGAGCAGATTGTAAAAGCATCTGACATAATCATTAAGTTTTTGATATTCCTAGTAAGAGCAGGGTTAAATGTTTCTTACGCAGGTATTGCAGGAAACCATGATAGAATCGCAGATAAGGATAAGAACATCAATGGCGACCATGCAGTAAAGGCAATCAACTATGCAATCAAGACATTCATCGAGAATGCAGAAATTAAAGGGATTACATATGTTGAAGCAAATGATTACAGTCACTCATTGACAGTCAACGGTGCAAACTTTAAGTTTGTACATGGAGACTTAGACTCTGTTAAAGATGAGAATGTTTTATCTAAACATTGCTCCCTAGATGGTATCGATTATGATATGTTGGTCATGGGACACTATCATCATTTCAGAGAAGTCGAAGTTGGTTTCGACAAAAGAATAGTAACGTTTGGCTCACTAAAAGGGGCAGACGATTATGGCATGAAAATTAGAAAGGTTTCCTCTGCTTCACAAGGTATCATTATTGTGGACGATAAAGGAGACATTGATGTAAAACGCATCAAGTTAGATTAATAAAAATCAAATTTTATCAAAAATACGAACAAATATGCTTAATAAAGCACTAATTAGTGAAAGGGTATTTAATGTTGTTTAAATCGTATTCTCCCTGCGGTCTAGACAACATTAAAATACTCTTTTATTAATTTTCAGAAAGGAGATGAAAATTAATGAGTACACCTAGAAAAAGACCTACAAAGGTTACACCTAAAAAGAAATGTAACACTTGTACAAAAGAAAAGGCAGAAACATTTTTCTTCAAAGTTGACAGTCCTTTATTTCCAGATGGTAGAATCAATACTTGTCGTGATTGCGTTCGTGAACAAGTTAATGTAGAAGACATTGAACAAGTCATTGGTTTTCTAAGACAAATCGATAAACCATTCTATCAAGATGAATGGGATAAAGCGTTAACTTCTGGCAGTCACCCAATAGGGGTGTATCTAGGAAAAATAAATTCACTACAACAATATAAGGGTAAAAGCTTTATTAATAGTGATGGAATGAATGGTATCGGCAAGGTGGATTTACAATCTGCTAAAGCACCAGATACTATCGAGAATGTGAAAGGTGAAGTCATTGAGTATACTGATGAACTTGTTAACAAGTGGGGTATCGGTTATAAGAAACAAGAGTATCTAAGAATGGAAAAATTCTATCAGGATATGCGTTTAACTCATGAGATTCACACTCCTGTTCACGTAAACAAATTAATGGAACTAGCATATCTTCAAATCGAACAAGAAAGATTACGCCAAGAGCGTGATATGCCTAACTATGTTAAGTTAGCAAAAACGATTGATGATATGGAAAAATCAGCAGGTTTCAGACCTGTTGACAGACAAGGATTAGACGATGCCACAGGTATCAGAAGCTTCTCACAAATATTCGAGGAAGTTGAAAAACGTGGATTTAGAATGCCACCTGCAATCGATTTTGAAAAAGATATAGTAGATGCAATGATTGTATCATTAGCTAACTATTATAACAGATTGGTTGGAGCACATATTCTTAAAGATATTCCAGAGGAAATCGCACAGGAACTTGATGAGTTCTATGAAGACGATTTAACACCTGTAGAATTGAATGACGAAGAATATGAGGATTTAGACTTTAGCTTGGGTGATGACGATGAGTAATGCTAAGTGGAAATCTTGGTCTGACTTAGAAAATGTAAAGGGTACTAACCAAAAGAATATACATGACCTTCTGCCTACATGGGCAGAGATGCTTGCTTACTTCCAAGTATACCCTGACAGATTCATAGATTACATTCTTGATGAAGACAGCACTTTTAAGCTGTATCCATTCCAAAGAATTTTTCTCAGAATAATGGCGAGATATAAAAAAATTTACATCACCGCTACACGTGGAACGAGTAAATCATTTTTGAACATCTTGTCAATGTACTTAAAATGTATCTTCTTCCCTAATATTAAACTATCATTAGTTGCTCCACAAAAAGACCAAGCCTCACAAATTGCACAGCAAAATGTGGAAGCGATTTGGAACTTCATGCCTTTACTTCAAAAAGAAGTTAAGAAAACGCAGTTCGCAAAAGACTTTACAAGACTTACATTCTGGAACAATAGCGTTCTAGATATTGTTGTCGCAAGTCAAGGTTCACGTGGTCTTCGTAGACATGGACTTTCCTTCGAGGAAATTTGCCAAATGGAAAAACATAGAGAGGTAATTGGGGAGGTACTATTACCATTATTAGCCAACAACCGTAAAGGTGCAGATGGTGAAGTATCAAAGCATGAAATACATAAACAGTTGATGTATGTAACAACAGCATCCTCTAGACAATCCTACGCATGGGAACAATTATACAGTGTTATGATTGATATGGCAAGGGAAAAATCAGCATTCGTTATTGGAAACGATTACAGTCTTCCAGTAATGTTTGACCAACTTGACCCTGAGTATATTGAAGATACAAGAAATGACCCTTCAATGTCACCACTTCAATTTGCACGTGAGTACATAAGCGTATGGACAGGTTCTAGTGAAAACAGTTTAGTACAACTTAAAGACTTAGAAAGATGTAGAGTTCTTCCTACTGCTGAATTTAAAGCAGATATGAAGGGTAATCATAAATATATAATCTCAGTGGACGTTGCTCGTTCAGAAAAGAAAAATACAGCAACAACCGCAATAGCAATCTTCAAACTCATCCCTAGAGGTGATGGAAGATATATGAAACATCTGGTTAATGTTCATACATACAAAGGCAATATGCACTTTGAAGACCAGAGTATTTACATCAAAGAGCTTGTTGAAAAATACAACGCTTCTATGGTGACAATCGATGGTAACGGTTTGGGTAGAGGTCTTGTGGACTACCTAGTTAAAGAAGACAAATATCCTTCTTACTCAGTAGTTAATGATGATAGCTACGACAAATACAAAATGCCAAACTCACTACCATTAGTATTCAATGTAATGTCGAATACAAAAGAAACAAGTGCTTCTAATATTTACAACAATTTTATGACAGTAATCGCAAACCACGACTTAAAACTTTTAGTCTCTGATTCAGTTATCAAAGAGAAAACTAAAGAGAAGGACTATGAGAAGCTAGGGGAACAATTACTACCACACGTTGAAACTGGATTGTTCGTAGATGAAGTTATGAACCTAGTTTACGAAGCACAAGGAAATAAGACGAAAGTTAAACGTGTTTCTAAGCAGATGGAGAAAGATAGATTCTCTGCTGTTTCTTACGGTTTATATTACATCTATCTTGAAGAACAGAAGAACCAACAAAGAAAGCGTGAAACTTTCGATGCAACAGGTTTCTTCGCAGTTAAAAAAGCAAAGCATAAAATTTGGAGTTAATGGGAGGTGCAGGAATGACAGAAGAAAACAATCAAAGACAAAGTGTTATGGCATTCAGCCAGATGGACTTTGCAAAACTAATAATCAACGACTTAACTAATAGTAGGGAAGCTCGTTCGATACTAAAAAAATACAAGCAAAGCGAAGTTCGTGAAATTATCGAAGCTTACAAGTTGCCTAAAAATCAAGAAAAACTTCGTGAGATTTCACAGTTACTATGGGCAAAGAGTCCACAGTATCAACGACTAATCGATTACTTTGCAGGTATGGCACTATTCTCTCATATCATAGCTCCAATCAAGGATATCAGAAGTGCAAATAAGAACAAGGTTCTTAAACAGTATACACAAATTGGTGAACTATTAAAGCTGATGAACCTTAGACACGAAATGACAAGAGTTCTTACAACAGCTTTTACAGAAGATGTATTCTTTGGATACATTCACAGAGATAAGAAATCATTCTACATCCAACCTATTGATGCTAATATCTGTAAAATCACATCTATTGAAGATGGTATTTATAATTTTAGTATCGACATGAGATACTTTGAAAAAGACGAAACTAGATTGGCGGCTTACGCAAGTGAGGTGCAACAAAAATATCTAGGTTGGAAATCTTTGAAAGATAAAAACTCTAGAATCAATGAATGGGTAGAACTTGATGCAAAGAACACAATTTGTATCAAAGTTAATGACAATATGTTGGAAGCGTTTCCACCATTCGCAGGTTCATTCGATGCTATATTCGATATTGAAGCATTCAAGCAATTACGCAAAGATAAAGAAGAATTAGGAAACTATATGATTCTTACACAGGAATTGCCAATGCGTGAGAACAGTGAGAACAACAATGACTTTATGATTGATAGAGACATGATGATGTTCTTCCACAACATGGCAAGCGAGACTGTGCCAGAAAACGTTGGCGTAATCACTTCCCCAATGCCTATCCAAGCTGTAAAGTTTGATAGAGACAGAGTTGACAGTGATGGCGTTGCTAAAGCAGAACGTGATTTCTGGTCAAGTAATGGTACATCTCAACTATTATTCAATGCTGATAAATCCACTTCTCAAGGTCTTCTAATGTCAGTTAAGACAGACGAAGAAATTGTATTCGCAGTTATCACACAGATTGAAAGATGGTTGAATCGTTATTTCAAATTTGAATTTAGCGATTTAATGTTTAGCGTATCTATATTGCCTATTACACGTTTTAATCAATTAGATATGTATAAAATGTACCTTGAAGCAGGACAGTATGGACTACCAGTAAAGAGCCATCTAAGTGCAACGATTGGCTTAGACCCAATCGAAACAATGAATATGGCTTACCTAGAAAATGACTTGTTAAAGATGCACGAAGAGTTTATGCCATTGATGTCTTCACATACAATGGGCGACCCTAACGAAGCAGTAGCAGGGCAACAAAAAGGTGCAGATGGTAGACCTCAGAAGAAATCTACAGAGGTTTCAGATGAGACTTCTAGAGGTAAAGATAAGCCTAATGCGTAATAAAATATAAGCTTGAAAGGAGGTGGAAAAGAGTGTCAAAGAAATTGATAGATTTCACAGGAACTAAAATTAGTGATGTGAAACAAATTAACCCTCTTTTCTCTACCTGTAAAGTGCGTATCTTGTACACAGGAAGAAATCGCAATATGTCGATTATTTCTAGAGATGCGGTTGAGAAAGCATTACCATCTATTATAGGTGTCCCAATCGTTGGAGAGTATTCTATGGAAGCTAAAGACTATAAAGGTCATGGTGGAGCAATCGATTTGGATTCATACGATTTCATCCACACAACAAAACCTTATGGTTTCGTTCCACAAGATGCAACTTTCTCATGGGAAGAAGTTAGAACTAGAGATGGTAACAGTAGAGAATATTTAACTGTCGATGGATGTTATCTATGGACAGGAAGGTATCCAGAAGCTTTCAGCGTTATCGAGCAAGGTAAAGGTCAATCAATGGAGATTGAAGTAAATGACGGTGAGTGGAACTATGATGAAGACGCTTACGATATTAAAAACTTTACTTTCTCTGCCCTATGTATTTTAGGTGATGACGTAGAACCTGCTTTTGAAGATGCAAAAATTTCATCTAGTTTCTCACTAGATTCAGATGCGTTCAAATTAGAATACGCAAGAATGATGGAAGATGTGAAACAAACTTTACTACAAAAAGAGGGGGTTAACGAAATGAAACTTAAAGAATTACTAGAAAAGTATTCTCTTAAAATTGAAGATTTAACAGCTAAAGGAATTGATTTCAATGAAATCTCAGAAGATGAGCTAGAAGCTAAAATCATCGAGGTTTTTGAAATTGATGTGAATGGTGATGTTGAGCCAGAGGTAACAGAGCCAGAAGCAGTAGTAGAACCAGAAGTTGACAATGAGCCAGAAGTTATCGAGCCAGAGGTAGTTGAACCAGAAGCTACAGAACCAGAAGTGGTTGTTGAGCCAGAGGTTGATTTCCAAGCTCGCATTGAAGCATTAGAGGGCGAATTAGCTACAGCTAATGAAACTATTACAAATTTAACTACAGAAGTGGAAGGCTTACGCCAGTTCAAATTGGACGCTGAAAAAGCGAAGCACGAAGCGGAAGTAACAGCTATCTTCTCAAAATTCCAATTAACAGAAGAGGAAGTCAAAGATATTGACGTTCACGCATTCTCTGTTGAGGAAGTTGAAGAAAAATGCTATGCAATTCTTGGTCGTAAAATGGCTAAGAAAAACTTCTCTAAAGACAAAGAAGCAGGTAACATCCATCTACCATTAGATGGTGGAAACCAAGATAAGACATCTAATCCATATGGTGACTTATTTGAAAAATATAACAAATAATTATTTATTCTAGGAGGAAAAAGATAATGGCTATCGTAAGAAAAGATAAACTATTAGCAGGTTACAATGGTAACTTAGAATCAGTTAAGGTTCACAACAACGCAGGTTCAGCAACAGTTCAAACTACTAATGGAGTATTCGTAGTTGTTGAAGGTTTAATGGCAGGAGAGCGTGAGGTTAAGAAAGCTCGTTTAGCGGCAACAGCAGACTTCGCTAAAGATGTACTTTTAGTACACAATGCAGAGGTTATGTATGATGAGCGTCTAGACAAACTAGCAGATTTCCGCATCGAAGCAGGTAAGGTTGCACGTGCATACCGCTTGTACGATGGTGATATCATCACACTTACTACAGACCTTTTTGCAGACACAGTTGTTGTAGGTGACAAACTTATCGTTAAATCTAACGGTTTAATCGGTAAAGACGCTACTAACCTACCAAATGCTAAAATCGTATTTGAAGTAATCGAAGATGCAGGTTACGAATTGTCTCCATTAATGGGAGCATTCGCTGTTCAAGTTACTCGTCAAAAATAATTCTAATTAATAAACAATAGGAGGAAATAACAATGGATAAAAATATCATCAAACTAGCTGTAGATTTAGCTAGAGGGAAAGTGCAAAACTTCTCTAAAGAAGAAGCTAATGAAACGCTTCGTAAAGCATTCTTAGACTTAGGAGAGTTTTCAGCAGACGGTAAAATTGACCGCAAAACTTTCCGTAAGCACAAAGTAGAAATCTTCGAGATTCTTGAAGAAATCATCAACGAAACTCTTGAGGAAGGTCTTCGTAACCAATTTGACGGTTTCGCAGAATACCGCAACCTAGCATGGGGTGACACTAACCTGTTCAAGACTCCTGTAAATGACATCTTCCGAGTTGCACTTGTTTCTGATGGAAACGGTAACATTCGTAGACAACGTTTACGTGATGGTCAAGAGTTCTCTGTAAGCTTAGATACATACGCAATCAAAATCGGTGAAGAGTTCCACCGCTTCTTAGCAGGTCGTATCCAGTGGGCAGAGTTAACTAGCAAAATCGCTGAGTCATTCCAACGTGACTTAACTCAACGCATTTACAATGCAGTATATAGCTCTTATGGCAAATACAATGGTACATACCACAAAACATTTGCTAACGCAGGAGCTATGACAGAAGATGACCTAGTTCTTATGGCTATGCACATCGAAGCTCGTACAGGTGAAAAAGTAGCAGTTTACGGTACTAAATTAGCACTTCGCAAACTTGCTCCATCTAACATCACAGAAGCTATGAAAGATGCTCGTAACTCTGTAGGTTACTACGGTGAAATCTCTGGAATCGAACTACGTGAAATTCAACAATCTCACCAATATGGTTCTGACAACTTCGCTATCGATAACAACTTCTTACTATTGCTCCCACAAAATGCGGACAAAATGGTAAAAGTTATCAACGAAGGAGACGCAATCATCCAAGACCAACAAGGCGGAACATCTGCTGACATGATGCAAGAATACTTCATCGCACAACGTTTTGGTATTGCTGTAATCACTACAAAAGTATTCGGTTTCATCAAGTTCACAGCTTAATGATATTTGATAGTCGGAGAGGGATTTTCCCTCTCTTACTATTATACTATATTTACCAATAAAAATCAAGGGGAAAAAGGAGATAATTAATATGGCTAAATTAAATAAGGCAGACTTAATTAAAAAATTGGTGGAAGATTACGGTTACGAAGCAGAAGACCTTAAACTTTTGACTAATGCTAAACTTCAAACAATGATTAAAGATGAAGAGGAAGAAGCTCTTGAATTAGAGTCTAGAACTACTAGAATGTCATCTAAAGTTTCAAAGATTAAAGATGAAGACTATATCGCTGTAATGAGCGGAGAAAAAGGTACTTTCATTCATCGTTCTTTGCAAACAGGTAGAGAATGGGTATTCGAAGATTTTGGTCAAGTAGACAAAATGCCTTTCAGAGAATTACTAACACTTCGCAATACAAGCTTCGCAGTATTCAAAGGTGGATACCTTGTTATCTTAGACCCTGTTGTTCAAAAAGAGTTTGGACTAACTG
>Ga0209995_1000200_pt1 | contig 9570 bp, 7 predicted proteins | sample InoplaM3AM_FD_187580 | JGI IMG/M metagenome (GOLD analysis project Ga0209995, IMG submission 187580) | Arabidopsis thaliana rhizosphere microbial communities from the Joint Genome Institute, USA, that affect carbon cycling - Inoculated... | ecosystem: Host-associated > Plants > Roots > Rhizosphere... | reverse complement strand
ACTTGGTTTTTCAGAGGAAAAGTTACTGCCCGCCTCATTAGAAAAAACTGGTAATATCGGTGAATATGTTGCAATGGCTTGGCCTCCTATGCGCGCCACTGAAGTTATCATTAATGAAATAACAGGAATAAAGAAATCAGAGACAAAAGAGAATCCAATGGGCGCTTGGTCCAATATAGATCATAAAGAAATCTCAAGAATTCCATTATCTTAAATAAAAGGAAAGCCAGTGACTTTTATATCTGACAATTTTTTTCTAGTATTTTATTTTGAATTATTAAACTAGTACTTTCCAATACGGCATAAGTGTGCGATATGCTTTTAGCCTTAGAGACCGTAATTATAATAATGAAGAATAATATTTGCACCTTATGCAACACACAGACATCTACAAAGGAATGCCCTAGTTGTGGAAAACCGGTATGCAAAGAATGCGTGAAGAGCTTTCCATTTTCTGAGGACCTATGTATAGAGTGCGCATCAAAAGTTAAGGCTGGTCTGGGTGGGATGAGAAAGGACGAGGAAATCTTCTAGATGTGCATTTTGTTATGCTGGTAGAACCTTAAAACCAACAATAGAATTGTTACCTATTATGGTATTATTCAGAACTATCAGTATTAGCTTTCCTATAGCCATGTGTGAATTGTGGATCGTAAACCTTTGAAAACTCGTAGCTACTAGGGTTAATAACATTTCCAACGATAATTATTGCAGTTTTGGTTATCTTGGCCTCATTCACTTTTTCAGCAATGTTGTCAAGAGTTCCAACTATTATTTTCTCATCGTCCCATGTAGCACGGTAAATGACGGCAACAGGAGTTGAAGTTTGATAGACTCCTCCCCTAAGTAGTTCATCCACAATGTTTCTTATCAGATGAACACTTAGATAAAAGGCCATAGTGGCACCGTGAGTAGCCAAGTTAGAAATTCTTTCTCGATCTGGAACAGGAGTCCTAAGCTCTGCCCTCGTAATAATAAGAGTTTGAGTAATTCCGGGTAGAGTTAATTCTAAATTTAGTGAAGAGGCTGCACCTAAGATGGCGGTTATTCCTGGAACAACTTTACAACGTAAGCCGTCTTTATCCAGTTTATCAATTTGTTCTCTTATTGTGCTAAATAATGCTGGATCTCCGTCGTGAAAACGAATAGCTAGTTTTCCTTGCTTGGTCGAATCCCTTAATATTTCATAGATCTTGTTTCTATCTATTAGAGCTGCGTCATGAAGGACTGCATTTTTTTTAGCATATTCAAGGAGTTTTGGATTGAGTAACGAACCCGAATATACGATGACATCTGCATTTTCCAATAATTTTTTTGCTTTCAGAGTGATAAGCTCAGGATCTCCTGGCCCCGACCCAACAAAATAAATAGTGTTAGTATCAATCATTTTTTCTAGCCACCATTATTGAAAAATACTTGCCAGCGGGATTTTTTGTGTTTCGTAATTCTTTTAATTTCTTTGTTTCTAAAATTTCTTCATCCACAGAAACGTCCTGAGCTATAGTAATGACAGAGTTATCGTTAAAACCGGTTTCATAGAGAATTTCTACCACGCTATCGAAGTATCTTCCATCCTTAAGAAAAATTATTGAATCACATGATGCCACGGTATGTCTTATTTTATCCAGGTCATAGCATGCAGGAACGATACCAAGAGTTTGATCACCTTCCACAAGACTCATTTTTGCCTGGGCTGCGAATGCAAAAAATGACGGAACTCCGGGGATGATTTCAATTTCTATATCATTATAATTTTCCCTGAATTCTTTGTGAAGATAATTCCAGGTACTGTATAAAGAAGGATCGCCTACAGTCAAGTATACGCATTTTTTTCCAGAACGCACAGCTTGAGCTATTAACTGCGAGTTTGTTTTCCACTGTAATTTCAGAGAATCTTTATCCTTTATCATAGGAAATATGAGGTTTGTAATACTGGTGGTTGCTTCGTCTACGTATTTTTTTACTATTGATAAAGCAATGCTAGGCTTGCCTTCCTTGGAGGTCGGAGTAAATATGGCATCTGCATTCTTGATCCTATCCACGGCTTTCACTGTCAGCAAATCCGGATCGCCAGGGCCACACCCTATGCATGAAAGCTTCATGTTTTCAGTTGTAAAAAATGAGTTATTTAAAGTAAAGATGCAGCTAGCTGTAGGTTCAACTCAGGACAAAGCAGATAAGGTGAATCATTAGAATGAGTAGTTCACATTTTGGTTGCAGACAAAATCAGAATTGGATTTCTAGAAACAAGCATTGTGCCGCTTGGATAATCTTTCCCTTTTGATATTATGACTTGAGTAACCTCAATTTCGTGCATTTTTTGCTTCTTGAGCGACTTTAGGGCATTGTACATTGTTTCAATTAGGATGGTGTCAATGACCAATCTTCCGTCCTTCCTTAATTTAGATACACAAAGCTCGATAATTTTTTCAGTTTTACCCTTTGTTCCCCCTATAACGATTGCATTAACAGTTGGCAGTGAAGGCAAGATCTCTTCTGCCTTGGAATGAATTAGATTCGCAGACACCCCAAATTTATCCAGATTTTTCCTTGTTAATTCTATGGCGTTTTTATCCGCATCAATTGCGTATACATTTTTAGAATTTACTTGAAGGCAAATCTCTACGGTAATACTACCACTCCCGGAACCTACATCAATTACAGAATAGCCTCTCCTGAGGCGTAATTTACTCAGTACGATTGAGCGTATCTCCTCTTTTGTTATGGGGACCTTTTCTGACCGTTCAAACAATTCATCCGGTATGCCTGGCGTTGAATAGTTCCATATCATCTTATCTACATGAAGAACTTTTGAATCAAATTCTTTTAAACCGTTCTCTCATGCGTGTAAACCAGTATATGCGACAATCATGAACATTAATAGCAAAAAGATAAATGGAAAGATCCCATTGGTAGTAATTTTTTTCCTGTCTTCTGTCTTCAGTCTCAATCCAATTCTTTTTGCAATGACATACGATATAATATAGAAAAATAGTCCAAGAACTATTATTATGGGTATGGACGCCGAATAGTTTGAAGGGTTAAGGATAAAACCGAGGATAACACCGCAGATTACGCCTACAAAGGCTCTCATATAATATATCTTATCGAGTTGTTCCAATTACTTTTTTCACATTAAATGCAGGTTTAATTCCTTTCGATTGTAAATTTGAATTTTTTATTTTAATTAATATTCATCTTCATTAAAATAACATGTATGGAATTATCAGGTATCGAGCTTCATTACCTCGTAAACAAGATTAGTTCAAAGATAACGTCGAGTTACTACGTTAGTAATATCTCCTCTATTACGAAAAATTCGATTCTTTTGAAATTACATCATCCCACGGAGTCGGATATCAATCTTATCGTTTCGACCAAGGGGATATGGATTACAAGCAAGAAATACAAGCAAATGGAAGATAACCAGCTTCTAAGCATATTAAGTCGCGAAATCGAAAGGGCTAAAATAAACTCTGTATCGCAGCCCGGAAGCGAGAGAATTTTCTTTCTTCATTTCATAAATAAAGACAATAAAGAAAGGAAATTAGTAATTGAAATTTTCGGAAAGGGGAATATTATTTTATGCGATGAATCGATGAAGATCCTTTGGATTCTGAATATTGTAGAAGTAAGGCACAGAATTTTGAAGACTGGGCTAGAATATGTTCTGCCACCAAATAGAGGTGAAGACGTTTTTCAAATTACCTTGGAGGGCATGAAAAAGAGCAGACAAACGCAACCAGAAAATACGGATTTAGTAAGATGGTTAGCCAAATGTACGTCTTTACCAAGAAAGTACGTAGAAGAAATATTACTACATTCGGGAATTAGCGCAAAGTATGCAAACAACCTAAGCGATAATGATGTACAGATTATTTATGATAAGACCAAAGAAATTACAAGTAAAGTCATAGATGAAACAAATCATGAACCATCAATTATGGTGGACAAACTCGGTTTAGCAATTGATGCATCACCTATTGTAATGTCAGGAGAGTCTAACACCAAGAAGGTTGAATCATACATGGATGGAATAGATCAAGTACTTAGCAACGAAATAATTTCGATCGGGAGGAGTCTGAAAACCGAAGAAACAGACAGAAAAATTTTGGAACTTGAACATGATTTAGAAGAACAAAACAAAGCTAAAACGCAGGTAATCACTAGATCACAAAATCTCAGAAGAGTTGCCCATGAACTAATGAATCTTTCTTCCATGGGTATCGAAGATATGAACGATAGTACGGTTAGAAACCTCTTGGAAAATAATGACTCTGAAATTGTAAAGGAAAATGGCATTACCTATTTGAATATAGAGAATGAACGAATCAAGTTTGAATCAAGTATACCAAAATTTTCATCCCTATTATTTTCCAGAGCTAAAGAATTGGAGCGAGGAGCTATCAACATAGACAAAGCCAGTGAAGAGCTGAGATTAAGAGTTGAAAAACTACAAAATCAAACACAAAAAATTCATGAAAAAATTCAATTCAGCAAATTAGAATCAAAACAGTGGTATGAGCGATATCGTTGGTTTGTTACTAGTGATGGATATTTAGTAATAGGTGGTAGAGATGCGTCTTCGAATTCTGCCATTATTCGTAAGTACATGACTGATAATGATATTATCTTTCATGCAGAAATTCACGGTTCACCTTTTTTCCTAGTAAAGAATGTTAATAATCAAGAAAAACAAGATAGCGGCTATGTCGAGGAGGCTGCCCAGGCAACAGTATCATTTAGCAGAGCATGGAAGGATGGATTATCAAGCGGAGATGCATACTGGGTATTCCCTAATCAGGTAAAGAAAGGCGCCCCAACGGGTCAATTTCTTCCAAAAGGCTCTTTTGTCATTGAAGGAAAGAGAAATTTTTGCAGAGGTATTGAATTAAAACTTTCAATAGGGCTGGTACAGATTGAAAAAAAATATTCAATTGTATGTGGACCCTTGAATGCTGTCAGAAAACGAAGCTTGGTATTTACCTCATTGTTACCCGGTGGGACCGATTCGATGAATCTCGCAAAGAAAGTTAAAAGTGAATTCGTAAGAGCAATTTCTGAATTTGATCAGAGTCTGGCAGAATATTGCAAAAAGATATCCTTAGATGAATTTATTAGAATGCTGCCTACAGGACAATCCAAAATAGAGCGAGCGGAAAGGGGACAAGCCATAAATGATACTATCAACGAATCGATGGAATCAAGTTAGTTAAATCTATTTTTTCTCTCCGCGTCTTTTTGAATCATCAAATTGTACAAATTGAGATTAGAAAGACAATTAAACCAAATATCCTAAATTATATTGTGGCAAAAAAACTAGTAGAACATACAGATGCAAACATGACGACAAGAGTGCTTGTAAGGGATATTATGAACAGCCCCGTAATCACAGCTATTCCAAGCGATAACATTGCTGACATCGCAATGAAAATGAAAGAGCATACTATTGGCAGTGTAATTATAACTGAAAATGAAAAACCCGTTGGAATTGTCACTGACTGGGACGTTGTATCAAAGGTTGTGGCAAGCAATTTGGAGCCATCATCTGTTGCGGCAGCTAAAGTAATGCAACCAATTCACACAGTCGAGGCCGGAGAAGGAATAACTGAGGCAGCACGGATACTAAGAAAAAATAATATCAAGAGATTGGGCGTTGTTTACAAAGACAGACTAGCAGGAATAATTTCAAGTTCCGACGTTATCGCTGTAACTCCAGAACTAGTCGATGTAGTGTCAGAAAAGGCTGCCATGATTAGAGGGGAGATTGGTAGACCGGCATCTAGTGTGTCTGGATATTGTGATGAATGTGGAGAATGGTCAGATGTGCTAATGTATTCTGAAGGAACATTTACCTGCGAAGTATGCAGGGGTTCGTAGTTACCCCATACCAAACGCAAAAGTGAATTATGATTCCAACTGATATTCACATAATAATGGTTTATCCGGAATTCAGACAAGCTACCTAAATTATTTTTCTTTTACTTGGGAACCCATCAAAAGATTAAAATCACGTAGTTCTGAAAAAGTCAATGAATGAGTTTAAATTCTTTAGAAAGAACAATTGATAAAGTTCTTTCACAAAAAGAATCAGAATTAATTTCTGACATTGATTCTGCACTTCAGAATTCTTTAAAAAATTTAGAATCTTCCAAGAGCACTCTTCAAGTTGAATATGACGCTATTATTGAATCATCAAAAAAACAGGCTGAAAATTTAAAACGACAAATAATAGGATCTAGCACCCTAAACGCCAGGAACAAAGAGCTCGTCATAATCGAATCGGCAATTGATGAAATTTTTACCAAAGCAAAGGAAAAACTTGCCCAAAGTAATAATGAAAAAAATTATGAAAAATTGCTGACCAGGTTGATACAAGACAGTGTTTCAAAGTTAGGTTCTGATACTGTCATACAATGCAATAAAGCCGACCAAAAGCTAGTAAGGAAAGTATCCTCACAAGAATCAACCGGCAAAAACATGAAAATAAGTGTATCCGACGATTTTATAGATATAATCGGCGGAATAAAAGCGACTTCAGCGGACGGAACAATGACATTGGATAACACACTGGATTCTAATATTGAAAGTCTCAAACCTTTAATAAGGAAAGACATAGTCCAACTGCTTAGAGGGGAGAACAAGTAGATGGTAGCAAAAGGCAAAATAGTATGGGTTAGTGGTCCAGCAGTTAGGGCTGATGGAATGTCATCTGCAAAAATGTATGAGACGGTGGAAGTTGGTGATGCAAAACTAATTGGAGAAGTTATCAGATTAACTGGAGACGTAGCGTTTATTCAAGTCTATGAATCAACATCTGGCCTCAAACCGGGAGAAGAAGTAATAGGTACAGGTCAGCCACTTTCAGTCCTTCTCGGTCCAGGAATTATTGGAAGGATTTATGATGGTATACAAAGACCATTGGATGAGATTGCTGAAAAGTCAGGAGCATTCATTGGTAGAGGGATTACTACAAACCCCGTCGATATGAAAAATAAATACAGATTTAATCCCTTAGTAAAAAAAGATGATGTTATTTTTGGAGGTTCAGTCCTTGGGACAGTAGAGGAAACGCCTTTGTTAACTCACAAAATATTGGTTCCTCCAAATTATCCTGAGTCGACTATTACTGATATTGTCAAGGAAGGAGAGTACGATTTAGAACATGTCATTGGGCAAGCCAGTAGCAAGAACGGAGATAAAATTCAATTAAAGATGTATCATAAATGGCCAGTTAGGAAACCCCGTCCATATGCAGAAAGATATGATCCAACAATACCACTGATTACCGGTCAGAGGATCATTGACACTTATTTCCCTATAGCAAAAGGTGGAACGGGTGCTATTCCAGGCGGATTTGGCACAGGTAAGACTGTTACACTACATCAAATAGCTAAATGGGCAGATTCCAAGGTTGTAGTCTACATTGGTTGTGGAGAACGAGGCAATGAAATGACAGAAGTTCTTGTAGAATTTCCACATTTAATTGACCCCAGATCTCAGAGACCATTAATGGAAAGAACAGTACTTGTTGCTAATACTAGTAACATGCCTGTTGCCGCTAGAGAGGCATCAATCTACACTGGTGTTACTATGGCAGAGTATTATCGGGACATGGGCTATGACGTAGTTCTTGTGGCTGATTCTACAAGTAGATGGGCAGAGGCACTCAGAGAGATGTCAGGTCGTTTGGAAGAGATGCCTGCAGAAGAGGGTTATCCTTCGTACTTGGCTTCAAGACTCGCAGAATTTTACGAAAGAGCAGGACGAATCAGAGCACTTGGGTCACCAGATCGTTCCGGATCCGTGACATTGGTTGGTGCAGTATCTCCATCTGGAGCAGACTTTACCGAACCGGTAACAACTCACACAATTAGATTCATCAAAACTTTTTGGGCGCTAGATACCAGATTAGCATATTCAAGGCATTATCCGTCAATTAATTGGATGCAGTCTTATTCTGGATATCTTGAAGACGTATCTAAGTGGTGGAAAGAAAAGGTAAGTCCTGATTGGTATGACCTGAGAGCAGAGTCCTATCAAATATTGCAGCGTGAGGATACACTAAAAGAAATTGTTAGATTGTTGGGACCTGAGGCGCTTCCAGATGAGGAGAAACTTGTTCTTGAAGTAGCCAGAATGCTAAAGATTGGAATACTGCAACAAAACTCTTTTGATAAAGTTGATACTTACTGTGGTCCAGCAAAACAATTGAAATTGGTTAGATTGATGGTAAAGTTTTACAAAGAAGCACAAAAGGCTCTAAAGGAGGGAAAATCCTTAGCAGATATCAGAGCACTGCCAATAATAACCACTCTATTAAAGGCAAAGTTTGAAGTTACAGATGAGGAAATTTCAAAGTTAGAAGAAATAGATAAGGGGTTATCCGATTCGTTCAAAGGTAACATTGAGGAGGTAAAGGTCTCTGTCTAAAACCACTGGAATAGAATATACGAAAATTGCTGAAATAAAAGGACCACTTATGATAGTAGATGGTGTGACTAAAGCATCATTTGACGAACTGGTGGAAATTGAAACAAATGATGGTGAAAGAAGATTAGGAAAAGTTCTGGAAATAGGATACGGTAAAGCAGTAGTTCAGGTTTTTGAAGGAACAACGGGACTGGCTATAACTGGAACAAAAGTAAAATTTCTCGGAAAAACTATGACCATGCCAGTGTCTCAAGAACTACTCGGTCGAGTGTTCGATGGGCTTGGCAGACCAAATGATGGCTTACCTGATCCTGTTGCTGATAAATTCCTTGACGTGAACGGAGAGCCGATGAATCCACAGAGTCGAGAATATCCAACTTCATTCATTCAAACCGGAGTATCTGTTATTGACGGAATGCTAACGCTTGTCAGGGGTCAAAAGTTGCCTATTTTTTCGGGCTCTGGAATGTCACATAATATATTGGCGGCACAAATTGCGCGACAAGCTACTGTTGTAGGCACCAACGAAGACTTTGCTGTAGTATTTGCGGCTATTGGTGTTCAGTACTCTGAAGCGCAATACTTCAAAAGGAGCTTGGAGGAATCAGGTGCTTTGAGAAGAAGTGTTTTATTTATTAATCTTGCAGATGACCCTGCAATTGAAAGAATCATAACTCCAAGGGTGGCCTTGACTGTAGCAGAGTATCTTGCATTTGATCTAGGTATGCATGTGTTGGCAATACTAACTGATATGACCAATTATGCCGAAGCCCTCAGGGAAATTAGCGCCGCTAGGGAAGAAGTTCCTGGAAGGAAAGGATATCCTGGATATCTCTATACTGACCTGGCAAATAATTATGAGCGAGCAGGGAGAATTAAGGGAAAGAGCGGAAGTGTTACTCAAATGCCGATATTATCAATGCCCGCAGATGACATTACACATCCTATACCTGATTTGACTGGTTACATTACGGAAGGACAAGTTGTCCTGGGAAGAGACCTTTTTAGAAAGGGAATATATCCACCGGTCAATGTTATGATGTCACTTTCTAGATTAATGAAGGATGGTGTAGGAGAAGGAAAAACTAGATCAGATCATATGGAGGTTGGCAATCAATTATACGATGCTTATTCTAG
>Ga0209995_1000191_pt1 | contig 9713 bp, 7 predicted proteins | sample InoplaM3AM_FD_187580 | JGI IMG/M metagenome (GOLD analysis project Ga0209995, IMG submission 187580) | Arabidopsis thaliana rhizosphere microbial communities from the Joint Genome Institute, USA, that affect carbon cycling - Inoculated... | ecosystem: Host-associated > Plants > Roots > Rhizosphere... | reverse complement strand
CCGGTGACGGCTATGCTCAGATCATCACGCTGTTCCTGTTCGAGAAGGATCCCCAGGTCGCGACGCAGGATATTCGCGACGCGATTTCCGGCATCCGCGCGGACCTCCCGATCGAAATGAAGGAGCCGGTGCTTCAGCGATTCGATCCGGCGGATCAACCGATCGTATCGATGACCATCGCGTCGCCGACGATGACTCCGGCCCAGCTCACCCGTCTGGTCGATCCTGATATCACGAGCGAGCTGCGCGGGATTCCTGGTATCGCGCAAGTTCAGCTGGTGGGTGGGGTAGAGCGCGAAATGACGATCCAGCTCAAGCCGCAGGCATTGCAAGCGGCGGGCATCAGCGTCGGTCAGGTCGTGTTGGCGCTGCAGTCTCAGAATCTCGCCGCGCCGGTAGGGCGCGTGAACGGAAATCTCGACGAACGGACGATTCGCCTTCAGGGACGTCTGGAAGGCCCGCAGGATTTCATGAACCTCGTCGTGGCCGAGCGTGGTGGTCAGATCGTGAGACTGGGCCAGGTCGCCGATGCGATCGACGGCACCCAGGAGCAGCGCTCGCTCGCCCTCTACAACGGAGTCGAAGCTGTCGGTATCAACATCGTGAAGTCGAAAGGCTACAGCACGACCGATGTGAGCGCCAAGATCCGGACGAAGGTCGAGCAAATCCAGAAAACTCTTCCCGCCGGCGTGAAGATCGACATCGTCAAGGACGCAGGTCAGCGCGTCAAAGCATCCGTTCGGAACGTCGAGGAGGCCTTGCTCATCGGCGCCCTGCTCACCGTGCTCGTGGTGTTCGTCTTCCTGAACTCATGGAGATCGACGGTCATCACCGGACTGGCGCTGCCGGTATCCGTGCTCGCGTCGTTCATCGCCGTGTGGGCATTCGGATTCACGCTCAACACCATGTCCCTCCTCGGTCTCTCGCTGGCGATCGGTATCCTGATCGACGACGCGATCGTGGTGCGCGAGAACATCGTGCGCCACATCGAGATGGGTAAGGACCACATGACGGCCTCGCACGAGGGCACCGACGAGATCGGGCTCGCCGTCGCAGCGACGACGTTCTCGATCGTGGCGGTGTTCGTGCCGGTCGCCTTCATGTACGGTGTCGCGGGACAATGGTTCAAGCCCTTCGCGCTTACGATCGCATCCTCGGTTCTCGTATCACTGTTCGTGTCGTTCTCGCTCGACCCGATGCTCTCTGCCTATTGGGCTGATCCACAGGTTGAGGCCCACGAGCGGCGCAATCCGATCGCACGCGCTCTCGACCGGTTCAACGCGTGGTTCAACCACCAGGCGGAGAATTACAAGAGAGTGATCGGCTGGGCGCTCGATCACCGTCTTGCGATGATCGGGCTTGCGGCACTTGCATTCGTCGGCGCACTCGCGCTTCCCGCACTGGGTCTCGTTGGCGCGAGCTTTTTCGGTTCCGATGATCGATCGGAGCTGACGATCGCACTCGAGACTCCACCGGGATCGAATCTCGATTACACGAGAATCAAGGCGGAAGAGGCCGCACGCCTTGCCCGGCAGCATCCGGAAGTGGTCTACACTTATTCGACTCTGGGCAGCGAGACCGGCGCCGTGGACAACGGCAACATCTTCGTGCGCCTCGTTCCAAAGAACAAGCGCGACATCGGCGCTGAAGAGCTGGGGACTACGATCCGCAAGGAAGTGGGGCGCATCGGCGGCGCGACAATGACTGTCTATACGAGCCAATTCGCCGGACAGCAGAAGCAGATTCAGCTTCAGCTCCGCGGAGCAAACGCAGCGACCCTGAGCCTCACCGCGGAACAGCTCGCCGCGCAGGTGCGTCAGGTACCGGGCGCCGTCGATGTCGGACTTTCGACAAAGGGACAAAAACCCGAGCTCGAGATCGAGCTCAATCGAAGTCTCGCTGGAAGCATCGGAGTGACTGTCGGTCAGGTTGCGCAGGCATTGCGTCCGGCGTTCGCCGGAATCAAATCCGGTGACTGGGAAGATCCGCAGGGCGAGCTGCGTGAAGTCAACGTGCGGCTTCAGCCGGAATCGCGTCAGCGCGTGTCCGATCTCGAGCAGCTTCCGCTCGTCATCAACTCACCCGCCGGCCAGACTACGCTGCCACTCGGTCAGATCGCCACGATTCGACAGGGCCTGGGCCCCGCGCAGATCACTCACCTCGACGCCGAGCTCGTCGTGACTGTCGAAGCGAACACTGCTGGAAGATCACTCAGTGAAGTGATGAAGGACATCAATGCGCGCGTCGACAGGATGAACTTCCCGCCGGGAGTGCGCCTTACTCAGGGCGGAGAAGTAGACAGCCAGAACGAAGTGTTTGGAAGAATCTTCGCCGCACTGGGTGTGGCGGTCATGCTGATGTATCTGATTCTGGTGGTGCAGTTCGGATCGTTCCTCGAGCCGCTGGCGATTCTCGTGTCACTTCCACTGTCGCTCATCGGGGTGATGCTCGCACTCATGATCACCGGCGATACGATCAACATCATGAGCCTCATCGGCGTCATTCTGCTGATGGGAATCGTCGCAAAGAACGCGATTCTTCTCATCGACTTCGCGAAATGGGCCCGAGAGAAAGACGGTCTCCCGAGGCGTGAAGCATTGATTCAGGCAGGCGCGATTCGCCTGCGTCCGATTCTCATGACGACGCTGGCCCTGATCGCGGGAATGCTTCCGGTTGCGCTCGGCCTTGGTGAAGGCGCGCAGTTCCGCGCGCCACTTGGCCGCGCGGTAATAGGTGGTGTCATCACATCGACGCTGCTGACACTACTTGTGATCCCGACGGTGTACGAGATCATGGACGAGTGGCGCGAGTGGCTTCTCGGAAAGTTCGGGCTCGCGCCGAAGGGAACGGCGGAGCATCGTGTTCCCCCTGTGCCTAATCCGGTTCCGGAAGGGGCGATGAGCTCCGGGCGGTCGTGATCAACGCGACCGCGCCGATGATGATGGCTGCGGCGATCACGGTGCGCAGCGTGAGCGGCTCTCCCGCGAGCGCCCACCCGAGAAAAACCGCGACGACAGGATTGACGTACGCGTAAGTCGAAACGCGTGAAGGCGGCTGATGCTGAATTAGCCAGATGAAGGCGGTGAATCCGACGAGTGAGCCGATCGTCGTGAGATAAATGAAGCCCGCAATCGACCTCGCCGAGACACTGGCGGGGTCGAAGTCCATCGGCTCGCGCGTTATCAGCGCGAGAAGAAAAAGAAGCGCGCCGCCGCAGAGCATCTCCATTCCGGTTGCAACGAGCGCAGATCGGGGGAGCTTCGCATGACGGGCGTAAACCGTACCAAGCGCCCAGCTCAGCGATCCCGCGTTGAGAGCCAGCGCACCTTTCAGGATTCCACTGCCGGATACGTTCGTGGGATGCAGTGCGGCAGGACCGACGAGCACGAAGATGCCGGCGATTCCAACAACCAACCCGATCGCGATGCCGAGTGACGGCCGCGCATGACCCGGTCCAAGCCAGTCGATCAACACGATCCAGAACGGAAGAGTCGCAACGAGAAGCGCTGCCATGCCCGACGGCACGAACTGCTCTGCCCATACTACCGCACCGTTACCGCCAAGTATGAGAAAGCCCCCGACGATCGCAGCGCTCCGCCAGTGAAGCATCGACGGTCGTTGCTCGCCGCGCGCGCGCATCCATAGATAAAGCACTGCTCCGGCGATCATGAATCGCACTCCGCCCATGAGGAACGGAGGGATCGTTTCGATCGCGAAGCGTATTCCGAGGTAGGTGGAGCCCCAGATCAGGTATATGGCCGCGAACGCGGCGACGATCCTAGTCCGTGATGGGGCGCTTTCGCTCACGTTTACGTTCGGAATGTTTCTTCTTTTCAGTGAGGCGTGCCTCGTCCGCTGCTCGCGGCCGCCTTGTCGGCTTTCGTTTCTTCGGGACGACCAGCGCTTTCGCTATCGTATCGGCGAGCCTTCGTTCAGCAGCTTCGCGATTTCGAAGCTGGCTTCGAGTGTCGCTCGCCACTATCCGGATTGCGCCGTCGTCGCTCAACCGTGACTTCAGCTTCTCGAGAAGGCGGTCACGCTGTTCATCCGTGATCGCCCTCGAGCCTGCGATGTTCCAGGCGATCTCGATTCGCGACGAAGTCTTGTTGACGTGCTGACCACCAGCGCCCGACGAACGTGAGGCGCGGATCTCCAGCTCGCTACGTGGTATCGACAGAGATTCACTGACCCGAATCCCGTCGCCTGTCCCGGAATCCGTGGCGGCCTGGTGCGTCATCCCGGAACGATAACGAACGCGACGTCAGCGGAGCAGGTCAGATTGCGAGTGCCGCCGTGGTCTCGGTCCGTGCGGCGCGCAGCGAGTAATTCCGCTTTGCTGCCTCTTCGAAGAGCAGCTCGATGATCGCGCGGGCGGCAGGCCGGCTCTCATTCTTTCGAGAGATGAGATTCACTCCCCACGGAACGCTGAATCCCTCGATTGGGACAGGAACCAGACCTGGAGGGGGCGCGTCCCGGTGAGATGCAAACGCGAGCGACCATCCTGCCCCTGCTTCGCACATCGACCAGAGGGTGTTGAGACCATTCTGCGTGGGCCCGAGAACCGGCGAGTAGCCATGTCTGTGGAATGCCTCGAGGAGATAGTCATAGAACGCAGGATGAAAATCACGACGGAAGAACAGGAATGGAATCGATGCGAGATCGTCGAACGTGATCGATTCGCATTGCGCGAGTGGATGATCCTGAGGCAGGAGCGCGCCTTCGATCCAGTCAGTCAGAAGCTCGCGGCACTCCAGGTTCGGAAACCCCGACGTGAGATTGAAGAATGGATGGCAGACCCCGAGGTCGAAATCACCGTCGTTGAGAGCCTGTGGCTGCTGCGGAGTCGGCACATTGTGAACCGAAAGCTCGAGATGCGTGAAGCGCTCGCCAGCGGTGCGCATGACCGCACTCAGGAGATCGCGAACCGTGCCCGCGGCTACACCGGCGATCATGCAGCGGCCAGCCGCCGCCCTCTGTCCACGCTCGACTTCGGCCGGCAAACGTGATGCGTCGCCGAGAATCTCACGCGAGGCCGAGTACAAGGTCTGGCCCGCGACCGTAGGTAGAATTCCGCGAGTCGCGCGCGCAATCAGAGATACACCGGCAACTTGTTCGACGGCCCTGATCTGCCGGGACAGCGCAGGTTGAGTCAGACCAAGTCTCACCGCAGCGCGGCCTATTCCGCGTTCCTCGACGACTGCGGCGAAATATCGAAGATCCCGCAGCTCCAGCTCCCCGTTTCTCACCGGGAGCGGTGATGTCGAATCCAGTATCTGATCGAGCGCGCCAGCCGGACGCATTGCGGGAAACTCGGCGGTCGCGATTTCGCGGATCCTCCGCGCGACCTCGAGGATGTGCGGCTGCGTCTCATTCGCACGGTGCATGAGTGATATCGGAACCGGCACACCAAAGTTCTCGATCGGCACAGTTGCGACATCCGGGATCTTGCCGCGGAGAGATCTGCGGTGAATTGACCAGCCGAGTCCGGCAGACACTCGCGCAAGAAGCGACTCGGTTGTCGCGAGCTGCTGCATCCGCTTCGGGACAAATCCCATGCGCTGGAATTCCACGCGGATCTCCTTCTCGATGTTGTTCAGAAGCTTCGTATCGTACGAGAGAAGAGTATGCTCGCTGAGCTCGTCGAGCCTCACCGACGTCCTTGTTGCGAGCGGATGACGGCGAGACAGGAGCGCAAGCGACGCCACGTCGTTGAACAGCGTCTCGGTGTGGATGTCGTCGTATCCCCCGCGCGGGGCGGTGGCGATCGAGATGTCCACGTGGCCGCGGCGCAGGCATTCCCACTGATGGCCCAGCTCCCCCTCGCGAATGGTGATTTCAATGCCCGGGTCGGTCTTAGCGAGGTAATTCAGAAGCCGGCCGGTAAAGCCAGTCCAGCCGCACCATTGCGACACGTAAATCGTGCAGGCGCCAGCTTTGCCAGCGCTTGCAAGCCTTGTGGCGGTAATGGCCTGCTCGACCTTTGCGATGATCGAGCGGGCGGCAGCGAGACAGATCTCTCCGGCCGGGGTCAGGGTCACCCCCGCTCGACCGCGCTGAAACACGGCGGTTCCGATCTCTCGCTCGAAGGTCCGGATCTGGCGGGAAAGGGCCGGTTGAGTGACGTTTAATCGGCGTGATGCCTGGACGAACGTCTTTTCTTCACTTACGGCAACCAGAGATTTGAGCTGCCTGAGATCCATGGGTATTCAATGGCGGCATGGGAAGCGTACCAAACCGGTAATTGTGGCGCGAATAATGTAACAGTAACATTACGGCGCTGCTCATTTCACTTTTTCCGGCCGATCCTCCTTGGTTCGGCCCAACCCCAATAGAATTGACAGCCTCAGACAACTCGCTTCCCCCCTGGATCTCCGGAGAGTTCGACGTCAATTCGATCCTCCGTGGAGCTCCCCTCATTCTGAGCAGGGCGCAGTTTCTCGACGACGTCGAACGACAGCTTCAGATCACGCGCAAGTCAATCGATTCGCGATTCGCAGTGCTTCTCGTGAATCTCGACAACTACACGGCGATCGTAACCGAGAAGGGCCGGACCGCCGCCGACATGCTGATACGCGCGATTGTCGAGCCGATAGGTCCTCTGCTTGCCCGACATGAGAGCGTCGCAATTCTCGGTGGCGGCACCATCGGGATTCTGCTCGAGACCGCCCGCCTGCGTGTCACGCCGCAGGATTTCGCGGCGGAGGTTGTTGGCGAGATCAAGACCGCGGCTATCGAGGGCGGCGTCATGATTCCCTCGGCAAGCGTCGGAATTGCCAAAGTCACAGGCAACTATGTCGCCGCCGAGGACATCCTGCGCGACGCCAGCATCGCGCTCGGTGCCGCCCAGTCGGCGGGCAGCGACCAGACGATGCAGTTCCATCGTGGCATGGACGAAGTCGTGAACCAGGCTCCTATCGCCATCTGAAAAGCTTCAGCGCAGCAACGAAACTGATCACGAGCCACCCGACAATCACCGCCATCTCGAGACCGAGGGCGGTGATTTGGCTTCCCTCCAGCATGTTGGCGCGGAGGGCGTCATTCACTGCGGTAAGTGGCAGGAGCTTGATGACCGGCTGAACGACCGCGGGAAAGTTGCTCGAAGAGAAGAACACACCCGAGAAGATCCACATCGGCATCATCACGAGATTCATGAGGCCGGAAACTCCCTCGACAGTCTTCGCCCGCGATGCAATGAGGAGCCCAAGCGCGCTGAAGGCGAGTGCCGAAAGAAGGCAGATCGCCGCCAGCTCGAGAAATGAGCCGCGCAAGGGAACCCCGAACGCGAGAGCGCCGAACCCGAGCAGTGTCACGACCTCGAGAATCAGGAAGAACAGGCGCGAGAAGAGGAACGAAAGCAGGTATTCACTGCGGGACATCGGCGTTGCCATGAACCGCTTGAGCAGGCGCTTGCTTCGCGAATCGACGATGGCGAATCCGATTCCCCATACGCCACTGCCCATGAGGTTCATTCCGAGCAGGCCCGGAATGACGAAGTCGATATAGCGCGAGCCTTTTTCGGTGACTTTCACCTCGCTGACACTCACCGGATCGGTGCGTCCGGCACCAACTTGAATCGCGCGGTCAGCGACAAGCCGCGCATTTGCTGACTCGCTGCGGTCAGAATCGTACATATAGCGTACTTTCCCATCGCTGTCGGGAAGCACGAGCAAAGCAATCTTTCCCGTGCGAAGCGCCTTCGCCGCTGCACTATCCGAAAGCTGCTCGAGGACAATCGACGAATCACGCTCGAGCGACGCCACTACAGCTCGAGACCCGGGCGAGGCGACAATCCCGATCTTCGGCTTGTCCGGCGACCTGGAACGGAAAGCGAGACCAAGCCCCACAGCGAGCAGTATCGGAAAGACGAAAGTCCAGAAGACAGCCTCGGGCTGCCTGATGAACTCGCGGAATCGTACGAGCGTGAGCTGAACGAGAGACCGCTCCGCGAACCGTCGCTCATTCATCGCGCAGCGTCCTCCCGGTGAGAGCGACGAAGACATCCTCGAGAGTTGCGGAAGATGCTCGAGGGGGCGGAGCGGGAATCGTCGCGCCAATGGAATCGATCAGCTCGTGAGGTGTTCCAAGTGCGATGATGTGACCGTGGTCGACGATTGCAACGCGGTCGCAGAGCTTTTCCGCCTCGTCCATGTAGTGGGTGGTGAACAGTATCGTACGCCCGGTAGACCTGAACTCCTCGATCAGAGTCCACAACTGTCGTCTCGATTGCGGATCCAGGCCAGTAGTGGGCTCATCGAGAAAGAGGAGCTCGGGATTCCCGACCAGTGCGCAGGCAATCGCAAGCCGCTGCTTCTGCCCGCCCGACAGCGCTCCGACTCTCGACCTCGCTTTCTCCTCGAGCTGCACCAGGCGAATGATGTCGCCGACCTCGCGTCCCGCGTTGTAAAAGCTGCGGAAGAGCTGGAGCGTTTCGGTGACGGTCAGTTTTTCCGAGAGCTGAGTGTCCTGGAGCTGGATGCCCAGACGGTCGCGAAGATCGTCGCCGTGATCTTCCCAGGTCATCCCGAGAATCTCGAGGTCGCCGGAATCCCGCTCGAGGAGCCCTTCGCAGATCTCGATGGTCGTTGTCTTTCCCGCGCCATTGGGACCGAGCAGCCCGAAGCATTCACCAGTGCGAACCTCGAGGTCGAGCCCGTCCACGGCCCTCACATCGCCGTACGATTTTCTCAGTCCCCTGACGACGAGGGCAGGTTCGGTTGTCACCATTGAAGGACAGATTGTGTCATATGGTTGAGTCAAAAGCCGTGTGTGCGGGGCAAGGCTGAAACTCACGCAAGGCTTTGACGTATCGTCACATAGGAGCTGCCCGACGGATCCGGCACGACGAGTGCCCCCGGCTCGCGCAGAAACCGCCACGGAGAACTTATGCGATTCGTCAGTAGGTCGATACTCGTGACAGTCGTCGCGGTGTCATTCATTCCATCGCCGGCTCACGCTCAGCGTCGCGCACCCCGCAGCTGGGAGCGTGAGCCGTCTCGTTTTTCAATAGTCGGTGACGCCCTCGTCGCGCAGCCAAAGGGCGAGTTTGCAACGGAGATCGATACCAACGGGTTCGGCATCAACGTCGGCGGCTTGTTCCGCCTCGACAACGAAGGAATCCTGAGCATCAGGGGAGATATTGGAGGAATGCAGTACGGAAGCGAGACGCTGCATGCTCCGTATCTGCCGATAACCGGACGTGTCGCGCTCGACGTGGAGACGACCAACAGCGTTTTCTGGGGCAGCATCGGTCCGCAGATCCAGGTTCCTGTCGGTCGTGTCGAGCCATACATGAACGCTGCAATCGGATTCATGGATTTCAACACGAGTACGTCGGTGCGCGGCTCGGACAGCGATTACGAGTACGCGAGAAGCACGAACTCCGACGACGCAACCTCCGCGTGGATCTTCGGAGGTGGTGCGTACTTGCGTCTGGGCAGCCAGAAATCGTGGAAGCTTCATGCTGGCGCGCGCTACTTCTACGGTGGCAATGCGACGTACCTCGCCGAGGGGGACATACAGGACAATCCTGATGGATCCGTCACTCTGTTCCCGCATCACACCAAGACCGACCAGGTGACGTGGCAGGTTGGGGTAGCGTACACGTTCCCTCAGCCGTACCGTCGCGGCCGGCGGTAGGAATGCTTGCTCTTCTGACAGCAGTCGTATTCGCGCAAACGTCGGTCAGCATCGGCGTAGGCAACAAGCCGAAGACG
>Ga0209995_1000185_pt1 | contig 10009 bp, 10 predicted proteins | sample InoplaM3AM_FD_187580 | JGI IMG/M metagenome (GOLD analysis project Ga0209995, IMG submission 187580) | Arabidopsis thaliana rhizosphere microbial communities from the Joint Genome Institute, USA, that affect carbon cycling - Inoculated... | ecosystem: Host-associated > Plants > Roots >... | reverse complement strand
CAGGTGATCCTTCGACTCCTGCCACGACTCGGCCAGGCTCGGGGTGTTGAGCCCGCCGGGCATCGGCTTCACCAGGGCGTCATGGACCGCGTAGAGCACCATGAACGGCGTGCTGAAGGCCTCCGTCTCCGCCGGATCGAGCCACTTGGCGGCGAGGGTCACGTGCAGGCCCCAGCGCATCTCGCCCTCGGCGGCCGAGGCGGGCGAATTGGAGATCAGCGCGACGATGGTGACGACGGCGAGCAGCAGCGAACCGAGCGCGCGCGAGCAGAGGGTGGTCATGGCGAGAACCGTAGGGCCCGCAGTAGCAAACGTCAAGAGGATCCGCGGTGGTCGTGACCGAGGCCGGGGATCGCCTCCTCCCCGCACGACAGCATGTAGGCCCACACGTGCTGCAGCGACGCGAACTCGGCCATCCTCAAGTGGCTCCACGGCAAGGACCAGTTCGGCAAGTGGTTCGCGATCGAGAACGGCTACAGCGTGGGCGCCACCACCATGTGGGAGAACCACCCGATGTGGAGCACGGTGGACGACGCGCTCAAGCCCTTCCGGGTGGCCGCGCGCGGCTCGCGCATGATCGGGTTCGCGGGTCCCTCGAACGCCAAGGCCACCGAGGTCTACAGCAAGTACATCATCACCGACATCTTCGCCAAGGCCGTGCAGGGCATGTCCCCCGAGGACGCGGTGAAGTGGGGTGAAAGCGAGCTGAAGAAGGTCTACGAGGGCTGATCGGCGCCCGCCGTCGGCGCCCCGCTCGGATAGTCCCGAGCGGGTGCGCCGGGCAAGCTTTCAGAAGATCGCGAGCGGGTGTGCCGGCGCGCCGGTGGCGCCGACGAGGCGCAGCGGCGTCGCGGTGAACAGGAACTCGTTGCGTCCCTCCTCGGCGCAGGCCTTCGCCAGGCGCTCGGGATCCGAGTTGTCGATGAGGGCCAGGCCGAGGAACGGGATGGCCAGATGGGCGGACATGCCGAAACCGGGGTAGCGGCTGGGGCGCTCGTCCATCATGTCCCACGAGATGCCCGCGATGTCCTTCGCCCGGAACCACTCGAGGCAGGAGAGATGCAGGCCCGGGTGCTCCGAGATGCGGGGCTTCCAGTCGGGATTGTCCTGCCGGAACTTCTCGTCGCCGCTGCGCACGACCACCACGTCGCCCGGCTCCACCCGGACGCCCGCGCGCCGCTCGGCCTCGTCCAGCTCCCGAGGGGTCACCGGGTGGCCCACCGTGACGTAGCCCTCCTTCCGCCCGGCCGCGATGTCGAGGAAGACGCCTCGGGTCGTAATACCCCGTTCGAAGATCGGATCGATCGGGCACCAGAGCGCGCCGTCGGTGGTGAGGCTCTCCGCGAACGGGCGGCCGTTGTACAGCTCGCCGTCCCATCCGACGTGGCAGAGCGCATCCACGTGGGTGATCCAGAACCCGTGGTAGACCATGTCGAAGCGGTCGAGCACCACGTCGACCCGCTCGCGCTTGGACGGAAACGTCATGTGGTACATGTACACGGGGCGCGGGATCACGTCGCGCGCCAGCGAGACGGTGCGCCCCTTCTTGATCAGCCGCTGGGCCTGGGCCTGCTTGGCCGGGGTGATCAGGTTCACGGTGCCGAGCTGGTCGTCGTGGCCCCAGCGGCCCCAGTTGTTCAGCTCCTTGAAGTACCCCTCGACGCGGTCACGGGTGGGCAGCGCGGCATCAGCCATCGCACGAATCCTTTCTCGGTTCTGGGGCGCGACGTGGCCTCTCGGGGAGGAGGCGGTGGAGCGTCATGGCGGAGCAAACGGTAGCACGGCACGACTGCTTGGAGAATGCGTCGACGCCGTGGTAATCGGGAAGCGATGAAGGTCCTGCTCGTGCGTCACGCGCCCGCGGTGCGCAATGGCACCGGCGGCGTTCGCGACCACGACCGGCCCCTCACCCGGCGTGGCCGCCAGCGGTTCCGGCTCGCCGCGCGCGGGCTCGCCCGCATCGCCGGGCGCCCCGACGTCCTCCTGACCAGCCCGCTGACCCGGGCGCGTGAGACCGCCGACATCGCGGCCCGGGCCTTCAGGCGGGTGACGCCCCGGATCGAGCCTGCGCTCGGGCAGGACGACGTCGACGTCCTGGTCACCACGCTCAAGCGGTTTCGCGCCGACGCGACGGTCGCCCTGGTCGGGCACGAGCCGACGCTGTCGGGCCTGCTGGCCCACCTCATCGGGATGCACCAGGGCGACGGCCGCTTCGCCTTCAAGAAGGGCGGCGCGGCCCTCGTGAGCCTGCCGGAGGGCCCGTCCATGCCGGGGCAGCTATTGTGGTTCGTAAAGCCGCGGATTCTCAGATATATCGGCTCCAGATAAGCCGAACCTCCCGGCCCGACCGGGCCCCGTGGTACCCTTAGGACCCCTTCCCGGGGCTGCCCAAGACCGGCCACGCGACTGACCAGACCGCAGGGGCGGTCCGGCCCGTGTCCGCCGGCTTGGCGGCACGCATACGAGGTGCTGAGCCCGTGTCACGGACGAATGGAAACCGAGCGGACGGGCGTGCGCCCGACCTCGTGGCCATCGTCGACCTGGGCTCCGCCGCCGTCCGGTTCCTCCTGGCCCAGATCCGGCCGACCTCCGGCTATCGCATCCTCGCCCAGGAGCGCGTTCCGACCCGCCTGGGCGGCGGCGCCCCCGGCACTCTCCCCCGCGCCGCCATCGACCGGACGCTCCGTGCCGTACACCGCTTCTTCAAGCGCTACTCCCCTCACGCCCAGGGGCCGCGCATCGTGGCCATCGCGACCTCGGCGGTGCGGGACGCGCGCAACCGGGAGCGCCTGCTGGATCCGCTGCGGCGCCGCGAGGGTATCGAGGTCCAGGTGCTGAGCGGGCGAGACGAGGCGCGCTTCGGAGTGGTGGCCGCGCTGGAGAGCCTGTCTTTCGCCCGGGGAGTGGTGGCGGATCTCGGCGGCGCCAGCCTGCAGCTCAGCCGCGTGCGCCACGGCCGGGTGATCTCGACGGGGAGTGTGCCGCTGGGGGCGGTGCGCACCACCGAGCAGTTCCTCAAGCACGATCCGCCGACGCCGCGTGAGCTGCGCGCGCTGCGGGCCGAGATCCGTGCCCACCTGGCCGCCGCGCTGCCCTCCGCCGAGCGCGGTGAGGTGCTGGTGGGGCTGGGCGGCACGGTGCGCACGCTCGCCAGCATCCACCTGCGCGCGAACCCGGGGGAGCGCAAGCACCGGCAGGGGCTCGTGCTCCAGCAGTCCGACGTCACCGCGATCCGCGAGCGGTTCGAGGCGCTCTCCTCGCGTCAGCGCCGCCGGATCCGCGGGCTGAAGGGCGAGCGCGCCGACATCATCCTGGCCGGCGCGATGGTGATCGAGGACGTGATGATCAGCGGCGGCTATCTCAACCTGGTGGTGTGCACGCGCGGGGTGCGGGACGGCGTGCTGCTTCACGAGACGTCCAGGAAAAGGAACGCCTATGGGCTCCGATAAGTTCGTCAACCGGGAGCTGTCGTGGCTCGAATTCAACCGGCGCGTCCTCGAGGAGGCGCAGGACCCGAGCGTGCCGCTCCTGGAGCGCCTGAAGTTCCTGTCGATCTTCAGCTCGAACCTCGACGAGTTCTTCATGGTGCGGGTGGCCGCCCTGAAGCGGCGCATCCGCGAGGGCGAGCAGACGCCGACTCCGGACGGCCTCACCCCGGCGGCCGCCATGGCCGCGGTCTCGGCCCGCGTGCACGCGCTGGTCGAGCTGCAGCACCGCACGTTCCTGCAGGACCTCCAGCCGCCGCTCGCCGCGGAAGGCGTGCTGCTGCTGCGGCCCAAGGAGATCACCGAGGAGCAGCGGCGCTTCCTCGACGAGTACTTCCGCCGCACGCTCCTGCCCGTGGTCACCCCGCTCGCGGTCGACCCGGGCCATCCATTCCCGTACCTGGGCAACCGCTCGCTCTGCCTGATCGCCTCGATGCGGCCGACCGCGCCGTCCGTCTTCCCGCACAGCCGCCTCTCGATCATCCACATCCCGAGCCAGGCCCTGCCCCGCTTCATCGCCCTGCCGGAGGGCGAGGGCCGACGCGCCTTCATGCTGCTCGAGGACGTGGTGCGGCTGCACCTGCCGAGCATCTACCACGGCTACGAGATCCTCTCGAGCCACGCGATCCGGGTGACCCGGGACGCCGACCTGCCCGAGCCGTCCACGCGCACCACCGATGTGCTGAGCGGCATCGAGCGGAGCCTGCGCGAGCGCCGGCTGGGCGACGCGGTGCGGCTGCAGCACGACGGCGATCTGCCCGCCGACATCCTGACGCTGCTGCTCGACGAGCTGGAGCTGCAGGCCGACGACGTCTACGAGGGCGCGGGCTTCGCCGCCTTCTCGGACCTGATGCAGCTCTACACCGCGCTCGACATCCCGCGGCTCAAGGACCCCCAGCAGCCGCCGCGTCCGGTGGCGGAGCTGGAGAGCACCTCCGACGTGTGGGGCGCCATCCGCGCGCAGGACATCCTGGTCCACCACCCGTACGAGAGCTTCGACAGCGTGATCCGGTTCGTGCGCGAGGCGGCGACCGATCCGCGGGTGCTCGCCATCAAGATGACCCTCTACCGGGTGAGCCCGGCCTCCCCCATCGCGCACGCGCTGCAAACCGCGGTGGAGAACGGCAAGGAGGTGGCGGTCCTCGTCGAGCTGCAGGCCCGCTTCGACGAGGAGGCGAACATCCGCTGGGCCCGGGCGCTGGAAGAGGTGGGCGCCCACGTGGTGTACGGCTTCCCCGGGTTCAAGACCCACTGCAAGGCGTGCCTCGTGGTGCGCCAGGAGTCGGACGGGATCCGGCGCTACTGCCACCTCGCCACCGGCAACTACAACGTGCGGACCGCCGGCATCTACACCGACATCGGCTTCTTCACGAGCCGGCAATCGTTCGGCGAGGACCTCACCCAGCTCTTCAATCTCCTCACCGGCTACTCGCGGCCGACCCGCTTCCACCACCTGATCCTCGCCCCGAGCGCGATGCGCGACGCCTTCGTGGAGCGCATCCGGCGCGAGGCCGAGCACGCGCGGACCGGGCGCCCGGCGCGGATCATCGGCAAGATGAACGCGCTGGTGGACCGCAGCGTGATCGAGGAGCTGTACGAGGCCAGCGCGGCCGGCGTGCGGATCGACCTGATCGTGCGGGGCATCTGCTGCCTGCGCCCCGAGGTCCCCGGCCTCTCCGAGAACATTCGCGTGATCTCGATCGTGGACCGCTACCTCGAGCACTCGCGCATCTACTATTTCGAGAACGCGGAGCATCCCGAGTACCTGCTCGCCTCCGCGGACTGGATGACCCGCAACCTCGACCGGCGCGTCGAGGTGGCCTTCCCGGTCCTGGACCCGAGCCTGCACCGGCAGATCCGCGAGATCCTCGAGACGCAGCTGGCCGACACCGTGAAGGCGCGCCGCATCCTCGCCGACGGCACCTCGGAGCGCGTCCGGCCGGTGGGCCGGCCCGCCCTGCGCTCGCAGGAGCGCCTCTACGAGATCACCGGCGCCGGCCGGCCGGGAGCCGACGAAGCCGACTGCTGATCCCCTCGCGCGGGCGCGCGGTTGACCGCCCTCCGGGTGCGTGCTAGAACCGGGGCACCGCGGCACGACATCCCAGGACCGGCCTGGCCCACCCGAGGAGGCCCCCGCCATGGATCTCAACTACACCGCCGAGGACGTTGCGTTCCGCAAGCAGGTCCGCTCCTGGCTCGAGCAGAACATGCCGCGTCAGATCCGAGACCTCGACGAGCGCAAGGCCTGGCACCGGCGGCTCTACGAGGCCGGCTACCTGGGCATGGGCTGGCCGAAGGAGTACGGCGGCCAGGGCGCGCGGCCGATGGAGCAGGCCATCGTGGCCGACGAGATGGCGCGCGCGGGCGCGCCGGCGCCGACCAACAGCCTGGGCGTGGGCATCGTCGGCCCCACCATCGTGGTGCACGGCACCGACGCCCAGAAGCGGCGCTATCTCCGCAAGATCCTCACCGCCGAGGAGATGTGGTGCCAGCTCTACTCCGAGCCCAACGCGGGCAGCGACCTCGCCGCGCTCCGCACCGCCGCCGAGGACCGGGGCGATCACTTCCTGGTGAACGGCCAGAAGATCTGGACCAGCGGCGGCGCGGTGGCCGACTGGGGCCTGCTGCTGGCCCGTACCGATCCCGCCGTCCCGAAGCACAAGGGCATCAGCTGCTTCCTGATGAACATGCGTCAGCCCGGCGTCGACGTGCGCCCGCTCAAGCAGATCACCGGCTCGTCGGAGTTCTGCGAGGTCTTCATGACCAACGCGCGTGTCGAGAAGGAGAACATGATCGGCCGCCTGGGCGAGGGCTGGGGCATCGCGCAGACCACGCTCGGCTACGAGCGCGGCGGGCGCGCGCTGGCCCGCATCACCACCTACGCGTCGCAGTACCGGACGCTCATGGACGCGGCCCGGCGGCTGAAGCGCAACGGCCGGCCGATCCTGGACGACGCGGTGACCCGCCAGAAGCTCGGGCGCATCTGGGCCGATCTGGAGGTCGAGCGCTACGGGGCGCTGCGCACGCTCACCATGCTGGAGCGCGGCGAGCACCCCGGCGCGGGCGGCTCGCTGACCAAGCTCTCCTACTCCGAGTTCGAGAAGCGCTTCCTGGAGCTGGCCGAGGAGATCCTCGGACCCTACGGGCAGCTCACCGACGGCGTGCCGCCGGAGTTTCGTCTCGAGGTCGACACCGCGGTGGGCGATCACGGGACCTGGGCGTACGCGTTCCTGTGGTCGCGCGCCGGCACCATCTACGCCGGATCGTCGGAGATCCAGAAGAACGTCATCGGCGAGCGCATCCTGGGACTCCCGAAGGAATCCCGCGCCGACCGCGTCGGAGGCATTCGATGAACTTCTCGTTCAGCGAGGATCAGGTCCTGCTCCGCAACTCCGTCCGCGCGGCGCTGGACGAGCAGTGCGCCCCCGCCCACGTGCGCGCCATGGCCGACGACACCCGGGGCTACTCCGAGGCGCTGTGGAGCGAGATGGCCAAGCTCGGCTGGCTCGGCCTGCCCTTCGCGGAGGAGCAGGGCGGTGCCGGCCTCGGGCTGGTCGAGCTGGCGCTCGTGCTCGAGGAGATGGGCCGCGCCGCATATCCGGGCCCGTACTTCGCCAGCGTGGTGCTGGGCGGCCTCGGCATCCAGCTGGGCGGCAGCGCGGCCCAGCAGGAGCGGTGGCTGCCCGCGATCGCCTCGGGGCAGGCGCGCGCGAGCGCGGCCCTGCTCGAGGACGCGCTCGACTGGGATCCCGCCTCCACCACCGCCACCGCCACCGCGACGAAGGCCGGCGACGGCTGGCGGCTCTCCGGGCTCAAGCGCTTCGTGCCGTGGGCCCACGTGGCCGACGTGGTGCTGGTCCCGGCCCGGGCGCCCGAAGGTGTCTCCCTGTTCCTGGTGGATCCGCGCGCGGCCGGCGTCACGCTCACGCCCATGATCGGCATCGACCTGAGCAACCGCTGGTCGGAGATGCGCCTCGATGGCGTGGCGGTGCCCGCCGACGCGCTGATGGGCCGCGCCGGCGACGCGGGCGGCCTCCTGGATGCGCTCCTGCGCCGGGCCGCGGTGGGCGCCTCCGCGGAGATGCTGGGGGCGGCGCGCCGGTGCCTCGACATGAGCGTGGGCTACGTGAAGGTGCGCGAGCAGTTCGGCCAGCTCATCGGCTCCTTCCAGGCCATCCGGCATCGCTGCGCCGAGATGCTGATGGAGGTGGAGAACTGCCACTCCGCGGTCTACTACGCGGCCTGGGCGCTCACCGCCGGCGCGGGCGACGCGGCCGCCGCCGCGTCCATCTGCAAGTCCTACGTGAGCGAGGCGGCCCGCAAGGTCTGCGGCGACGCGATCCAGGTGCACGGCGGCATCGGTTTCACCTGGGAGTACGATCTGCACCTCTACTTCAAGCGCGCCAAGGCGCTCGAGCCCCTCTATGGCGACGCCGCCCACCACCGCGAGCAGATCGTCCGGGGTCAGGTCTTGCATTCCGACAAATGACCGCTCCGCTCGGGGGCATCCGCGTCGTCGATCTGACGTCGTACATCGCCGGCTCCTACGGGGCCATGATGCTGGCCGACCTGGGTGCCGACGTCATCAAGGTGGAGGCCATCGAGGGCGACTCGTTCCGGGAGCTGCCCGGCTTCTACGGCTGGAATCGCGGCAAGCGCTCGCTCGCGCTGAACCTGAAGGACCCGGACGGCTGCGCCGTCGTCCACCGCCTCGCCAAGGACGCCGACGTGGTGATGGAGAACATGCGTCCCGGCGTGGTCGAGCGGCTCGGCGTCGACTACGAAACCTTGCGGGCCCTGAACCCGCGGATCATCTACTCCACCGTCACCGCGTTCGGCTCCGACGGCCCCTACAAGGAGCGTCCGGGCTTCGATCCGCTGCTCCAGGCGATGGGCGGCCTCATGGCCCTGCAGGGCTTCGGCGGGCCGCCCCAGTACCTGCGCATCGCGCCCACCGACTACTACTGCGCGGCGCTGGCCTGCCAGGCGGTGCTGGCCGCGCTCTTCGTGCGCGAGCGCACCGGGCGCGGCCAGCGCGTGCAGACCTCGCTGCTGCAGGCGGTGCTCGCGCTGCAGTCGGGCAGCGTGGTGGACTACCCGGGCCGCGAGGTCGTGCTCCGCGAGACCCCGACCTACCGTCTCTACCAGGGAGGCGACGGCGAGTGGTTCTTCCTCGCGGTCGGCAACCAGTCGTTCTGGATGAAGCTCTGCAAGGTGATCGGCCGGGAGGACCTCGCCCGCGATCCGCGCTTCGGCTCCTGGCTCTCGCGCCGCGACCACGCCGACGCGCTGATGCCGCTGCTCGAGGAGGCGTTCGGCTCCCGGCCGGCCGCGGAGTGGGTCGAGATCCTGACCGCGAGCGATATACCGGCCGCGCTCACCCGGACGCTGCAGCAGTTCATGCGGGACCCCGCGGTGCAGCACCACCAGATGACCGTCACCTACGATCACCCGGAGCTGGGAGCCCTCACCTTGATGGGCCAGCCGCTCCGCTTCTCCGAGACGCAGGCCCCCGACGCGGGCCCGCCCCCGACCCTCGGCCAGCACACCGACGAGGTGTTGCGTCAGGCGGGGTACGCCGACCACGAGATCGCCGACCTGCGACGCCGCGGTGTCGTCGCCGGCAAGGACTGAGATCCATGACGGACAAACCGATCGACACACGCACCGGGGGGCTCACTGCCGCCACGTACGAGGCCATCCGCTACGAGCAGACCGACGGGGTCGCCACCGTCACGCTGTCGCGGCCCGAGGTGCACAACGCGATGAATCAGGCGATGCGCCGCGAGCTGCTGGAGGTGTTCACCCACCTCCGCACCGACGACGGCGTGCGCGCGGTGGTGGTGCAGGGCGCCGGCGAGAAGGCCTTCTCGGCCGGGGCCGACATCCGCGAGTTCCTGGAGCCGCCGGTGGTCACCCAGTTCCGCGAGGCGCGACGACGGGTCGACTTCCGCCGCGAGATGGAGCGGTGTCCCCAGGCGATCATCGCGGCCATCCGCGGCTACGCGTTCGGCGGCGGGCTCGAGCTGGCCCTGGCCTGCGACATCCGCGTCGCCGCGGAGGACGCGCAGCTCGGGCTCACCGAGGTCAATCTCGCGATCATTCCGGGCGGCGGCGGGACGCAGCGGCTTCCGCGGCTGGTCGGGCGCGGCAAGGCGCTCGAGATGATCCTCACCGGCATGCGCATCCCCGCCGCGGAGGCGCTGCGCATCGGGCTGGTCGAGCGTGTGGTGCCGGTGGCCGAGCTGCCGTCGGCGGCGCAGGCGCTGGCCCGCACCATCGCCGACAAGGCGCCGGTGGCGATGCGCTACGCGAAGGAGGCGGTGGTGGGTGGGCTCGGCCTGCCGCTCGACGACGGCATCCGCCTCGAGAACGACCTGGCCACCCTGCTGCGCACCACCGAGGACCGCGTCGAGGGCGCGAAGGCCTTCGTCGAGAAGCGCAAGCCCCGCTGGACCGGCCGCTAGATCGGGGTCAGGTCTTGCATTACGACATTTTCGTGGCGCGCGGCGAGACACCTCGCG
>Ga0209995_1000184_pt1 | contig 10017 bp, 10 predicted proteins | sample InoplaM3AM_FD_187580 | JGI IMG/M metagenome (GOLD analysis project Ga0209995, IMG submission 187580) | Arabidopsis thaliana rhizosphere microbial communities from the Joint Genome Institute, USA, that affect carbon cycling - Inoculated... | ecosystem: Host-associated > Plants > Roots >... | reverse complement strand
CCGCGATTGGTGATGCTGACCTGTCACGTTCTGGTCGATGAGAACCAACCCGCCCTCACGAGCGACCTACTCAAGAACATCCGCGGGCGGATCGCCCAGGAGTTCGGGATTACCCACATCACCATCCAGCTCGAAACGCATTGCGCCCATAAAGATGCTGTGCACTGCGACCTGACGACCTTGGTGGGTCAACACCGCACCGATCATCTTCACGCCCATCACTAGCACGTCCATGACTCACGCTCCCGTTCCCTTCTATATGCTCTGCGGATCGCTTGGGGCGGGAAAAACGACGCTCCTCATGCGGCTGCTGGAATATTGGAAACAGCGCGGACGACGCGCGGGCGTCCTCATGAACGAGGCCGGCGAAATCAGCATTGACGGGCCTCGGGTCGGCACCATTGCCGAGCAAGTGATGAATCTCGCAGGTGGATGCGTCTGCTGCGACACCAAAGAAGATCTGTCCTGGGGAATCGCACAGCTTGTGCGCGATTATGGGTCTGACCTGATCGTCCTCGAGTGCTCAGGCTTGGCGGACCCGGCCGAAGTGATCGACGGCGTGACGGACCTCTACACGGCCAGACTCGCCCAACTGGAACGGGTCATCGCGCTCCTCCACCCTATCGCCGGGGCACAGAGCCCATCGAGCGTGTTTGTCACGGAACAGGCCATCCGCTGCGCCGACGAGTTGATCCTGAACAAATTGGACCTCTATGTGCCCGGCCACTGGGAACAATTCAAAGCCTCGGTCCTCGCACGCAATCCTCACGCGCGCCTCTGGGAGACCACCCACGGACGGGTTGACGTCGCGGCGCTCCTACAGTCCGAGGTCGGAGAGCGGCATGCAGCGCCAACCAACGTCGAGTTCGGTGGACCGCGTTCCACTGCCCGTGCCCTCTATCATCCAATCGCCACGACCATCCGCTTGGCAGGACCGTTGAACCGCACGCGATTCCTTTCGTGGATCCAGACCTTGCCCAAGGAAGTGGAACGCGCAAAAGGCTTCGTGCGGTTTGTCAAGGAACCGGAGCTGCACGAATTTCAGTACGCGCCGCCTGCAGAGGCCACGGTCACACCCGTGATGTTACTAGACGAACCCGAGAAGGCCATTGTCTTGATCGGCAGAGGGTACGACGTGGATCGTTATGGGGCAGAGCTGTCGGCGTGCGTCGAGACTATCGGCGACAGCCCACGCTGACGGAACTGAGGCCATTGCAGCAAGAGCCAGGCGATGCCGGCGCCGCAAAGTCCTCCGATCATCCATCCGCCCAGCACGTCCGTCACGTAATGCGCGCCAATGTAGACGCGGGCCAGGCCTACGAAGCCGACGAGGGGCCAACTGATCCATCCCGATCGAGGATATAACACCTGTAAAAAAGCCGCGGCCGTGGCCGTATTGATGGCATGATTCGACGGGAAACTAAACGTCTTGCCGCAGGCCTGAAGCTGGTGCAGATCCGACATGCTCACACACGGCCGTGGACGGGCCACGAGGTGTTTGATTTGCGCACCGAGAGCATCCAAAAGAAGAATCGAGGCGGCAAGTGCCGACGCCCCGATTAGCGCTTCCCGGGAAGACAGCCATAACCAATACATCCCCAGCAGGATACCCGGAACCCACAAGACGTCTGGATTCGACAAATAGAGAAACCACCAATCCATCCAGGACGATTGCCCGGCCCATTCGTTGATCGACCGCGTCAGGAACGTATCTACGTCCATGGCGCTGACGATATAGCGTCGTGCCGCGTTCGTCAACCATTGGAAACCGATCCGGTCGGTTCCCTGACTTCACTTCGTGTGGAAATGGATGCGGACGGTCAGCTCACCATCGACAGGCACATCGCCTTGCATCTGCGGATCGAAAGTCCATTTCTTGAGCGCCGCGATTCCGGAGGCGGTCAGCTCACGATGCCGACAAGGCTCGAGAATCACAACGGTGACGTTGGCATCTTTCGAAACCAGCATGCGCGCCTTCATCCAGTCATCGATCACGGTGCCGTCGAGCGCTGGCGGGATGCCTGGCCAAGGAGTGGATTTTGGAACCGGTCCACCCTGCTGGTCCTTGTTGAGCGGTAGACCGTGGACATGGACTTCCGGTAGCTCAATGATGTCTTCCTGATGGTCGCTTTCATGAGTTGCCTCGTCTCCGACAATCGCCAATGCGTTCCAAGACTGAACAAAAAGAAAGACAGAAAGTGCGCCGATGACAAAACGCATATCCTTAGTGACTCTCACGGAGAAAATGGTCAAACGGAACAATTCTTATCTGAAGGCCTCAAGGAAACAGGCCCCGAGTCGTACAGCTGTCGTACGTCGAGGCCTATGTCAGGATCATACTAGAAAAACCATTGAGCCCGAAAGAAGAACGACCGTGGCATCCCCGCATGCGCGACCCCGAGGCCGATACTCCCTTCTCCCGTATTGTAGAAATACTGATGATCGAGCAAGTTGATGATGTCGAATCCTACCAGCATCTTTTGTTGATCCCACGGAAGATTGAACACGTGCGTAATTGAGGCGTTGTAGATGGTCCATGACTCGAAATGCGAGGAGTTTGTGAACGCATCCTCGCTGCCCGCAGTCCGTAAGCCCGACCCATAGAGCATTTGGCCGGACACGGTCGTGTTGAACGGAAACCGGTACATCACAACGGCCGAACTCGTCATCGTTTGCGAGTGGTCGCAGAAGACGCCTCCCGCAGTATTGATGTCCGTAATCTCCTTCGTATCCAGCAGGTAATTCCCCGACTGCAATCCGTTGCCCTTGCACCGGCCCCACGCCACATTGCCGCGCGCACTGAGGTCGTCAGTCATCTGTACTTTGAGGGCCCCGTCGATGCCCATTTGATAGCCCCATTGGAACGCGAAAGAATTCAGCATCGGCGTCGAGCCGAATTGGCCCGCATCGGATTGGAAATGGGTTCGCTTGTAATAGGCCGCCAACTCCAGAGTCGCCCATTTGTTGAGCGTGTGGTAACTGCCCACCTCAACATAGTGAGAGCGCTCCGCCCGGGGATTAAAGCCGGTCGGATCGTCTGGTTGCGCCGTAGTTCCCTCGAGATTCACTTTGGCAAATGCGATCTGCTCAACATTCGGCGGCGTGAACAATCGGCCATAGTAGGCATGCACCACGTTCGCCCGATTCAACTTATAGGTGAGCCCGATGCGTGGGCTCACCTGCCCTTCATTGTAGAAACCCTGAATGATGTCTCCCCGCACACCAAGGTTCACAGTCAATGCATCAGTCGGACTCCACTGGTCCTGGATCCAAAATTCCTCCCGCGTCTGTATATTGGTATTGGCACCGGTTTGCGAGAGCACCGGTCCCACGGGGAGGCCAGTTCCAGGGTCGACAGCGAAGTCAAACAGCTGAAATTGGTTCTGCGCGTGCGTGTACTCGAACTGAAACCCGGTTTTCACGAGATGTTGTTTGTTGGGGACCCACGTATGATCGAGCCTTGTGCCGAGAGCGTATGCCTTCCGCTCCTGATTTGCTGTCTGCGTGTCATAGGCCAGCGCGTTGAATGGGTCGGTGGTGAAGTTCGCATAGGAGTTCCGCAGATAGCCGGACAGCTGAAAGAAGTTCTCCGCGTTCACGTCATGGCGCCAGACGAGGTGGGTGTATTGAGAATTCTCCTTCTGGTTCTGGTTCACAGCCTGAGAAGCCACTGGCGAGAATGTGGGGTCCTGCGCCTGAAGGAGTGCCAGCGTGTCTCCGTTCAGTTCTAACCCCGGGCTGGTCGGAATCTGATATTTCGCCACCGAGCTCAACAACACCCAACTGAAGCTGTTGCGGTTGTCATGCTGGTAGTCGCCTCGCAGATAGGTCTGATTACGCTCGTGCTGATCGTGGAAAACCGAATGGCCGAGGGTGGGCGGTTCGATGCCGCGATTCGTCGTGGTATAGCTGTTCAGGACGTAAAAGCGAACCTTTTCTCCAATCGTGCCTCCGTACTCGAACGAGGGGTTCACCGTCTCGTTGGAGCCGCCAAATATTTGGGCCGAGCCGAAGCCAGGACGGGTTCCGCTCTTGCTGGTTATATCGACGAGCAGAGAGGTCTTATTGCCGTACTGTGCCTCCATCCCGCCGAGGATGATATCAGCCCGCTCCCACATGCGAGGCGAAATGACATCGGTAAAGGTTGTGCTGACCCCTTGCGGAATTGGCACCCCGTCGACCCGGAACTGTTGGTTCCCATGGTCCTGTCGGATGTGGGTCTGTCCCAACGCGCCATAGGCCACACTGGGAACCGTCAGAAGCACGTCGGCCACCGTGTTATTATTGCCCCGCGGAAGAACCTCAACATCCTTTCTGCTCAATTGGTACGTTTCGCTCGAAGCCTTGTATTGGATCGCCGGAAGCGGCGAGACGATCTCTAAAGCGATCTCCCGCGTCACCGCAAGGGTCAGAGAGACGGGCGAAAGCGGCAGGCCCCCAATCTTCACCACGACGTACTCGCTCCGAAAGGTGTCCCGAACGGCACTGATCGAATAGGTGCCCGGCTGCGGGACCATGATGCGGAACTCGCCGGCCTGATTCGTGACTCCCTGAGCCACCATGGCGCCTTCTTGATCCCGCACCTGTACGATGGCCTGATCCACACGCCGAAGGTCCTGATCCTGGACCGTGCCGATAATCGTCTGGGTCAGATCATTGTCCGCCGCGGAGGTCAGGGAGACCGCGCCCGGGGGAACATAGAGGCTCCCCACCAACAGAACGATCCCGAATGACCGCGATACCGCTGCCCGCCGCATTCTCCGCCTCCGAAAATTCACCGGCCGACGTCAGCCGGATGAACGAAGTCATCGCCGGACCAAAACGGGCCCGATCAATGAGTAAGGCGAAACCTGATGCTGTCAGGCATGAGGGGGTGCACGAGAAGGGCCGATTGAGGGAAATTCGATCGAAAAAAGTTGCGCGGGGGCGGGAGGTTCATGGGAACCGACGAGCTCGAATGTGGAACTGGGCGGGCCACCAACATCTATTGAGCCGGACGTGTGGTGTTGCACCCATTGGCAGAGGTCGGTATCGGAGTGTTGGTGTCCGTCCGTATCAGCGGCCGCCAGCTCATGATGGACGTCCTGGGCGACTGCAAAAGGGGCCAGTGCCAGAAGAAGCAGGATGAGGCCCACCGAAAGGCCGCGCGTGTGGAAAGCATGACTCATGATGCGGCCATTGAGTATCACAAGGCTCCAAAGCCTGTCAAAATAAGCGAATCAACGTGCGTATTCCCTGATATTCCCATATGTTATGCACGCCCATGTAGACTTTTCTTGAGCATTTCGTTATGCTGCGCCCCTTCAAGCTTAAAAGGCGGGATATGAATCGACCGATCGACAATCAACACGTCATAGAAATCAAGGCATTGCCGTCCCCGCGCGCAATCAAGACGAAGCTTCCCATTACCGATGAAGCCGCAGCGCTTGTCGTGGAAACGCGAGAGGCGATTCGCCGAATCCTCCATGGGCAGGACCGGGAACGGTTACTGGTCATTGTCGGTCCTTGTTCGATCCATGATCCCGAGGCCGCGTACGAGTATGCCTCAAGACTCAAGCCATTGGCCGCTGCCGTCCGTGACCGGTTGCTGATCGTCATGCGCACATATTTCGAGAAGCCCAGGACCACGGTGGGATGGAAAGGGCTCATCAACGATCCCCATCTCGACGGGACGTGCGACATTGCCACCGGTATGGAGCTGGCCAGGACCATCCTCTTAAAGATCAATCAATCCGGCATGCCCTGCGCCACGGAGCTGTTGGATCCGATCAGCCCCCAGTACATTGCCGATCTCATCAGCTGGACCGCCATTGGAGCCAGAACGACGGAGAGTCAGACCCACAGGGAGATGGCAAGCGGTGTGTCGATGCCGGTCGGCTTCAAAAACGGCACCGAAGGCAGCTTGCACGTGGCCGTGAACGCCATGACATCCGCCCGAACCCCTCATCATTTCGTCGGCATCAATGCCGATGGGCAAACCTCGATCATCAAAACCATGGGGAATCCGGACCGGCACATCGTGTTGAGAGGAGGCGGGGGCAAGACCAACTACGATGCGGAGCACGTCGCCAAAACCGAAGCGGCCGTCTCAGGCGAAGGGATTGCCCGACCGATCATGATCGATTGCTCTCACGACAACTCCAACAAGGACCATACGCGCCAAGGCACAGTCGCGCGCGACGTGCTCCGGCAATTCCGCGAAGGCCGTCAATCGATCATGGGCCTGATGCTTGAAAGCAATCTTAATTCCGGCAAACAGACCTGGAAACAGGGCGTGGCACTTGTCCATGGCGTCTCGATCACCGATGCCTGCCTTGGCTGGAATGATACCGCGGCTCTGTTGAACGAATTGGCCGAGAGCATCGTCACCCGACCTGCCTGATAGTTTCATGGTCTCGTCCGAGACCACCCTCAAGTGATCGGCATGCTCATCGATACCCATACCCATCTGGATGACATTCGCTACGATGCCGATCGCGAAGCGACGATCGAGCGGGCACGCCAGGCAGGGGTGGGTGCGTTCGTGACGATCGGTTGCGATCTCGTCACCAGCCGTTCCGCCGTCACGCTCGCCGATCGCCATTCTGACATCTACGCCTCGATCGGCGTTCACCCGCACGAGGTGAAACATATCGGCGATGGGTGGTACGACGAATTGCGCCGTCTCGCCCTGCATGAAAAAGTGGTGGCATACGGCGAAATCGGCCTCGATTATCACTATAATCACTCGGCGCCTAAGGAGCAGCGCGAACGGTTTCGCGAACAGGTTCAGCTGGCACGAGAACTCCGCTTGCCCGTGATCATTCACACGAGGGAGGCGCAGGAAGATACGATTAGCATCCTCAAGGAAGAAAAGGCGTCAGAAGTCGGCGGGGTCTTCCACTGCTTTTCGGGAGATACCTGGCTGGCAAAGGATGCGCTGGATTTGGGGTTCTATCTTTCCTTTTCCGGAATTTTGACGTTCACCAATGCGACGATGCTGCGGGAGATCGCCAAACAGACACCGCTGGATCGCGTGCTCATTGAGACCGACTGCCCGTACCTCACGCCGGTCCCTCACCGTGGCAAACGCAATGAGCCGGCCTTCGTCTCGCACGTCGCCAAACAGCTCGCCGACATCCATGCTGACCTCTCGTTGGCGCAGATCGAACAGGCCACGACGAACAATGCCCACCGGCTGTTCAGCAAGATGCGTGCACGGACTGCCTAGAACGGTACGGGGTCTCTCTCGTCTCTAGAATCGCTTGAGCTGGCGGCCACGGCGGCGAAGCGCCTTGGGAAGTTTTCGAGGATTGCCTTTCTTCTCCGGTCCGCGCCGGGGGGCCAAATCATCATCATCCATCGCCAATTCCTTGTGGGGCATCGGACCTTGCGAAGAAGACTTCACCTGGAGTTTCTGGGCAAACTCCGGCGCCTTCATGATCAACGCTCCCTGTGCCTGCGCCGCACGGATCACTTCGTGATCGGACGTCACGACGGCGCACGCCGCTCCATACTCCTGCGCAAGTCGCTCGATCACCTGGTCAGCCTTCTCGCCCCGCTTTGAATAGATCACCTGGACTCCCGCGCGGTGCTCATGTCCTTCCAGCGGCTGTCCCCGTTGCCATCCGTCAAAGACGACGGTCAGCGCATGCCCCTTCCGATGTCGATATCCCGCCAGCTGTCGCAGCAGGGATTCCCGCGCCATTTCGGAGTACGGACTTGGACCGGACCCACGCGTTAGCGCCAACAGGTTGTAGCCGTCGATGATGACATGCATGGCAATGAGAAACCCTACGCGCGGCGATAGGTGCTGTCAACCAACCCACAGACACCGTTCAAAACCCTCGCTCCCCTTGACAACCTTCGGGACATCTGAGAGATAGATATATCTTCTGCCGTCCCCCTGGAAACCCATGCCCCCTGCTTGCTGGCGTGCAATCTCTCTCGTCGTGCTGCTGGGACTGTTCAGTCTCGATGGGGTGCTGTGGCTTCACCCTGCCGAGGCCGCATCGCAGGACCAGCGTCGGGATGAGTCGCCGGCCTCCAAACAATCTCGCCGCTCGAAGGTCAGCCTTCTTACCCTTCCCCCAGCGATGATCCAGAACCTGAGGACTGCCTTCTCGCCAGAGTCGTTTCGGTTGGTCCTTGATCTCGACCGCAAGACACGGGTCAAGAAGCACCTGCCCTCTCGGGAGGACGGCCTGGTCGTCGAAATCCCTCACGCGGCATTGAGCAAGTCTGTGCAAACGAAGATCGCGCAGGGATCGCTCGACGGCCGGTTCATCGTCAGGCAAACGCCCGACGACTCAGTCACGGTCACCCTGCCGAACGGATCGTTCCAGAGGTACGCCTTATTTTCACTGACCAATCCTCCGCGACTCGTTGTTGACGTGATCCCTTCAGGCGCACTACTTTCCGCACCAACGCTTGATATGATTGAGCCTGCGGCAACACCGGCGCCTCCGCCGCAACCACTGCCGCCGCGAGCCAAAGCCTTCACGACAATCGTCATCGACCCCGGACACGGCGGGAGGGACCCGGGCGCCCATGGGCACCGTGGCACCGAGGAGAAGGACATAACCCTGAAGGTGGGATTAAAGCTGCGTGAGCTTTTGAAGAGGGATCCGGGCGTGCGTGTCTTGATGACGCGGGAACGAGACGTGTTCGTCGAACTCGAGGATCGCGCGCGGTTTGCCAACGGCAACGAAGCCGACCTCTTTGTCTCGATCCACGTCAACTCGCACCCTCAACGGTCGGTGCGAGGGATTGAAATCTACCATTTTGGAGAGGCCAAGGATCAGCGGGCCCTGGAACTGGCGGCCAGAGAAAACGGCACTCCGCTGAGCAGCACCGGCATGGGATGGGAATATTTGGTGGCCGATCTCTTGACGACTAAAAAGATCGAAGCGTCGTTGGAACTGGCCTGGACCACCAAGGAGGCCATGATTACCCATCTGAACGGGGACTATGCGCTCGTGGATCATGGCGTCAAGACTGCGCCGTTCTATGTCCTCCGCTTCACCAGCATGCCGAGCATTCTGGCGGAAATCGCCTACATTTCGAATGCCGCGGAGGAGGACCTGTTGAGGACCGGTACTTTTATCACACGCATCGCTGAATCCCTTCATGAGGGAGTAGCCGCCTTTTTGGCCGCTTCAAAACAGCCGGCGCGATAATGCGCCACGCCTTCCTCGCCCCGCCGCTATGCCGACCGTGAGACTGGTCCTCGAATACGATGGTTCCCGCTATGCCGGATGGCAGCGCCAACCCGATCAGCCCACCATCCAAGAGACCGTCGAAACCGCATTGTTTCAGCTGACCCAGGAAACCGTGCCGGTGATCGGCGCGGGACGTACCGACGCGGGCGTGCACGCCCTCGGTCAGGTGGCAAGCTTCCGCATTCAGCGGCAGTGGACGCCTCGCGAGTGGCTGCGAGGATTGAACGCCAGGCTTCCCGAAGATATTGCCGTGCGATCGGCGGCGATAGCGTCCGATGACTTTCACGCGCGGTATGCCGCCCGTGGGAAGCTGTATGAGTACCGTATTTTGAATCGCGGGGAACGGCCTGCCATCGATCGTACCTATCTCTGGCACATCCATAAGCCTTTGGACGAAACCGCCATGAAGCGAGCCGCGACTCATTTGGTCGGCTCACATGACTTTTCTTCGTTCGAAGGCACCCTCACCGACAACGAAGACCCGATCTGCGACCTGCGCCAACTATCTCTCGAGCGACACGGAGACATGATGACGATTCACGCGTACGCAGATCGTTTTTTGAAACATATGGTCCGTGCGATCGTCGGGACGCTCGTTGAGGTGGGCCACGGTAAACGGGCACCGGAAGCCCTCGCGACGGTCTTGACCGCGAGGGATCGGACGGCTGCCGGCCGAACTGCGCCACCGCACGGTCTGTTCCTCCTCCGCGTCGACTATGACGGCGAGGAGGCACAGACGAGCAACCCTTCACTTGTTCAATAGCCTGAGCGGGCGAGGGTGAAAAGAAAGACGAGGAACGGAAAGGTCAGTGGGAGG
>Ga0209995_1000178_pt1 | contig 10190 bp, 10 predicted proteins | sample InoplaM3AM_FD_187580 | JGI IMG/M metagenome (GOLD analysis project Ga0209995, IMG submission 187580) | Arabidopsis thaliana rhizosphere microbial communities from the Joint Genome Institute, USA, that affect carbon cycling - Inoculated... | ecosystem: Host-associated > Plants > Roots >... | reverse complement strand
CCCCGAGCGATAGGAGCCCGCCGCCATGATGGTGCTTTACTCCGGAACCACCGACCCCTACTCGCACCGTTGCCGCTTCGTGCTGTTCGAGAAGGGCATGGACTTCGAGATCCGCGACGTCGACCTGTTCGCGAAGCCCGAGGACATCGCGCTGATGAACCCGTACAACGAGGTGCCCATCCTCGTCGAACGGGATCTCATCCTGTACGAGTCGCACATCATCAACGAGTACATCGACGAGCGCTTCCCGCACCCGCAGCTGATGCCGGGCGACCCGGTGGCGCGCGCGCGAGTGCGGCTGTTCCTGTTCAACTTCGAGAAGGAGCTGTTCGCGCACGTGAACACGCTCGAAGGGCGTGGCGGCGTCAAGGCCAACGACAAGCAGCTCGAGCGCGCGCGCAGCCAGATCCGCGACCGCCTGACCCAGCTCGCGCCGATTTTCCTGAAGAACAAGTACATGCTCGGCGACGACTTCTCGATGCTCGACGTCGCGATCGCGCCGCTGCTGTGGCGCCTCGACTACTACGGCATCGACCTGTCGAAGAACGCGCTGCCGCTGCTGAAGTACGCCGAGCGCATCTTCTCGCGCCCGGCCTACATCGAGGCGCTGACGCCGTCCGAAAAGGTCATGCGGAAGTAGGCCGCTCCAAGGCCGCGCCATGAGCACCCCGCTGACCCCCGACGGACAGGGCAGCTCGACGCGGCCCTACCTGATCCGTGCGCTGCACGACTGGTGCACCGACAACGGCTTCACGCCCTACCTTGCGGTCTACGTCGACCGCAGCGTGCAGGTCCCGGTCGAGTACGTGAAGAACAACGAGATCGTGCTCAACGCCAGCTTCGAGGCCACCAGCGGCCTGCAGCTCGGCAACGACGTGATCAGCTTCAAGGCCCGCTTCGGCGGCGCGCCGCGAGAGATCGTCGTGCCGGTGGACCACGTGATCGCCATCTATGCGCGCGAGAACGGGCAAGGCATGGCGTTCCCGGCCCCGACGCAGGCGGGCGCGGCCGACGTGGGCTCGGTCGCGAGCGAGGAGCCGCGCGGGCTGAGGTTGGCCCCGGTGGCGCCATCGGGGGGGCCGCAGACCGATGCGGCGGAAGGCTCCGACGTGCCGCCCGAGCCCGAACCCGAGCCGCCCGGCGGTGGCCGGCCGTCGCTCAAGCGCATCAAGTAGCCGCTGGCCGGTGGCGCAGGCGCGCCGCCTAGAATTCGGCGCGTCGCCGGTTTAGCTCAGTTGGTAGAGCACCCGCCTTGTAAGCGGAAGGTCGTCCGTTCGATTCGGACAACCGGCACCAGCCAGGTCTGGTTACACAGAGTCCGTCAGCGTGATTGAACGCGGATGCGGATGGCGCTACGCTGTGCAGGCGTGGCAGCGAGTGCCGCCTCCAGACGCGGCAACAGCTGGCGCAGCTTGGCGGCGACGGCCGCGTTGTCCGCCAGCAAGGCCCACTGGCCTTCGGCGACGGGGCCGGGGCGCACATGGTTCGCCAGGGCCTGCGGCAGCAGCGGCGCGATCACCGCGAAGCGCTCGTTCGACTGCCGCAACATGTCGCGCAGCAGGCCGAGCGGTTCGCTTCGCGCCAGCGCATCGCCGATCGGCAGGGGATGGGTCAGGGGCGCGGCCATCGGCTTCAGGAGAGACGAGCATGCAGATCATAGTCACCCACAGCCGCCTCGCGAAGACACGCGTGCTCAACATCCATGTGCTGCCGCTCGTCGTCGTGCTCGTGGGGGGCGCGCTGGCCTTGCTGGCGCTGTCGGCCGCGACCTACCACTTCGTCTTCCTGAAGGGCGCGCGCGAAGGCTGGCCGCTCGTCAGCCAGATGCTGGCCCCGTTCTCGCGCGCCGAGTTCGCGCAGCGCGACCGCTATCTGCGCGAGAACCTCGACGCGATGGCCGGCAAGCTCGGTGAGCTGCAGGCCAAGCTGCTGAAGCTGGAGGCAATGGGCGAGCGCGTCTCCGGGATGGCCGGCCTGAAGCCGGAGGACTTCGACGGCCTCGAGCGCGGCAGCCCCTTGCCGGCGCCCGCGGCCTCCGGGGCAGGCCGCGGAGGACTGTATGTCCCGCTGAGCTCTCCCTCGATGGAGGAACTCGGCCACGGCCTCGACGCGCTCGACCAGCACGCCGACCTGCATGGCGACGTCTTCATGCTGATCGAGTCGCGCTTGATGGAGGCGCGCCTGCTGGCGCTGATGGTGCCGAGCACGGCGCCGGTGGATGGCCCGGTCGGCTCCGGCTTCGGCTTCCGCATCGACCCCTTCACCGGGCGCGGCGCGCTGCACACCGGGCTCGATTTCCCGGCGCCCGGCGGGACGCCGATCCTGGCGGCAGCCGGCGGCGTGGTTCTCAATGCCCAGACGCACCCGGCCTACGGCCAGACCGTCGAACTCGATCACGGCAACGGCCTGATGACGCGCTATGCCCATGCGTCGAAGCTGCTCGTGGGCGCCGGAGACCTGGTCAAGCGCGGACAGCCGATCGCGCTGGTCGGCAGCACCGGGCGCTCGACCGGGCCGCACCTGCATTTCGAGGTGCGTTTCCGCGGGGTGGCGCAGAACCCCGCCAAGTTCCTCGTGTCGAACACGCAGCCGGCCGTCGCACGGGCCAAGTAACACCCCGCTTTTCCGGATAAAATCACGGGCTTTTTCAGGGGTTTGGACGGGCTATGCCGTCCGCCCCGCCCATGCTCGCAAAAATACTGTCCATTCTGCGCACGATCCTGGAAGCGGTCATCCGTATTCCCGCGCGGGTGTTCGGAAGCCGCAACCAGCGCCTGCTCAAGCAGTATTCCCGCGTCGTCGAAAGCATCAATGCGCTCGAAGCCGGGCTCGCCGCGCTCTCCGACGAGGCACTGCGCGCCAAGACCGGGGAGCTGAGAAAGCGCCACGCCGAAGGCGCGACCCTCGAGGAGCTGCTTCCCGAGGCGTTCGCCGTGGTCCGGGAAGCCTCAAAACGCACCTTGCGCATGCGCCATTTCGACGTGCAGCTCCTCGGCGGCATGGTGCTGCACAACGGCAAGATCGCGGAGATGAAGACCGGCGAAGGCAAGACGCTGGTCGCGACGCTGCCCGCGTACCTCAATGCGCTCACCGGCAAGGGCGTCCACATCGTCACCGTGAACGACTACCTGGCGAGGCGTGACGCGGAGTGGATGGGCAAGATCTACCACTTCCTCGGGCTCAGCGTCGGGGTGAACCTGCCCCACATGGACCCCGAGGACAAGCGCAAGGCCTATGCCGCGGACATCACCTACGGCACCAACAACGAGTTCGGCTTCGACTACCTGCGCGACAACATGGCGATGCACGTCGAGGAGCGCTTCCAGCGCGGGCTGCACTACGCCATCGTCGACGAAGTCGACTCGATCCTGATCGACGAGGCGCGCACACCCCTCATCATTTCCGGCCAGGCCGAGGACCGCACCGAGGTCTACCAGCGCATGAACCAGGTGCCGCCGCTGCTGACGCGGCAGAGCGAGGAGAAGGGTGCGGGCGACTTCTGGGTCGACGAGAAGGCCCACCAGATCCTGCTCTCCGAGAGCGGGCACCAGAAAGCCGAGGAGATCCTCGGGCGCATCGGCATGCTGCCCGCCGGCGCGAGCCTCTACGAGCCGGCCTACATCAACCTGGTGCACCATCTCTACGCGGCGCTGCGGGCGCATCACCTCTTCCACCGCGACCAGCACTACGTGGTGCAGGCAGGCGAGGTGATCATCGTCGACGAGTTCACCGGCCGGCTGATGCAGGGCCGGCGCTGGTCCGACGGCCTGCACCAGGCCGTCGAGGCGAAGGAAGGCGTACCGATCCAGAACGAGAACCAGACGCTCGCCTCGATCACCTTCCAGAACTACTTTCGCATGTACGGAAAGCTCGCCGGCATGACCGGAACGGCGGACACCGAGGCCTACGAGTTCCAGCAGATCTACGGCCTCGAGACCGTGGTCGTCCCCACCCACCAGCCGATGGTGCGCATCGACCGGCAGGACCAGGTCTATCGCACCGGCAAGGAGAAGTACCACGCGGTCATCAAGGACATCCGCGACTGCCATGAGCGCGGGCAGCCGGTGCTGGTCGGGACGACGTCGATCGAGAACTCGGAGCTGCTCTCCGGGCTCCTGCAGACGGAGAAGCTGCCGCACCAGGTGCTGAACGCCAAGCAGCACGCACGCGAGGCCGAGATCGTCGCCCAGGCCGGGCGGCCGAAGATGGTCACGATCGCCACCAACATGGCCGGGCGCGGCACCGACATCGTGCTCGGCGGCAACGTCGAGAAGCAGTGCGATTTCGTCGAGGCGGATGAAAAGCTCCCCCCTGAAGAAAAGAAATCCCGGGTCGAAAGGCTGCGCGGCGAATGGCAGGCGCTGCACGACCAGGTGGTCAAGGCGGGCGGGCTGCACATCATCGGCACCGAGCGGCACGAGTCGCGTCGCATCGACAACCAGCTGCGCGGCCGCTCGGGACGCCAGGGCGATCCAGGCAGCTCGCGCTTCTACATGTCGCTCGAGGATCCGCTGCTGCGGATTTTCGCCGGCGAGCGCATCAACCGCATCATGGTGATGCTGAAGATGCCCGAGGGCGAGGCGATCGAGCACGCCATGGTGACGCGCTCCATCGAGAGCGCGCAGCGCAAGGTCGAGGCGCGCAACTTCGACATCCGCAAGCAGCTGCTCGAGTACGACGACGTCGCCAACGACCAGCGCAAGACCATCTATGCGCTGCGCAACGAGCTGCTCGAGTCGAACGACGTATCCGGACGCATCGCCGACCTGCGCGCGGGCGTGCTGGCCGACCTGTTCCACGTCCACGTCCCTGCGGAGAGTGTCGAGGAGCAGTGGGACATCGCCGGGCTGGAGAGCGCGCTGAAGGCCGAGTTCAACCTCGACCTGCCGGTGCGCGCCTGGCTGGACAAGGAGCCCGAGCTCGACGAGGAGAAGGTGATCGAGCGCATCGTCGCGGCCGCCGCGGAGGCCTACAGTGCCAAGGTGCCGGCCGGCGCCGAGGACTCGTTCCGCCAGTACGAGCGCTACGTCATGCTGCAGATCCTGGACGCGCACTGGCGCGAGCACCTCGCGGCGCTCGACCACCTGCGCCAGGGCATCCACCTGCGCGGCTACGCGCAGAAGAACCCGAAGCAGGAGTACAAGCGCGAGGCCTTCGAGCTGTTCGGGGCGATGATCGAGGCGGTGAAGCTCGAGGTCATCAAGACGCTCACCGCAGTGCAGATCCGCGCGCGCGAAGAAATCCCCCAGATCGACGACAAGCAGCACGTCGAGAACGTGCGCCTGCAGCATTCCGAATACGAGGACTCGCTCGCCGCCGGCAACGGGAACGGCGACGTCGCGCTCGCCGAGGCGGCGACGAAGAAGAAAGCGCAGCCGATGGTGCGCCATGCGCAGAAAGTCGGCCGCAACGATCCCTGCCCCTGCGGGTCGGGCAGGAAGTACAAGCACTGCCACGGCAAGCTGAGCTGATGGCGGTCAACCTCGCCCCGCCCGACCCCTCCTCATTGCATCCCATTTCCGGCGTCGAGCTGGGCGTCGGCATGGCCGGGATCAAGAAGCCCGGCCGCAAGGACCTGCTGGTCATGACCCTCGCGCCGGGCGCTTCCGTGGCCGGCGTGTTCACGCGCAACCGGTTCTGCGCCGCTCCGGTCCTGCTCTGCAAGACAAACATACGCAATGCGGTGCGCGCGCTGATCGTTAACACCGGCAATGCCAACGCCGGCACCGGCGCCGATGGGTTGAAGCGCGCCGGCGAGGTCTGCGCGGCGCTCGCCCGGCAGCTGGGCTGCCGGGCTGACCAGATCCTGCCGTTTTCGACCGGCGTCATCATGGAGCCGCTGCCCGCCGAGCGCATCGTGGCCGCGCTCCCCTCCCTCGAGGACTGCGACTGGGCGGGCGCGGCCGAGGCGATCATGACCACGGATACCGTGGCAAAGGCCGTCTCCAGGAGGGTGGGCCTGGGGAAAGGCGAGGCCCGCGTCACCGGCATCGCCAAGGGCGCGGGCATGATCCGGCCGGACATGGCGACCATGCTCGGCTTCATCGCCACGGACGCCAGGGTGGCGAGAAAGGACCTGACCGGGATCCTCAAGCGGGCCGCGGATGCTTCGTTCAACTGCATCACGGTCGACGGCGACACCTCCACCAATGACTCGCTGATCTTGGTGGCAACCGGCAGAGGCCCCGCCGCGACGAAGAAGGACCTGGTCGTCCTGGAGGGGGCCATCACCGGCGTCGCGCGCGACCTTGCCCAGGCGATCGTGCGCGACGCCGAAGGCGCGACCAAGTTCGTGACCGTGCGCGTCGAGCGCGGCGGCAGCGTCGCAGAGTGCCGCCGCGTGGCCTACGCCATCGCGCATTCGCCGCTCGTGAAGACGGCATTCTTTGCCTCCGACCCGAACCTGGGCCGCATCCTCGCCGCGATCGGCTACGCCGGGGTGCCGCTCGACACCGGCAAGGTCGATCTGCACATCGACGACGTTCCGGTCGTGAAGCGCGGCGGCCGCAATCCCGCCTACGTCGAGGCCCAGGCACTGAAGGCGATGAAGAAGCCCGAGTTCACCGTGCGGGCGGTGCTCAACCGCGGCAAGGCGGAAGCGACGGTATGGACTTGCGACTTCTCTTTCGACTACGTGAAAATCAACGCCGAATACCGGACGTAAACAGGCCTCTCGTGAGCAAAGAACTCGAAAAGATCCTGCAGCGCCTGGACCAGCTGCTGCCGCCGCCCCCGCCGGCGACCGACTGGGAATCGAGCATCGCCTTTCGCTGGCGCTCGGCCGCCCGCCGCGGCACGCCGGGGTGGCTGCAGCCGGTGCGCCAGGTGCACCGCATCCGGCTGGCCGACCTGCGCGGCATCGATCGCCAGATCGAGCGCGTGGAGCAGAACACGCGCCAGTTTCTCGAGGGCAAGCCCGCCAACAACGTGCTGCTCACCGGCGCGCGCGGCACCGGGAAGTCGTCGATCGTCAAGGGACTCCTCAATAAGTACGCCAAGCAGGGGCTGCGCCTGATCGAGGTGGAGAAGAACGATCTCGTCGACCTGCCGCACATCGTCGACCAGGTGGCGCCGCGCGCGGAGCGCTTCCTGCTCTTCTGCGACGACCTGAGCTTCCACGGCGCCGAGGACGGGTACATCGCGCTCAAGGTGGCGCTCGACGGATCGGTGTCGACCACCTCGGAGAACCTGCTCATCTACGCCACCTCGAACCGCCGTCACCTGATGCCCGAGTACATGGCGGAGAACCTCGAGACCAAGTATGTCGGCGAGGAAATCCATCCCGGCGAGACGGTGGAGGAGAAGATCTCGCTTTCCGAGCGCTTCGGGCTGTGGATCACCTTCTATCCCTTCGACCAGGACGAGTACCTCGACATCGTGGCGCACTGGCTCAAGTGCTTCGGGGTTGCTCCCAGTGAGAAATCAAAGGAGGAAGCGCTGCAATGGTCGCTGCAGCGCGGGTCGCGCAGCGGTCGCGTGGCCTACCAGTTCGCCCGCGACTGGGCGGGCCGGCACGCCAGGAAGAAGTAATCCGCGAGTGATCGAAGTTGCGGCGGGGGTGCTGCTGCGCGCCGATGGCGCGTTCCTCCTCGCGCAGCGTCCCGCTGGCAAGGTGTACGCCGGCTACTGGGAGTTCCCCGGCGGCAAGATGGAGCCGGGCGAGCCGCCGGCGCAGGCGCTCGCGCGGGAGCTGCACGAGGAGCTCGGCATCGAGATCGGCGAGGCCTACCCGTGGCTGACGCGCGTTTTCACCTACCCCCACGGCACCGTGCGCCTGCGCTTCTATAGGATACTTTCGTGGCAGAACGAGCCGCATCCGCGCGAGGACCAGGCGATCGCCTGGCAGAGGTCGGAGGCGCCGACGGCGGTGCCGATGCTTCCGGCCAACGCGCCGGTGCTCGCCTCGCTCGGGCTGCCCGCCGAATACGCCATCACCGCAGCGCGACAGCTGGGCACGGCGCAGATGCTGGCGCGGCTGGAGCAGGCCCTCGAGCGCGGCCTGAAGCTCCTGCAGGTGAGGGAGCCCGACTTGGACGACGCGGGCCGGCGCCTGTTCACCGAGCAGGCGATCGGCCTCGCCCATCGTCACGGGTGCAAGGTGCTGACGAAGGCCCGGTTTGCCGGCGCCGACGGTATCCATTTCACTGCCGCCGAGCTCATGGCCCTAAAGGACAGGCCCCTGGGACTGGTGGCGGCCTCCTGCCACACGCGCGCGGAGCTCGAGCGCGCGATGGCTCTGGAGCTCGACTTCGCAGTCCTCGGTCCGGTGAAAGACAAGGCATCGATCGGCTGGGAGCGCTTCGCCGAGCTCGCAGCTGGCTCGAGCATTCCGGTCTACGCGATCGGCGGCCTGTCGCCGGCGGATCGCCACGAAGCCTGGCGCGCCGGCGCGCACGGGGTGGCTATGATCCGGGCGGCTTGGGCGTAGGCTCGTCGGGGAGTTCCTGCTCCTCGCCCGGCACGCGGTAGTCCTCCGCGGCCCAGGTCCCCAGGTCGATCAGCCGGCAGCGCTCGCTGCAGAAGGGCCGCCAGCGGTTTTCGGCGGAAACCGCGGCCGGCGCGCCGCAGCGCGGGCAGGCGACAGTCCTTACAGGTTGCAAAACGTCAGCTCGAAGCCCACGTCCCAGTCGGCCGTGCGCGATCGCGGGTCGTCGCCGTTCTGGGCGACGAAGCGGATGTTGAGCACGTACTTGTTGGCGCTGATCTCCGGAACGCAGGGCATGGACGGATCGAGCCGCAGGCGCAGCATCTGCGCGGTCTTGCCGCCGAGCATCTGCTGGAACATGCCCTGGGGGGCCGCGAGAGCCTGCGGCCGGCCCGATTCGCGCAGGATCCTCAGGATGATCGCCGAGCCGTCCCGCAGCGGGTAGAGCGGGCCGGTCCACGCCGCGAGCTGGCCGGTGCGCTCGTCGGCCGGGCGGTGCAGCCAGTAATGGTAGGAAGGCAAATCGAACTCGCAGGCGCCGCCCGGGATGCCGGTGCGCTGCTTGATCGACATCAGCCAGTCGTTCTCGCGCAGGTACTGGCCGATCTTGCCGGTCATGGAGAACAGCGCCTGTGCCGCCTGCTCGATGTCACGCAGCACGCCGGAGAGCGCGTCTTCGGCGATCTCGGGGTTGTTCTTGAAGGAGAGCAGGACCTGCTTCTGGCGCTCGAGCTCCTGCAGCAGGTCGGATTTCAGGTCGGCGCGACTCGAGACCTCGAGGATCTCGAACAGCGTGAGCAGCGCCATGTGATGGTCGTGCGGGTCGGTGCGCGCGATGAAGTGCCTCGAGCGCTCGAACAGGTCTTCCAGCCGCAGCAGGGTGCGGATGCGCTCGTTGAGCGGATATTCGTAGGTGATCACGGACGCGCTCGCGCCGGTCCCAGGCAGAAAGTTTCGCGGATTCTGAGCGATTTGGGGTCGCAGCACAACCTAACTGTTCGCTTGTCGGGCCATTGCCGCGTACCGGGCGTGCAGCGCGGCGACCTGCTTGCGCAGATCCTCGAGCGTGCCACGGTTGTCGATGACGTCGTCGGCGGCCGCCAGGCGCTCGGCGCGCGACGTCTGAGAACGCACGATGGCCAGCGCTTCGCCGGCCGAGAGGCCGCTGCGCGCGCGCACGCGCTCGATCTGGGTCGCTTCCGGGCAATCGACCACCAGCACGCGGTCGACGCGGCGCCGGAAGTCGCCCGACTCGACGAGGAGCGGCACCACGTGCACCACGTATGGGCCGCTTGCCGCCGCGATCTGGCGCTCGGACTCATCGCGGATCATGGGATGGAGCACGCCCTCGAGGGATTTCCTGGCGGCGGCATCCGCGAACACCCGCTCGCGCATGCGCTTTCGGTCCATGGCGCCGGAAGGAAGCATGAAGCCCTCGCCGAACACGCGCTGGATGACGGGAAGCGCGGCGCCGCCGGGGCCGGTAAGCCGGTGCGCGATGACGTCCGTGTCCACCACCGCCGCGCCGAGCCGCGCGAATTCGTCGGCCGCCGCGCTCTTGCCGCTGCCGATGCCGCCGGTGAGGCCCACCACGTAGGGCCGCCGAGCGCTCACATCCGCTCGCCATACCATCGCACGATCGCTTCACCCCAGTAGAGCGCCACCACCCCGGCGATCGCCAGGTAAGGCCCGAAATGGAACCGGAAGCCGGCGTCCCAGCGGCCGCGCGCGGCGAACATCTGCAGGACCCCGAAGGCGAGGCCGA
>Ga0209995_1000176_pt1 | contig 10239 bp, 10 predicted proteins | sample InoplaM3AM_FD_187580 | JGI IMG/M metagenome (GOLD analysis project Ga0209995, IMG submission 187580) | Arabidopsis thaliana rhizosphere microbial communities from the Joint Genome Institute, USA, that affect carbon cycling - Inoculated... | ecosystem: Host-associated > Plants > Roots >... | reverse complement strand
AAGGTCATATTGAACAATTGAATCGCCATTTGATAAAATTCCAATAAATATTGAATTTACTTGATATTGGACCTGAGAATGAACAATATTAAAATTCGTGCCTGAGAAGAAAATTAGCAATATTGACACGATTAATAAAGCAAACAACCTCAATAGATTATCGACTCCATAAAAATGAAAAATTTCTCTGTGATTGAGAAATCAAAATTATGTTCAGTAGATAATTTTAACTCATTATATGAATACGGAACGCAAATCATAAAAAGCGTAAATATAGCATTCATATGATTTGCTATTTTCTGTTATTGATACTCAAATATTTTTTTAGGTCACTTTTTGAATACTGTTCTATCCACTTAAATTTTCGTTGAAGAGTGCTAGTATAAATCTTTGTCCAATCTAAATCAACATATTCGCACCACGATTTGAAAACACGCGGATCAATGTAATTCCTTAACGACGTTCCAAGGTTATAATCCCTGGTCTCTTTCTGAAGTCTTAATTGGAATTCCAACTTTTCCACTCTTTGTTCCTTTCTTAGCTTCTGTAGTTCGGTCTTCCATTTCTTCTCTTTCAATTCCATTCGCAGTTGTTTAATTTTTTCCTTTTTGTTCTCTAAAGATAGTTCAAATTTCTCCCATGCTTTTTTACTTGCGGGATTCTTGGGATCTATTCCTTTTTTGTGGTTACAGGTTATCGCGGCCTGTAGATTTGCAATCTTTGCAACGTAAACTTTCTTAAACTCACTTTCATTTTTATTCACCTTTAAGATTGGTTCAGACAGATGTTTCTTTACAATGGCAGTTGCTATGTACGTTCTAAAAACTTTCGCAGTCAAATTGGGAACATTTTCTTTGTCAATTGAGCGAAGGAATTTATTTACTTTAGATGATGAGATATCTTCAAATATTTCATCAGATTTATCCTTTCCCTTCATGAAGAACAATAAATTCTCGTAAAGCGCCTTGGTGTCAGGACTGGATATCTCCAAAGTTTTTTGCCAGGGCACACTGTCTTTTCCAAGAAAATTAAATTCAATGTGAACCTTGTCACCTATTTTTGGAAATTTCAAATGTTCTACCCTGAGAGTAGATGCTCCAATAGTATCTGCTTCATCCGGATCTTTTTCATCACCGACTCTCATTGCCAACTTGAATATGAGATAGCAGACTGTGGCAATTTTTTTCCTAGTTACATCCTTGGAACTTAACATCTGATTGATAATTTCTTTTTCTATATCAGAAATGTAGTATTCTAATTTTTTTGCTATGTCGTATTTTGCTTTGTCGTTGTCTTGTCGTAGGTAAGATGAATCATGTAACCATACGTATTTTCTCTTTCCAGTAAGGTTTTCTATCCATGAAGCCAACCACGTTGAGTAGTGGTCATGTACAATAGCATTCCAGGGACCTTCAGGTGCCGAGGCGTCCTCTCCTAAATTCAGGGTTACATCTTTTGGAGTGACCCTTGGTTTCCATCTTCCCCTAAGAGGATGAAGTCCTCTTCCCATGAAAATTCCAGGCGGTTCAACGAGCCAGTTTGCTACGTCAACCTCAATCCCATCAATTTTGGCTTGTCCATAAATCGCTTTTAATTTTTCTTTTTCTAACTTCTTTTCCTGACTAATTCTTCTTCTTTCATCTCTCGTGAGTGATTTTATTCTTATTTTTTCATTTTCCTTAATCTTTAATTCCTTATCAACCAAACTAAATGCTTCTGTCATGTCGATTTCATCAATATTACTAACCGACGTGAATCGCTCGGGGAGCAATTTTTTGAAATCAGCCAGAAAATTGGCTTGAAAAACAGGATCTTTGACGTAGTGGGTTTCTTTCTTTTTTGCCCATGCATAAATAAGTTCTTCCTGCTCACGATTCAAGAAGAAAATCTCTCCCAAAATTTTGATATTTATGCCACGTTGAACATATTCTGGGGGAAACGCCACACCGTTATGCTCCAGATCCGTCCATTTATTAGAAGTAGCAACTTTAGATGATATGGTCAACTACATTCAAAATGTCTAATTAACTATTCTTAAACCTTATCCGCTCCTATTATTATATTGAGAATTTCAAAGTCAATTAACTTATTTACAATACGGGAAATATAATACTGTGAATTCATCGGAGCTGGGAAAGTTTCCAGTACAACTTACACGCAAAATAACTGACATATCTGAAATTAAGCCGATGATTGACGAATTTATTGAGCATTATAAGCAGTCCAAACCAGAAGAATTTAGTTGGAGAATATTGTTGCCACGACATCTGGATTCGGGTTATGACGTAAAAAGATTAGGAGCTACCATTTACGCCGAAATTATGATCTCACTAAAGAAAAACAAGCTAATTGCTAATCTGAGAGACATTAGATATATTCATGATGAAGATAACTATGGATGGTTGTTGTTGAATCCCAAGATAGCAGAAAAATTATGAAAATCGAGAATATTGTTATTGGGGAACGCCTTTAAACCGATTCATCAAGAAAGGGGCTTCAAGTTTTAAGATACGACTCAGGATTATTGCAATTATTAGCCCTAAGAGAAAACCACCAATTAAATCGCTCAAATAGTTTAATCCTAGAGCCAAATTTGAGAACATAATCATTGGTGGTAGTATCCAAATAAGAAATGAATATTTCTTGGTCTTCAGTCGAATGACAATTTCCACAATGTAGGCGAAAGCAGTTATGATGGCCACGTGATTTGATGGATATGAGAAATTTCGGGCTTGAGTCAGTAGGCTGTCACTCTCAAGTTGGAAGCCCTTTGGAAGCACAGGAATCTTTTGTGATTCTGGAGGCTTTGGCTGAGCAACTATTGGTTTCAAATAAGATACCGATATGGCGATAGTCATTATTGCTATCATCAGAATCATTCCCATTTTTCTTGTTCTTCTAATGATCGTAAATACTATAGCTACAAAAATCAGATTTACTACCTCCCCAAATGATGAAATTGTTACGAAAAAGTAGAGTAAGAACTGACCAGGATCATAATAGCTGAAATTATCAAAGATAAAAGAGTCTATTGGAAAGAACAGGCGAAAGTGGACAAATATAGTAAATATTATGAATAAAGATAAAATGACTATAAATTGAAATGATCGGATGTATATCAATCATAATTACCAGAAAATTCTCGACTCAAAAGTAAACCCAGGGTATTAATTAAAAATCAAAAGTAATGCACTGCTCATATAATATTTCCGGTCAATAAAGGGAAGATTCATTTTTGATTTGTTCAGCGGATTTAGGATCATTTTCTGAATAATATTTTATCATCCCTACTTTCAATACCTTCAGAGAAAGAAGCGCGCACTTGATTCTTGCAGGTCCCAGGTTTGTCAAGCCGATGTTTTCAAGAATGTCTTCCTTTTTCAAATCCTTGATTACATTCAAATCTTTACCCATAACCATTTCAGTTAACATCGAGGCACTTGCTTGGCTAATAGCACATCCTTTTCCTTCAAATTTTACGTCGCTGATTACACCATCATTTACCTTCAAATGCATATCAATTTCATCTCCACATAGAGGGTTACTGTCATGTACCGTAACGTCTGCATTTTCCAATTTTCCTTTATTTCTTGGGTTTCTGTAGTGGTCCAATATGATTTCTCTGTATATATCATCGCTCATATTTTGAAGATCCTCCCTGCTTCCTTAATAGCATTAACGAACTTATCTATTTCTTCTTTAGTATTATAAATGTAAAAGCTAGCCCTCGAAGTAGCCGGTACATCAAGTCTTTGCATCAATACCTGTGCGCAATGATGGCCAGACCTTATTGCAATTCCATGATCATTCATTATTGTTGCAAGATCATGAGGATGAATATCTGCAATATTAAATGAAATTACTCCTCCTCTGAATTTGGAATCCATGGGACCATATATTGTGATATACTTCAATGATTGCATTGATTCAAGAGCGTATTCGGTTAAATAAATTTCGTGTTTCCTTATATTTTCCATCCCAATTTTTTCCAGATAGTCGACAGCTGCCCCAAAGCCAACTACATCTGCGATGTTAGGAGTACCTGCCTCAAACTTGTATGGTACTTCGTTGTAATTTGTGTGAAATTTAAAAACCTCCTTTATCATATCGCCACCACCCATGAACGGTTTCATCTTTTCAAGTAATTCCTTCTTTGCATATAATACTCCGACTCCAGTGGGGCCTAACATCTTATGCGCAGAAAAGACCAAAAAATCACAGTCCAAATTTTTCGCATCTACGGGCATATGTGGCACTGATTGTGCGCCATCCACAATCACCGGTATTTTGTATTGATGGGCAGTTTTAATGATCCTTTCAATTGGTACTATAGTGCCAAGAACATTTGACATATGGCTTATCGAAACCAATTTTACTTTTCTTGATGAAATCAATTCAATCAAGTATTCAACATCCAGAAATCCGCTTTCATCTATTCCTACATATTCTAAACGCGTTCCGATTTCTTGACATAATATCTGCCAAGGTACGATATTACTATGATGTTCAATTTCGGTTATGGCTATAACGTCGTCCTTCTTAAGATTCGACCTCGCCCAAGAATGCGCAATAAGATTTATTGATTCAGTTGTGTTCCTTGTGAAGATAATCTCCTCGGGACGCACGTTTATAAAATTTGCAATTTTCTTACGCGATTGCTCATAGAGATCTGTAGCTTCTTCTGCGAGTTGATAAACCGCTCTATGAATATTAGAGTTATAATTCGAATAAAAATCAGTTATCGAATTTATCACCGAATATGGCTTTTGCGTAGTAGAAGCATTATCGAGATATACCAGGTCCTTACCATTAATTTTCTTCTTAAAAATTGGAAAATCATTCCTCAGCTCATAGCTATTTACAATGCTTCTTTGCATCAAATCTTAGGATAGGTCATAACAGATATAAACTTAGATTAAGGCACTGACGGAATCGCATTTTTACGCTAATTCTCCACAAACGGTAAACAATATTTAGACAGGTTTTCTACACATGTAATCTTACCCCTGGTCATCTTCACAAACCATTTTTTGTAATACAAATTATCATGGGGACATAACAGATCTAGTTTTTTGATAATTTTTGATGTAAGAGCTTTGCCTTTCCTGTCTCTATCAAGCAAAAGAATGACCTTTTTTCCTTTTCTGGACATATAATCTACAAGATTAATGATTCCTTTAAAATTATTGTAAACCAAAATCTCTCCATTGAATCCTATATCTCTCAAGGCATTTCCATCCTTTTTTCCCTCTACTACAACAACTGCGCCTGCTTCACATTCATAATTTAAGGATTCTATAAACGATCGAATTTCCAGGATCTGTTCCCTTTCGTATATCATTTACTGAAATAGGATTGGCGTCTAGCATTAATGAATTTTCTCCTTGTTACCGGAGTTATTTTCGGATTTCATTGACGTTGACGTTAGTTTGAATTTTCTCACATATGCTAAAGTATCATGAAGTATTCCCAAACTTAAAATTTTAAGATTGTCCTTTTTGGCAAAGACTTATTTTTCATTCTGTTTGGTAATATTCCATCGTATGCTTGCCAATTACCAGATGAATATCGGTGGTTCAGAGTGGATGATTATTGGATTGCTTATTGTAATACTCTTATTTGGTTCAAAGAAATTACCTGAATTCTCAAGAACCATAGGAAAAGCAATGGGAGAATTTGAAAAGATGCGTGCGGTTTCCCTTAAACAAAGGATTGAAGATGAATCTAATTATACTGGACCGCGTATAGCCGGAGCTGTGGACAGTGAACGACACAAACTTGAATTGTTAGCCGAATCTTTGGGAATAGACCATGTCAACAAAAATGACGAGGAATTGAGGCTCCTTATATCCGAAAAGATTAACGAATGATTTAAAGAAACTCGATTCCCTTCAAAATTTAAATATGTGATTTTTTCAACTCACGTAATGTCAAATTCTGCAAATAGTGGAATCAATCCATTTGAAGTAGCACTTACACAACTTGACGAAGTTTCATCAATGATGGGACTTGAAAACGGTATACATCAATTTTTGGCTCAACCAAAGAGAGTATTAACTATATCTATTCCTGTTAAAATGGATGATGGGTCCATTAAAGTTTTTACGGGTTTTCGATCTCAGCATAACGATGCCTTGGGCCCTTTTAAAGGAGGTATACGTTACCATCCACAAGTAACTATTGATGAAGTTAAGGCGCTTTCTATGTGGATGACTTGGAAGTGCGCCATAGCAAATATCCCCTTTGGTGGTGGAAAGGGCGGTATAATATGTGATCCAAAAAGCATGTCTGAAGGCGAGTTGGAGAGAATGACTAGAAGGTATGCATATGGAATTTCAGATATCATTGGCCCTTACAAAGACATTCCCGCCCCTGATGTTTATACTGGTGGAAAAGAAATGGCATGGATTATGGACACATTTTCAGTAATCAAGGGTAATTACATACAGCCAGAAGTTATCACAGGTAAACCGATTCAGATTGGAGGATCTCTTGGGCGTAATGAGGCAACGGGAAGAGGTCTTGCTATTACTGTTAGGGAGGCAGCAAAAAAGCTGAATATCGATATGAAAAATGCAAAAGTCGTTGTTCAAGGATTCGGCAATGCAGGACAATTTGCGGCACAATTAGTAGAAGAGCAGGGCGCAACGATAATTGCAGCAAGTGATTCGAAAGGGTGCATAATTAATAAAAATGGAATTGATATTAACTCACTTAGGAAGCACAAGGAAAAGACAGGCTCTGTTACAAATTTTGCCGGAAGTCAATCTATTTCCAATAAGGAACTTCTTGAAACAGAATGTACAATTTTGATCCCTGCTGCTCTCGAAAACCAAATAACAAAAGATAACGCTGGAAAGATAAATGCCAAGATAGTAGCAGAGGCTGCGAATGGACCTACCACTCCAGAAGCCGACAAGAAATTATTTAACAATAAAATTTTGGTTATTCCTGACATCCTGGCAAACGGTGGTGGAGTCACTGTATCCTATTTCGAATGGTTGCAAAATCTGCGTAGAGATTATTGGACAGAAGCAGAAGTTAATGAACGGTTGGATACAAATATCACACAGGCATTTTTAGGTGTCTATGATACCCATTTAAAACACAATACCCACATGAGAACTGCAAGTATGGTAGTTGCGTTGAACAGAGTAGTTGACGCCATAAAGATTAGAGGACTGTGGCCTTAGACGTTGGAGACAATTACAAAATTTCGCACGACAAAAATATAAGATAAAAAAGTAACTAAAAAATTCTCTTTTATTCAGTTGAAAAGGAATGTCCACATGAACATGATTTTGTTACATTTGGATTATTAATCTTGAATCCAGATCCCATCAAGCTTTCAATGTAATCGATGTTTGTTCCCTTTAGGTATTTTTGACTGTAACTATCGACAATCATTTTGATGCCATTTTGATCAATCACATTATCGTCTTCGTCTGGCTTTTCCTCAAAACCCATACCATATGAAAGACCTGAACAACCTCCGCCAGAGACATAAACTCGGAGATACAAGCTGTCCTTATTCTCTTGTTTCATGAATTCCGTGACTTTTTCTGCTGCCTTTGGACTTATTGTAATCAATTCCGTTTGATGTGTACTTTCCATTATGAGTACATTGCCCTGCTAAACTATAATAACGTTTTGAAAATGAGAATTCTGGGAGCGAAAATAAAATAAAAGACCCATTTCCGACAGATTTTATTTTAGACTTTCCTTAATTTTTTGCCATTTTGCCAGACTCCCTGCTGCTGTAATCCAAGTGATTACCGATTCGTATACCGGTATGTTGAATGCTTCTATTTTTTTAGATATTTTTTCGGTAAACGGGCCACCCATTGCGCCTACAAGAATTGGCTTTTTCTTTTGCTTTTGCAAATCTCCCAGTATGTCGACTATTTTTTCTTCCAGTGGGTCATCTTGGAAAACGAACCAAGGCATGACGATATCCACATTGGGATCATCTAGAAATGCTTGTATTGCGAATCGGTAATCATCTGCGCTTGCAGAACCAGTGACATCGCACGGGTTGCCGATGACATAGGTGGCGGGATAATGTTCCTTGAATGATTTCATGGTTTGATCACTCAGTTGAGCCAATTCTAAATTCAATCTTTCGAAATTATCTATCGCAGCTATTATTGGTCCTGCTCCATTTGTTACCATGGCAATCCTATTTCCTTTTGGAACAGGTTGCCATGTCAATGCCTTAAGCGCTGATGTCAACTCTTCATAAGAATCCACAGAAATAATTCCTGTTTGCTCAAAGGCTCCACTTATGACTGCAAAAGACCCACCAAGAGAACCAGTATGTGACGCTGCTTGTTTGGCCCCTTTAGTAGACCGTCCATTTTTGAAAACAACAATAGGCTTTTGATACTCTTTTATTACATTTTTTGCAGAATTCATAAATTTGCGACCATCTCCTAGCCCTTCTACATACAAGCCAATTACATTTGTATCTGGATCTTGAGCTAAATAGTGTATCATGTCAGCTTCATCAACGTCCGATCTGTTACCATAAGAGATCATCTTGCTTAATCCAAATGCATCTGCCGTCTCCATAAAAGCAATACCAACAGTTCCGCTCTGAGAAAGAAAAGCCACATTTCCTTGTTTTGGTCTTATCATTCTTAGATGTCCTTGAAATGCGCAATCCAATCTATTTTCTCCGTTAAAAATACCGATGCAGTTTGGGCCGATTATTCTAACATTTAATTCGCGAGAAAGATCCTGAACCCGTTTCTCGATTGCTGCACGTTCTCCTCCTAATTCCTTACCGCCGCCAGAGATTATTACCATATTGTGAATATTCTTTTTTCCACATTCTGCAAGAAGGTCAGGGACAAACTTAAGATCAACGGTAACGATTACTACATCAATTGGATCCTTGATGTCCAATAGGTTCTTGTATGCCTTGATACCCATTATTTCTGGGTAACCTTTTGCATTTACGGGATAAACCTTTCCCTTGTAATCATGTTTTGCAAGGCTCTCCATAACAGAGTTCCCTATCTTGCCGAGTTCCGGTGATGCTCCTATTAACGCGACCGATTTTGCATTAAAGAACAAATCCATGAAACTGGCGTCGGGACTTGCTTTCGATATAGCATCATCTGAAGATTTTTCCTTGAGTATAATCTTTGCATCTACAACAAAATATCCATCAGGGTAAACAACAACAGGATTAAAGTCAATGCTCTCATATTTGCCAGCCAAATCTACTCCTAAGGTTCCGATATTCACAATTGCATCAGAAATCATATCCATGTTAACGGTTTTTGATCCCCTGAACCCTTTGAGGATATCCCTGCCTCTTAGAGAATTCAACATTTTTATTGCATCATCTTTTGTAATCGGTAGAACTCTGAATGAAACGTCCTTAAGTAACTCCGTGTAGATACCACCTAATCCGACCATGATTGAGGGACCAAATTGCGAGTCGTTTTGGAGTCCAATAATTAATTCAACTCCATTTGGAACCATTTTTTCCAACAAGACCCCTTTAACATCAAATTTTTCTTTAAGCCTATGATACATATCGTCAAAAGCTTTTTTGACTTCATCCTCAGACCTTAAACCTACTTTTACTCCACCTACATCTGTCTTGTGTAAAATATCAGCTGAAACAATCTTTGCCACTAAAGGAAATCCAATCTCCTTTGATTTCTTTACCGCCTCATCACTACTTGTTACAAGTGCATATTGAGGGACTTTGATTCCATATTCACTTAGAATTTCTTTTGACGATTCTTCGGTTATAACTTTTGGATTGCCCTTAGAAGATTCGACAATATTTTGGATCTTTTGTTTATCAACCATGTTAATGAGAAAGGGTTTTCTTTGTTTTTAATTAACTTTACTCAAGGCTCCTTTTATGCCTATGTAATCATCTTAATGATCTAATGTTATTCTTTTTAAATAAACTCGGCAATTTCAAAAATCGATTATGACGATTAAAAATGTCTAACCTCTTATTATTTCTTGGATATATCTGATTCATTAGTTCTTCATGTATTTGCATATATTGCATTCCTTTTGCAGTAATGATTACCTTATTGTTTTGACTCTCAGAGTACATTAGTAAATTGTGCTTTCTTAATTCGAACAGAAATTTCATTAACTCTGGAATCGTAATGTTGGATTTTAATCTAGAATATATTTCCTCATAGTCACAGTCTTTGTACGCGTTTTTCAAGATAATGGCAATTACATTTAACTTGCTGAGTGATT
>Ga0209995_1000169_pt1 | contig 10476 bp, 10 predicted proteins | sample InoplaM3AM_FD_187580 | JGI IMG/M metagenome (GOLD analysis project Ga0209995, IMG submission 187580) | Arabidopsis thaliana rhizosphere microbial communities from the Joint Genome Institute, USA, that affect carbon cycling - Inoculated... | ecosystem: Host-associated > Plants > Roots >... | reverse complement strand
CACTCGGCGCCACCTCCGGACTTGGTGGCCGACGCCGTGCCCGCTTCCGCCGCCTTCGCGGGTCCGCCGGCCTTGGCCGGTTCCGCCTCGGGGCGCGGGGCCTTCGGCGGGGTCTGCATGTCGCGCAGCAGGTTGCCGGTCGCCCACGACGGCTCGAAGCGCAGGCCGATCTGGTGGAGCCGGTCCTTGTCCAGCAGGAGCTCGCGCCGGTCCGACGTGGACATGTCGAACGACTTCATCATGATGATCGCGTCGGTGGGGCACACCTGCACACACAGCTCGCAGAATTCGCACGCGTACAGCTCGAGGGTGAACGTCTTGGCGTAGTTGCGCTTCTCCGCCTTGAGCATCTCCACCTTGATGACCTGGGGCGGGCAGATGTACTCGCACAGCCGGCAACCGATGCAGTTCTCCTCGCCGGTCTCCTTGTCGTAGGTCAGGGCGAGCAGCCCGCGGTAGCGATCCGGGTACGCGCGGACCTGGTCCGGGTAGTGCACGGTGACCGGCCGGCGGATCAGATTGATCAGGGTGACCTTCATGGCCCGGGCGACCGCCCGCACCAGGTCGTAGAGATCGCCCCAGAAGCTGTCGCCGAGCCGTCTAGCCATTGCCGCTCGTCAGCACCACCTGGAGCGCCGTCGCCATCAGCAGCAGGAGGCTGGCGGGCAGCAGGAGCTTCCAGGAGATGGCCAGGATCTGATCGGCCCGGATGCGCACGAAGCTCCAGCGGATCCAGGTCACCAGGAGGAAGACGAACATGGCCTTGAGCAGGAACCAGAGCGCGCCCCACCACGGCGAGGTATCCGCCCACGGCCCGCCCCACGCGCCCAGGAACAGGAGCGCCCCCAGGAACGAGGTGCCGATGATGTGGGCGTACTCGCCGAGCTGGATCAGCGCGAACTTCATGCCCGAGTACTCGACGCGGAAACCGGCCACCAGCTCCGACTCCGCCTCCAGGATGTCGAACGGCACGCGGTTCTCCGCGGCCAGCGTGGCCACCACGTAGAACAGGAACGCGAGCGTCCCGAACGGAAACCACGCCACGTACCAGAGATCCCCCTGGGCCGTCGCGATGTCGGAGAGGCGGAGCGAGCCCGCGAAGAGGACCGGCACGAGCGCCACGAAGATGAAGGGCAGGTCGTAGGAGATGATCTGGTTGACCGCCCGCATCGCGGAGAGCAGCGCGTACTTGTTGTTGGACCCCCAGCCGCCCATGAAGAGGCCGACGATCTCCATCGCCGACACCGCCAGGAAGAAGAGGATCCCGATGTTGAGGTCGGCGATCCCCAGGCCGGGGGCGAAGGGCAGCGTGGCGAAGATGAACATGCACGGCACGAGGAACACGATCGGGGCGAGGTTGTAGACCGAGCGGTCGGCCAGCCGCGGGACCACGTCCTCCTTCATCATGAGCTTCACCGCGTCCGCGATCGGCTGCAGGAGACCGTGCGGACCCACCCGATAAGGACCGATGCGTGACTGCATGCGGGCGGCGAACTTGCGCTCCAGCAGCGTGACGTAGGTCACCATGCCGATGATCACGTTGAGGACGATGAACCCTACGACGAACGCGTTGAACACCTCCCCGATCATCTGGGCACCCGGCTGATCGGTGCCTCGACTGGGCCACTGTTGTATGCGGTGGCCTCGACATGGCCCCCGCACTCCTCCGGTCCGCGGACCAGGCGTCCCATGCTAGCGGTCGACCTCGCCGAAGACCGGGTCCACCGAGCCCATGATCGCCACCACGTCGGCGACCTTGCAGCCGATGAGGATGTGCGGCAGGATCGAGAGGTTCGAGAACGACGCCCCCCGCCATTTCATGCGGTAGGGCTTGGCGCTGCCGTCGGAGACCAGGTAGCAGCCCACCTCACCGCGGGCGCCTTCGACCCGCGCGTAGCCTTCACCCTTGGCCACCCGCACCTGCCCCACCGACTTGACGCCCGGTCGCGAGGACACGGGGCCCTCGGGCAGGCCGTCCAGCGCCTGCCGCACGATGTTGATCGACTCGCGGAACTCCACCATCCGCACCCGGTAGCGCGCGTAGCAGTCCCCGGCGGTCTCCACCGGCACCTTGAAGTCGAAATCCTCGTAGGAGGAGTAGGGCTCGAGCCGGCGAATGTCGTAGCTGACCCCGGAGCCCCGGATCAGCGGCCCGGAGACGCCGACGGTCTGGGCGAGGTTGCGCGAGATGACGCCCACCCCCTGGGTCCGGGCCAGGAAGAAGGCGTTGCGCTCGAGCATGTCCTCGTACTCGTCGAGGCGCCGCTCGATCAGGCCGATGGTCTCGCGGCACTTCTGGGCCCAGCCGGCGGGAATGTCGTAGCGCGTGCCGCCCACCTGGTGGAAGCCGTAGAGTAGCCGCGCGCCCACCAGGGCCTCGAACAGGTCGAGGACCCACTCGCGCTCGCGGATGCAGTAGAGGAAGACGGTGGCCCCGCCGCCGAGCGCCCCGCCCATGTCCAGGCACCAGGTACCGAGCCAGAGGCAATGCGAGGCGATGCGCTGCAGCTCGGCCATGATCACCCGCAGGTACTGGGCGCGCCGCGGCACCTCGACCTTGCCCACCATCTCGGCCGCGCGCACGTAGGCCAGCTCGCTGGTCATCGCGGCCACGTAGTCGGTCTTCGACGCGATCGACGGGTACTGGGTGTAGGTCAGCGACTCGCCCAGCTTTTCGTGGCAGCGGTGCAGATAGCCGATCACCGCGTCCACCCCCACCACCGTTTCGCCCTCGAGGGTCAGGATCGCGCGGAACACGCCGTGGGCGGACGGGTGCTGCGGCCCCATGTTCATGGTGAGGCGCTCGCTGCCGCCGTAGCCCAGCTCGATGACTTTCCTGGCTTCCGGATCCATGTCAGCCTTCGGGCGACTCTCTCTTCCGCCTCGTTGTTCTGACGGTCGTCGCAGGCGACGACCAGTGTCGGTGTCAGGCCTCGGGCGACTCTCTCTTCCGCCTCGTTGTTCTGACGGTCGTCGCAAGCGACGACCTCTATAGAGTGGGCGCTTGCGCGCCGTTTTCTTAGCGCATCGGCGAGAACGGCGCGGGTTGCAGTACGATGGCCTGCATGGTGGCGAGCAGCGGTGTGGATTTGCCGAGGAACGTCTGCCACTCGGGCTCGTGCGCCATCTTGCCGCGGGCCGCCGCCCGGTCGTTCAGGTCGCGATAGACCCACAGGTGCACGACCTCGTTCAGCTGCGCGACCTCGGTCTGCCATACCCCGACCCGCCGGGTGAACTTCTCGCGAAAGGGCAGGATCTCCTTGAACAGACCCAGCCACTCGCCGAGCTTGCCCACGTGGGCGCGGTACCAGCGCAGCTCGTACACGTTGCCGGTGTCCGACGGCGGGGTCATCGGCACCACCGCCGAGAGGATCTTGTTCTCCTGCGTCAGCATCATCGGCCGGATCTTCGGGATGTACTCCCTGGTCCACGCCTCGTCCTTGGCGAGCGCCGCCCGCAGCCGCTCGCGCTCGTTGAGGTCCGGGTAGCTCCACAGGTGCACCAGCTGATTGAGGGTGCCGAACTCGGTGGACCAGTAGCCCTCCAGCTTGCCGTACTTGTCGCCGCGGATCTTGCGGCCGATCTCGCCGTTCAGCTTGAGGTACTCCGCCTGCTTGCCCGGCATCAAGGTGTACGTGCGCAGCTCGTAGATCATGGCGCCCTCCTCAGCGATACGGCGGGTGTGGCGTGTCCACCGCGTACGATTTCAGCAGCGGGTGGCCCTCCCAGTCCTGGGGCAGCAGGATGCGACGCAGATCGGAATGCCCGGCGAAGCGGATCCCGAACATGTCGTAGCACTCGCGCTCCATCCAGTCGGCGCCCGGGTAGAGCGGCTGCAGCGACGCGCACTCCGTCTGGCCGGGGCCCAGGCGCGTCTTCATCATGACCGCGAGCCCGACGTCGAGATTCTCGACGCGCGTCACCACTTCGAGGCCTTGCTCCTTCCAGTCCACCGCGCTCAGGAAGTTGAAGTAGAGGCAGCCCAGCGTGTCCCGGGCGAAAGTCGCGAGCTCGACCCACCGGTCGGCCGGCACGGATACGGTGAGGAGGGGCCCGTCGCCCTCGGCGGCCACGCCGAAGCGCTCCTGGATCCGGACCCGCGCCTGGTCGTGGCTCACGCGATCAGTCGACCTTCTCGGTGGGGGCGGCGCGCTTTCCCGTCTTGCGGAAGTACGTGATCTGCTCCTGCAGGAGCAGCAGCCCGTTCAGCAGAGACTCGGGGGGCGGCGGGCACCCCGGCACGTAGACGTCCACCGGGATCACTCGGTCCACGCCCTTCACCACGTGATAACCGTGGCGGAACGGGCCGCCCGAGTTGGCGCACGAGCCCATCGATACCGCCCACTTCGGATCCGGCATCTGGTCGTAGATACGCTTGAGCATCGGGGCCATCTTGATGGTGACGGTGCCGGAGACGATCATCAGATCCGAGTGCCGCGGCGAGGCCCAGGGCACCATGCCGAGCCGCTCCACGTCGAAGCGCGACGCGAACGTGGCCATCATCTCGATCGCGCAGCACGCGAGGCCGAAGGTCACCGGCCACACCGACGACTTCCGCGCCCAGTTGAGAAACGCGTCGGCCACGCTGGTGACCACGAAGCCGCCCGGGAACTGGTGGATGCCCTCGGCGACACTCTCGAACAAGGCCGAGTGCTTGTCGCCCTCCGGCCTCTCCTGCCGGTATTTCTCCCACTCCTGCAGGTCCTTGAATTCGGTCCAGACCGCCGGCGGGATCTGTGGGGTCGGCGCCTTTATTTCCATTCGAGTATCCCCTCCTTGTAGGCATACACCCAGCCCAGGGAGAGGATCGCGACGAACAGGCCCATGGTCGCCATGGCGGGCAGCCCGAGAGGGCGCAGGACGAGGGCCCACGGGAACAGGAACACGGCCAGCGCATCGAACACGATGAAGATCAGCGCGACCAGATAGAAGCCGACCGGGAACTGCACCCACGCCTCGCCGATCGGCTCGGCCCCACACTCGTAGTTCTCGATCTTGGACGCGTACGGCCGGGCCGGGCGGAGCACCTTGGCCATGCCCAGCGACATCACCGCGAACGCCACGATCAAACCCAGATAGATGATGACCGGCAGATACCCTGACAACACGGCCTCCCTGCCACTGTTCCTCGATCCGGATGCCTACAAACCCCGCGAAGTATAACACATGGGGCCTCGCGCGCCGATCTCCCGGAAACTCTCCACGTGTATAGCGGTAGGATTTCGCCCACCCGCGTCGACTCGTTGAATCCGTCAGGCGCGTATACGCAAAATTGACACCTAGACCCGGCGAACGTCCAATGAGAGAGTTTGAAGCCGCCGATCTCGTTGGCTTTCACCCATGCAAATCGATGGCACCTCGGTTGCTTGCCAATTTTCGACCGTTCGGGGCATCTTCACGTCACGTAGGCAACCCATCACCACGATCGGAGCACCGTGGGCACCGAAGAGCTGAACCGGGAGCTGGCTTTCGCGGGTCAGAAGGTCAAGCAGAAGGTCATCTTCGCCCTCACCCTCGCCTCGGTCATCCCGCTGCTGATCCTGACCTATGCGTTCCAGGCGCCCGTTCGAAACATGCTCGGGCCGATCGGTCAGTACACCGAGACGTTCACGATGCCCGCCCTGCTCATCTTCACCGGCCTGCTCATGGCCGGCGGCGCCTTCGTGGTGTGGGACGTGGCCTCGGCGATCTCGCGCGCGGCCAACCTCGCCACCACCGCGAAGCTCTCGGACCTGCCCACGACGCCCACCCGCAAAGACGAGATCGGCACGCTGATGACCTCGTTCGCCAAGATGCTCGCCACCATCGAGCAGCAGACCGACGAGATCAACCAGTTCCCGAAGCGGCTCGATCAGCTGGCGCGTCAGGCCTTCCGCGATTCCCTGACCAGCATGCCGAACCGGGCGCTCTTCATGGATCGGCTCTCGCACGCCCTCACCCGCACCGAGCGGCGCGGCGAGCAGCTCGCGGTGCTGTTCCTCGATCTCGATCGCTTCAAGGTCGTCAACGACAGCCTCGGCCACAGCGTGGGCGACCAGCTACTGGTGGGAGTGAGCCAGCGGCTCGCCGCCTGTCTCCGTCCCGAGGACACCATCGCTCGGCTCGGCGGCGATGAGTTCGCGATCCTCCTGGAAGACGTGAAGGACGACCGGGGCCCGACGTCGGTGGCCGATCGCCTCACCGCCGAGCTGCAGCAGCCGTTCAAGGTCGAGGGACGCGAGGTCATCATCACGGTCAGCATCGGCATCGCGATGAGTACCGCCAAGCGCATGACCCCCGAGGACATCCTGCGTGACGCCGACCTGGCCATGTACCACGCCAAGGGCAAGGGCAAGGCCCGCTACGAAGTCTTCGACAAGAGCATGAACGCGCCGGCCCAGGAGCGGATGGACCTCGAGCTGGACCTGCGCAACGCGGTGACGCGCGGCGAGTTCACCCTGCACTACCAGCCGGTCGTCGACCTGCCGAGCGGGCGCATCACCGAGGTGGAGGCCCTGGTCCGCTGGAGGCACCCGCAGCGCGGCCTGCTCTTCCCCGCCGACTTCGTCGGCCTCTCCGAGGAGACCGGCCTCATCGTTCCCCTCGGCCGCTGGGTCCTCCACGAGGCCTGCCGGCAAACCCGCCAGTGGCAGCTCGCGTCCCCCGGCACCCCGCTCGCCATCAGCGTGAACATCTCGGCGCGCCAGCTGCAGCAGCCCGGTCTCGTGGAGGAGATCGCCGCGGTGCTGCGGGACACCCGCCTCGACCCGTCCACGCTCCGGCTCGAGATCACCGAGACGGTGGTCATGCACGACGCGCCCGCCACCCTGGCCAAGCTGGAGGCGCTGAAGGCCATCGGCGTGCAGCTGGCCATCGACGACTTCGGCACGGGCTACTCGTCGCTCGGCTATCTCAAGCGCTTCCCGGTCGACACGCTCAAGATCGACCGCTCGTTCGTGAAGGGCATCGGCGGCAACGTGGAGGACAGCGCGATCGTGCGGGCCGTGATCACGGTGGCCAAGAGCCTCAATCTCTCGGTGACCGCCGAGGGCATCGAGACCGCCGAGCAGCTCGAGCATCTGCGCGCCCTCGGTTGCGATCACGGTCAGGGCTACTTCTTCGCGAAGCCGCTCACCAGCGACCGCGTGCCGGCGCTTCTGCTCTCCACGTCGCCCTGGGGGGCGCGCTCGGATCCCACGGTCACCAACGGGCACGCGAGCCACAACTAGTCCGTCACCGCCCGCGTTCGCGGGCTTCTGGGGGCCGCTCGAGAATCTCGCCCGCCGCTAGCGCGTCGTGGGCCGCGCCGACAGTCCCATCACGCGGCCGACCTGCGGCGGCCGCGGCACCCGGTCGTGAGCGCGCTGGACGCCCGCCAGGCCCCGAAGGATCTCGGGAGCCATCGGGGCTCCGCGTCGCGTCTCCTGGCTCACGTGCAGCGACACCAGCTCGTTGGTCGCGGCCAGATAGCCCGAGTCGCGGTGATACATGGCGTGGATGTAGTGCATGCGCTTGGCGTCGAAGGCCAGCAGCTGGGTGGTGAACCGAAGCGGATCACCCTCGCGCACCTCCCGATGGTAGGTGACGTGCGCCTCCAGGCAGAACGTGGTCACCGCCCGCCCGGCTCGATGTCGCTCGTCCAGTCCGATGCGCCGCATCCACGCGTCGGTGGCCAGGTCGAACACGACCAGGTAGTAGCCCATGTTCATGTGCCGGTTGTTGTCGATCCACTCGGGACGCACCACGCACGTGAACTCCGATCCGATCACGTCCTGATCGCTGATCTCGTCCTCCCGGCCCCCGATCTCTCCCGCCGTCGCAGCATAGCCACATCCGATCCGGGATCAAGGACCCATCACGTGTTGGGTATTCGGAAAAAATCTCCCCGCCTATGCTTGGAGTCCACGGAGGTCACGCCGATGACCAACTACGCCCCGCACGAGCTGGCGCTGGTGTTCCCGCCGATGACCGAGTCGGAGTTCGCCGCGTTCAAGGAAGACATCCGCGAGCACGGTCAGCACGAGCCGATCACCCTCTACGAGGGCAAGATCCTCGACGGTCTCCACCGCTATCGGGCCTGCCAGGAACTGGGCCGCGAGCCCCAGGTCGTTCGTTTCGGGGGGAATCCCCGCGCGGCGGCGCAGCTGGTCCTCGGCCGAAACTTCCATCGCCGCCATCTGACGACCTCGCAGCGGGCGATGGTGGCCGCGGAGATGTGCAAGCTGAGGCCGCGCGGTAATACGGGGAATTCCCCCTATTTGACCGCGGCCCAGGCCTCGACGCTCATGGGCGTCAGTGAAGACCTCGTGCGCGACGCCAAACGCTTGTTGAGGCACGGGGACGAGGACCTCCTCCAGGCCGTGCGCGCGGGAGTCCAGACCGTCTCCGCCGCCGTCCAGGAGAAGGACCGGAAGAAGAACAAGACGCACTTCACGTTCCTCGAGCAATTCGCGCAGCGCCTCGACCGGGCGCTCCAGGGCCACCGCGAGCGCGACGCCCAGGTCGTCTACGCGGCGAAGCCCCTGCTGCAGTACCTCCGCCTGCGCATCCACGACTACCTGGAGCCGCGAATCGCCGAGCCGCTCATCGCCAGCGACGGAACCGTGCTCTGGGATCCGGCCGAGCTCAAGGTGCCCGACTGGCTCTACACCGAACGCGGGGAGGAGGTGGCGACGGAGCGGCGAGCCCGCCTCGCCGTCCTCTTGCCGAGAGCGAGAGCCGCCGCGGGCGCGTTCCCGGGCAGGCGGTGCCCGGACTGCGGGCTGCCGCTGCTCTCCACCGTCACCGCCACCGAGTGCTCGTACTGCGCCGTCTGTCGGGGCAACGTGCTCTGGGAATGGTCCTGGATGCGGGAGCAGGTCGAGGTCGCATTCAGCAGCGCCCTCATGGGCCAGGCGCCGGCGTCCGCCCGGCGGGGGTAGCCGGAGCCACCCCCGCCGGGGCGCGCCACCGCAGGCGCGACGCGATCTAGAGCAGCGCCTGGAAGAACCCGAGCGTCCGCTGACGGGCGAGCGCCGCGCTCGCCTCGTGATAGCTGCCCCGCTCGTCGCAGGCGAAGCCATGGCCCGCCGGATAGATGTGCATCGGCACTTCCGGGTGGGCGGCGCGCACGCGGGCCCAGTGCTCGGCCGGAATCGCCTGATCGGTCTCGCCGAAGTGTAGCAGGACCGGACACCGCGGCGTCTCGGTCGCGGTCTCCGCGATCCCGCCGCCGTAGTAGCCGACCGCCGCGTTGACGCCGTCGATCCGGGTGCACGCGAGCCACGCCAGGGTGCCGCCCAGGCAATAGCCGACCACGCCCACGCCGCGGCCCTCCGCCTTGAGCGCCTCGACCGCCGCCTTCACGTCGCGCACCATGTCCGCGATGTCCACCTTGCCGCGGATCGAGCGGCCGCGCTCGATGTCGTCGGCGGTGTAGCCGAGGGTGATGCCCGGCTCCACCCGATCGAAGATCGCGGGCGCCAGCGCCACGTAACCATCGGCCGCGAAGCGATCGCAGACGTTCTGGATGTGGTGGTTGACGCCAAAGATCTCCTGGACGACCACCAGGCCGGCCTTGGGAGTGCCGCTCGGGGCGGCGCGATATGCGGAGAGGCGGTGACCGTCGTCTGCGGTGAGATTGATCATCTGACCCATCGATTCGCTCCTTGTCGTCCTGTCGGTTGGCAATTGCCCATCACAGCAGCGGCCGCGCCAGGACCACGAGCCGGGGCAAATCGGGCTCGGGCCCTTTCAGCAACACGGTGGCGGCCGCGGTCACGCGCGCGCCCGCGCGCTCCAGCAGCCGACAGGCCGCGCGAGCCGTGCCGCCGGTGGCGATCACGTCGTCCACCAGCAGCACCCGGCGGCCTTCCAGCAGCGGCCAGTCGAGCGGATCCAGCACCAGGGCCTGCGCGCCCGCGGTGGTCACGCTGCTCGCCTCTTCCACGAGGGGCTCGCGCGGCCGCCGCGGCATGTAGTTCTTCATCCCCTTCCGGAGCACCACGTACCGATCCTGACCGAAGCACTCCACCACCACCTGCACCATGCCCACCGCCTTCGACTCCGAGCACACCACCACGTCGAAGACCTCGTCGAGCGCGATGCCCTCGTCCATCAGCCGGCGGTAGAGCAGATCACCGCACGCCTGGTTCAGTCGTCCCTGGCCCAGCAGGTTGAACGAGGCGATGTAGCGCCGCGAGCCGTGGAGCTGGGTGATGGGCCGGTCGGTGGTCAGCGCCCCGGATCCGATGCGCAGCTCGCACCAGCCGATCACGTCGCCCGGCGTGGTCTGCCCGCCCGCCGCCGGCCTCGGCTCGGCCTGCTCCCAGCCTTCCGCCTCCGCGAGGGTGGACGCGAGCCATCGGGCCGCCGCGAAATCTCCGTCGTCGAGCGTGGTCAGGCACTCGATCCGGGCCTGGCGCAGCCGGACCCGCGCGTCGTCGTCGACGGCCGCCCGGGGCAGCACCGCGGCGGGCCGCGTGTCGTCCCGGCGGCCGAGTGCGGTCACCGCGGCGG
>Ga0209995_1000165_pt1 | contig 10579 bp, 9 predicted proteins | sample InoplaM3AM_FD_187580 | JGI IMG/M metagenome (GOLD analysis project Ga0209995, IMG submission 187580) | Arabidopsis thaliana rhizosphere microbial communities from the Joint Genome Institute, USA, that affect carbon cycling - Inoculated... | ecosystem: Host-associated > Plants > Roots >... | reverse complement strand
GCTCGGGGATCAGCCGATGTCTCACCCGGTGAGTCTACTTCACGGCCGCCGCGGCCGCCTCCATCGCGCGCTTGGCGAACACGCGCAGCAGATGGCTCTTGTACTCGACCGAGCCCTGCAGGTCGGCCTGGACGTCCACGCCCTCGGCCGCCTTCTCGGCGGCGGCCTGGATCGACGCGGCGTCGGTGCCCTTGCCGGTGATCGCCGCCTCCACGCCCTTGGCGCGGACCGCTTTCGTGCCGGCGCCGGTGACGCCCACGCTGGCCTTGCCGATCTTGCCGCCGTCGACGCTCAGCACCGCGGCCACCCCCACCACCGCGAAGCGCGACGCCGGGTGCGGGAACTTCATGTAGGCGGCGCCGGTCTTGGGCGCCATCGCGGGCACCCGCACCTCGGTCAGGATCTCGTCGGCGGCCAGCGCGGTGGTGAGCAGGCCCTTGAAGAAATCGTCGGCCTTGATCGTCCGCTTGCCCTTCGGTCCCTCCGCCACCATCTCGGCCCCGAGCGCGATGATCGCGGCCGGGTAGTCCGCGGCCGGGTCCGCGTGCGCGAGGCTGCCGCCGATCGTGCCCATGTTGCGCACCATCGGGTCGCCGATCTGCGCGGCCACCGCGGCGAGCACCGGGCACCTCGACTTCACCACCGGCGAGGACTCGACCTGGTAGTGCGTGGTCATCGCGCCGATGACCAGCGCGCCGCCTTCCTCCTTGATGCCGGACAGCCCGGGAATCTTGCGCAGGTCGACCAGGTGCTTGGGCTGGGCCAGGCGCAGCTTCATGGCCGGTAGCAGGCTGTGGCCGCCCGCGAGGAGCTTGGCGTCGTCCTTGTGACGCCCGAGCAGGTCCAGCGCCTCTTTCACCGTCCCCGGCGTGTAGTACTCGAACTGAGCTGGGTACATGTCGGCGTCTCCCTCACTTCCTGGATTTGGCGGCCTGCGCGGTCTTCCAGACCCGCTCGGGCGTCAGGGGCATGGCGTCGATGTGATCCACGCCGAGGGCGGACAGCGCGTCCACCACCGCGTTGACCACCGCCGGCGTGGAGGCGATGGTCCCGGTCTCGCCCGCGCCCTTCACGCCGAGCGGGTTGACCGGAGTCGGGGTCTCGGTGCGGTCGGTCTCGTAGAAGGGCAGCATGTCGGCCTTGGGCAGCGCGTAGTCCATCATGCTGCCGCTGACCAGCTGGCCGGAGTCGGCGTCGTACACCGCCTCCTCCCAGAGCGCCTGGGCCACGCCCTGGGCGATCCCGCCGTGCACCATGCCGTCGACGATCATCGGGTTGATGACGTTGCCGACGTCGTCGACGGCCAGGTAGCGGAGGATCTTCACGTGGCCGGTGTCGGGATCCACCTCCACCACGCAGGCGTGCGCCCCGAACGGGAAGCAGAAGTTGGCCGGATCGTAGAAGCTCGTCTCCTCGAGCCCGGGCTCCACCCCCTCCGGATAGTTGTGCGGCACGTACGCGGTCAGCGCGACCTGCCCGAAGGGGATCGCCTTCTGGGGCGCCCCCTTCACCACGAACTGCCCGCCCACGTAGTCCATGTCCTTCGGATTGGCCTCGAGCAGGTGCGCGGCGATCTTCTTGCCCTTCTCCTTGATCTTGTTCAGCGACATCACGATCGCGGTGCCGCCCACCGAGGCCGAGCGGCTGCCGTAGGTGCCCATGCCGAACGGCACCCGGCCGGTGTCGCCGTGCACGATCTCCACGTCGTCCATCGGGATGCCGAGTTGATCGGCCACGATCTGGGCCATCGTCGTCTCGTGCCCCTGCCCGTGCGAGTGCGAGCCGGTGAACACGCTCACCTTGCCGGTCGGATGCACCTGCACCTTGCCGGACTCCCAGAGCCCGGCCTGGGCGCCGAGCGATCCCACCACCTTGGACGGGGCGATGCTGCAGGCCTCGATGTACGTCGAGAAGCCGATGCCCAGCAGCCGGCCCTTGCCCCGCGCGTCCGCCTGCTCGGCGCGGAACTTCTTGTAGTCGAGCATCCCCAGCAGCTTGTCGAAGGCGGCGCCGTAGTTGCCGCTGTCGTACTGCAGCGCGACCTTCGTCTGGTAGCCGTTGTCGAACTTCGGGATGAAGTTCTTCCGGCGGATCTCGGCCGGGTCCATCTTGAGCGCGGCCGCGGCCGCGTCCACCATGCGCTCGAGCAGGTAGCACGCCTCGGGGCGGCCGGCCCCGCGGTAGGCGTCCACCGGGGTGGTGTTGGTGAAGACGCCGGTCACCTCCGCGTGGATGGCCGGCCACTCGTACACACCGTTGAGGAGCGTGGCGTAGAGATAGGTCGGCACCGCGGGGGCGAATGTCGACAGGTAGGAGCCCAGGTTCGCGGTGGTCTTCACGCGCAGCCCCAGGAACTTCCCGTCCTTGGCCAGTGCGACCTCGGCGTCCGTCACGTGGTCGCGTCCATGCGCGTCGGTCTGGAAGGCCTCGCGCCGCGACGACGTCCAGCGAATCGGCCGCTTGACCTGCTTGGTGGCCCAGGTGCAGACCGTCTCCTCGTTGTAGAGGAAGATCTTGGAGCCGAAGCCGCCGCCGACATCCGGCGCGATCACCCGCACCTTGTGCTCCGGAATGCCCAGCACGAAGGCGGTCATCAGCAACCGGTGCACGTGGGGGTTCTGCGAGGTCACCCACAGCGTCCAGTCACCGGTGGCCTCGTCGTAGCGGGCCACGCAGGCCCGCGGCTCCATGGGATTGGCCACCAGGCGCTGATTGACGATGCGCTTCTTCACGGTGACCGCGGCGGATTTGAACGCGGCGTCGGTGGCCGCGGCGTCGCCGATCTGCCAGGTGAACGCCACGTTGCCGGGCGCCACCTCGTGGATCTGGGGCGACCCCTTGGCCGCCGCCTTCTCGGTGCTGGTGACCGAGGGCAGCACCTCCCAGTCCACCTCGACCGCCTCCGCCCCGTCGCTCGCCGCGGACTGGCTCTCCGCGATGACGATCGCCACCGGGTCGCCCACGTACCGGGCCGCGTCGATGGCCAGCGGCATGTGGGGCGGGATCTTCAGCTCGGGCAGCAGCCACCCGCACGGCAGCGAGTTCACCCCGGCCAGGTCCTTGCCGGTGAAGATCGCGACCACGCCGGGCATCTTCGCGGCCTTCGTGGTGTCGATCTTGCGGATCTTCGCGTTGGCGTGCGGGCTGCGCACGAACACCGCGTGGGTCATGCCGGCCAGCTTCAGGTCGTCGGTGTAGTTCCCCTTGCCGGTGATGAAGCGGGGATCCTCACGCCGCTTGATGCTCGCGCCGAGGAGCCGGGCCGTCGCCATGGTCGCGCCTCACTTCCCCGCCATCTGCTCGGCGGCGTACTGGATGGCCTTGACGATGTTGTGGTACCCCGTGCAGCGGCACAGGTTGCCTTCCAGGTCGTGGCGGATCTGCGCCTCGGTGGGTCGCGGGTTGCGCTGCAGCATCTGGTGCGCCGACATGATCATGCCCGGCGTGCAGAAGCCGCACTGCAACCCGTGCTTCTCCCAGAACCCGTTCTGGATCGGATGCAGCTTGCCGTCCTTGGCGAGGCCCTCGATGGTGAGCACCTGCGCGCCCTCGCACTGCACCGCGAGCAGCGTGCACGACTTCACGGCCACGCCGTTGACGTGCACCGTGCACGCCCCGCACTGGCTCGTGTCGCAGCCGACGTGCGTGCCGGTCAGACCCGCCTGCTCCCGGATGTAGTGCACGAGCAGGAGCCGGGGCTCCACGTCGTGGGACTGGGGGGCGCCGTTGATCGTCATCGACACGGTCTTTTTCACTGCGCTACCTCCTGGGTGAAGGGTCCGAGGCCGGGAAAACGCCCACAACCGTATGCCGGGGCGAGGACGGTGTCAAGGGGTGCCGCCGAGGAGGCGGCGACCTTCGATGCGGGCCTGCTCCAGGACTTCGCGGACCGCCACGCCTCGGTCGCGCGCGATGCGTCGGACCTCCTCGAACTCGGGTGTCACCGTGACCACGCGACCCTCCAGACGGGAGACCTTGAAGTCCACCGGCCCGTACATCGTGTCGAGACGCACCATCTCCCGGTCGAGCCGGGCGCGCTGGTAGGCGGTCCACCGCACCCCGATGGTCGAGGACTCCTCGAAGAGCACCCGGGACAGCTCGGTCACCCGACCGGGCTCGCACAGCGCGGTGAGCACGATGCCGGGACGGCTCCGCTTCATGATGACCGGCGTGAGCCAGGCGTCGAGGGCGCCCGCGGCGAGCAGGCGCTCGAGGAGGGGCTCGTAGAGCTGGGGCGACATGTCGTCGATGGTGGTCTCGACCTGGACGATGGTCTCGGCCGGCGCGGTCACCGCCGCCTCGCCCACGAAGAGGCGCAGCACGTTCGGAGTGTCGAGCTCCATCGTGCCGGCGCCGTAGCCGACCGCGGTGACCCGCATGGCCGGCATCGCCCCCGCCCCCGCGGCCAGCGTCGTCAGGATGGCCGCGCCGGTCGGGGTCACCAGCTCGCGCCGGATGCCGGTGTCGAGCGTGGGAAAGCCCTTCAGCATCTCCGCGGTTGCGGGACCCGGCACCGGCATCTTGCCGTGGGGACCCTCGATGAAGCCGCCGCCCACCGGCAACGCGCTGAAGTGGACCGCGTCGATGCCGAGCAGGTAGAGCCCGATGCACGAGCCGGTGACGTCCACGATGGCGTCGACGGCGCCCACGTCGTGGAATTGCACGCGCTCGGGCGTCGTCCCGTGTACGCGGGCCTCCGCCGCGGCGAGCCGGCGGAAGACGCGCGAGGCCATGTCGCGTACCGCGGGTGCCAGGCGGCTACCGTCGAGGATGCCGAGGATCTCCTCGAGCCCCCGGTGCCCGGAAGCCCGATGCCCGGTGGAGTGCGCGGGCCGCGCGCCCTGGGCGGCCCGGCCCATGTAGCCCGGGTCCTGCTCGTAGCCGTCCAGGTGCACGTCGACCTTCGTGGCCCGGAAGCCGGCCTTCATGACCTCGCGGCGCTCCAGCCGGTAGCCGGCCACGCTGAGGCCGGCCAGCTCGCGCTCGAGTGTGTCGAAGGAGGCGCCGGCGTCGACGAGCGCGCCGAGGATCATGTCGCCCGAGGCGCCGCTCGGGCAATCGAAGTAGGCGATCTTCATCTGCGGGGGCCCCGACGTGGCCCCCGCACTCCCCCACATAGCGGACAACCGCGGCGGACAACCGGCTACTTCTTCAAGCTCTTCAGCTGCGGGGGCCCCGACATGGCCCCCGCACCCCCCCACATAGCGGACATTCAAGCTCCTGCCGGGCGCTCACGGCACCCAGGCCACCGCGTCGATCTCGACGTTCACGCCCTTGCGAGGAGGCGCGGCCTCGACGGTCGTCCTGGCCGGCTGGACGCCCTGGAAATACTCCTTGAAGACGCGGTTGAAGACCGCGAAGTCGTCCATGTCGCGCAGGTAGACCCCGACGCGCACCACGTTGGCGATCGAGGTGCCGCCGGCTTCCAGGACGGCGCGGACATTGTCCAGCGTCACGCGCGTCTGCTCGGCGATGTCTTCGGACACGATGGTCTTGGTCACCGGGTCGAGCGGGCCCTGGCCGGAGACGAAGAGAAGGCCGCCACACTTGACACCCTGGGCGATCGGCGACTCGGTTCCCTCGGAGAATCCGGTCTTCGGCGCCGACTTCGTGAACACCACCTCTGGCTTCATGGACGGGACTCTCCTTTGAGGAGGGCGACGATGCGCGCCGGAATGGCCCGGGCCGCCAGCGCCCCGTTCGGCGCCTCCGGTCGCGCCACCCACGCGCGAACCTCGAAGCCGCTCGCGCAGCGCCGCTGGCCCACGGACACCTCGTGCTCCACCCGGAACGTCTTCTCGTGCACCTCGCTCACCGTGGTGTGGATCCGCACCTGATCCCCGTAGCGTACCGGAGACGCGAAGCGAGCGCCCGACTCCACGATGGGCACGCCCACGATCCGCTCGGCCGGAAACATCTCGGTCCAGGGCAGCCCGAGCGACTCGAAGAGCGCCTCCGTCCCCAGATCGAACCACTCGAAGAACCGCGGGTAGAACACGATGCCGGCCGGGTCCGACTCGCTCCACCGGACCTTCACGGTCACCGCGCTACTGACCATCGACCATCTGGCGCAGCCGATACCGCTGCAGCTTTCCGGTGTCGGTGCGCGGCAGCTCGGCCACGATCCTGATCTCCCGCGGCCGCTGGTGCGGCGCCAGGGCGCCCTCCAGGAACCGCTGCAGATCTGCCCGCAAAGCCTCCGGCTCCGCCGTCGCATCCCGGGCCACCACGAACACGAACGGCTTGACCAGCCCGCCGGACTCGGCGGCCGCGACCACGCCCGACTCGAGCACGCCCGGGTGCCGGAGCAGGACCGATTCTACATCGGCCGGGACCACCCACTGCCCCGCCACCTTGAAGAAATCGTCCTCGCGCCCGCAGTGCACGTGGACCCCGTCCGGCTCACGGCGGACCACGTCGCCGGTGCGAAACCAGTCGCCCACGAAGGTCCGGCGGGATTGGTCGAGCCGCTGCCAGTACTGGGCCGCCTGCGACGGCGTGCGGACCCAGAGTACGCCCTCCTCGCCCTCGGCCGCCGGGCGCCCGTCGGCGTCGAGGACGCGCGCCTCGGTGCCCGGCACCGGAAAGCCCACGGAGCCCGGCCGGCTCTGCCCGGGCCGGTTCGAGAGCACCATGAAGATGGTCTCGGTCGCGCCGATGCCGTCGAGGATCTCGACCCCGAAGCGCGCGCGCCACGCCTCGTAGATCTCGGCGGGCAGTCGCTCTCCCGCCGAGACGCACGCCCGGACCGAGGCGAAGGCATCCGACGGCAGATTCGCGCGCAGGAACCGGGCATACATGGTGGGCACCGAGAAGAAGAGCGTGGGCCGGAACTCGCCCATCACGCGCGCCACCGCGGCCGGATCGGGCCACGCCGGATCGAGGTAGGTGGCCGCGCGGGCCAACAGCGGGATCAGCAGCGCGTTGCCCAGGGCATACGCAAAGAACAATCGTGACGTCGCGAAGATCCGATCCGCCGAGGTGACGCCCAGCACGTCGATGCCGTAGTGACGGCACGCCGGGAGCGTACGATGGCAGTGAACCGCCGCCTTGGGCGAGCCGGTGGTGCCGGAGGTGTACAGCCAGAATGCCATCGCGTCAGGCCCCATCGGCTCGGGCCGGACCGGCGCCGACGGGGCGTCGGCGACCAGCGAGTCGAAGTCCCGAACCGGCGCGGCCGGCGCGCCCCGCTCGATGTCGGTCGTCGGCTGGGTCACGAGCACCTTGGGTCGGCAGTCGGCGAGCACGGTGCCGAGCGCGGCGGGAGCGAGCCGGGTGTTGATCGGCACCGCCACCGCGCCCAGCTTGATGGCGCCGAAGAACGTGGCGGCCCACGCGGGGCCGTCGGGAAGCCGGATGGCCACGCGCTGCTCCGGCTCGACGCCCAGGGCGCGGAGGCCGTGGGCCGCGCGGTCGGTCAGCCGCTGCAGGGACGCGTAGGTCACCGGCCCGGACGGGGTGACGAGGGCAGCGCGGTCGCCATGCCCCTCGTGCACGGGCCCGTCGATGAACAGGGCGGCTGCGTTGTCCATGCCCGACGCGCTCAGGGCTGGCCGCTTCGCTTGCTACGCGGGATCGCGAAGCCGGCGGCCTCGATGCGATCGGTGATGCCGTGGAACTTGTGCCGCCCGTCGGTGTGGGCCGTCCAGACCGACCCGAGGTCGTCGAAGCCGGAGAGGTACCGGAGCCCGCAGTCCGCCGGCTCGGCCATCTGCATGTCGCCCGCGAGAAAGCGCCGATGGCCCTCGGCGGGATCGATCCAGAAGCCCTCGGAGGCCTCGCCGCCCAGGAGCCGGGGCTCCTGCCCCACGGGCACCGGCGCCAGGAAGAACCGCGCGGTGAAGCGGATCGGGCTCGAGGGCGGCGTGATGAAGTGCGAGAGGTAGCGGAAGGGCGCGAGGTCGAGGCGCCAGCCTTCGCGCGCGAGGAGGACGTGGAACGGCGCGTCCTCGGCGACCAGCGCGTGGCGCAGGCTCTCGACCCGCTCGCGCACGACCGGATCGCTCGTGTCCACCGGCCGGCCGCCCTCGTCGCAGCCCACCAGCAGGCCGGTCTCCTCGACCAATTCGCGGGCCGCGGTCACCCAGAAGGCGAGCGGCGGCAGGCCGTCGGAGACCGGGAACGAGCGCAGAGCCTCGGCGGTCGAGATGCCGCGGCAGCATCGGAGGGCTTCCTCACTGGCGTCGGTCGCCTCGACCTTGCCGCCCGGGAACGCGTAGAAGCCGCCGAGAAAGCGCATGCTCTTCTGCCGCCGGATCATGTAGACCTCGACCGGGCAGGCCGTGGCCGGTCGGACCAGCAGGACGGAGGCGGCGGGCCGTGGAGTCGCCGGAGTGGCTGGCGCGGCCGGCTCGGCGGTCACGCGGGGGGAACGCGGGAGCGGGTGAGACCGGCCAGCTGATCGAGCAGCGCCTCGGCCGATACCGGCTTGGCGATGACGCGATCCACGAACTGCATCGACTCGTGGGCGGAGACGCCCTCTCCCCAGCCGGTGAGGATGAACACCGCGGTCGCGGGCGAGCGCGTCTTGATCCGCTCGGCCACCTCCCAGCCGTTCATCCGGGGCATGCCGAGGTCGGTGATGACCACGTCGTGCGCGGCGGGATCGAAGACCGCCAGCGCCTCCTCCCCGTTGGCCGCGATGGTGATGGCGTGACCCTCGGTGCGCAGCACGTCGGAGAGCACGGTCAGGAGCCGCGGGTCGTCGTCGACCAGCAGCACCCGGGCCGCCTGCTCGGGCGGGGTCTGGCGCTCGGCGGGTCCCTCGGAGGCCGGGATGATCTGGAAGCGGCTGGCGTGTAAGCGCAGCCGCACGGTGGTGCCCTTGCCGATCTCGCTGTCGATGGCCACGGAGCCGCCGTGACGCTCGACGATGTCGTACACGTGGGCCAGGCCCTGGCCCGACTGCAGCCCGCGCGCGTGCTCGGCCAGCCGGCGCCGCATCTCCTCCGACATGCCGATCCCGGAGTCGCGCACCTCGACCACGACCCAGCCCGAGGCCTCCGAGGCGGCGCGGATGGCGAGGGAGCCGCCGCGCGGCATGGCGTCCACCGCGTTGTTGATGAGCCGCACGAGCGCGTCGCGCAGCTCGAAGGCGTTGCCCTCGACCGGGGGCAGCGCCTCCATGTCCTGGGTGACCGCAATGACCGTCCCCTTGCGTTCCGCCTCGTCGCGCCAGCGAGGCGCGGTCAGCTCGAGCGCCTCCGCGATCACCGCGGGCAGGCCCACCGGGCCGAAGGCCACCTGGGGCTGTCGCGACACGAACTCCTGCAGCTTGCGAACCGTCGCCGAGGCCTCCAGGGCCACGTCGCGAATCACCATCAGGCGCCGCCGCGCCGCCTCGGACTCGCTCTCGCGCAGCATCAGCTCGGTGTAGGCGAGGATCGCGGCGAGCGAGTTGTTGAAGTTGTGCGCGAGGCCGCCCACCGTCTCGCCGAGCGCGCGCAGGTCCTCGTTGCGGGAGAGCCCGCGCGGGCCCTCCGCGAGGCGGCGGCCCAGGTCGCGGGCCCAGCTCCGCATGGAGAGCACCGTGCGGTCCATCTCCACCTTGGTGCGGCGGATCTGGCGGGAGATGTCGCGGATCTCCTCATGATCCGCGAAGAGCAGGGCGTCCGGCGCGGTCGCTCCCGCGTCGCGTCGCATCCATCGCCCGACCTGCTCCCGGACGCGCTTGATCATGAGGAGCGGAGCGCTACAGGTTCACCAGCTGGGCCACGCGCTCGCGATGATGGGTCGCGTCGCCGAAGGTGAACTCGGAGCCCTTGGCGCGCTTGAAGTAGAGGTGGAGGTCGTGCTCCCAGGTGAAGCCGATACCGCCGTGCAGCTGGATGCCCGCCGCGGCGACGCGGCGGAAGGCGTCGGAGACGTAGGCCTTGGCCATGCTGACGGCCAGCGGCGCCTCGGGCGAGTTCTCGTCGAGGGCCCACGCCGCGTAGTAGGTGATGGACTTGCTGTTCTCCACGTCCACCAGCATGTCGGCGGCACGGTGCTTCACGCCCTGATAGGAGCCGATCGGCCGGCCGAAGGCCTGCCGGATCTTCGCGTACTCGACCGTCATGTCCAGCACCTTCTGGGCTCCCCCGCACATCTCGGCGCAGAGCGCGACCGTCGCGCGGTCGAGCACGCGGCCGAGCGGCGCCCAGCCGCTGCCCGCGGCGCCGAGCAGCGCGTCTGCCCCCACCGTGACCTCGGAGCAGGTGACCTCGCACAGCTTGCGGGTCTGATCCATGGTGGGCAGCAGCGCGACCTCGAGGCCCTTCGTCGCCTTGGGGAGCAGGAAGAGCGAGACGCCGTCGGCGCCCGCGCCGGGTCGCGTCCGCGCCGCGACCACCAGCGCGTCGGCGGTGTGGGCGTCGTGCACGAAGAGCTTGGTGCCGGACAGCGTGTAGCGCCCGCCCTTCTCGACCGCGGTGAGCGCGATGCCCGCGGGCCCCAGCTGCGCGCTCGGCTCCATCCAGGCCAGGGCGACGCGCTTGTCGCCCGCCGCGTACGACGCCTTGGCGCCCGACCCGGCGATCCCCATCGCCTCGCCGCCTTGCGCCTCGATCGACGTGCGCTTCATGTCGCCGATCGACTCCGG
>Ga0209995_1000163_pt1 | contig 10597 bp, 9 predicted proteins | sample InoplaM3AM_FD_187580 | JGI IMG/M metagenome (GOLD analysis project Ga0209995, IMG submission 187580) | Arabidopsis thaliana rhizosphere microbial communities from the Joint Genome Institute, USA, that affect carbon cycling - Inoculated... | ecosystem: Host-associated > Plants > Roots >... | reverse complement strand
AGATAACAACCTATGGAGGACGCCATGTCCCATATTCAGCGCGCGACGATTATGATGTGGACTTTGCTCGCGGTTGCAGGCGCGCCGGCGTTTGCCGCCGACCCTCCGGTCGAAGGCCAGCTCGAACGCTTGATGGAGACGGCGTCGCAAACGCCCGACCGCCCAGATCATGACTATGCCACGAACAGCTTGCAGGCGCTCCTGCGCCAGAGTCAGGAACTGAAGCTTTCCAAGGAGCAAACGGACAAGATCAAGACCATCACGGAACAGTATGAACGGAACCGGCACGATCGTGAGATGGCCTATAAACGCAGCGAGATGGATGCGCTGAAGCTTATTCACGACAATCGCAGCTCGCTCTTCGCAATCGAAACTGCCGTACAGAAGGCGGATCAGGAACACAGCAGGCTGCGGATGGCGGGCATCAAGGCGTTGCGTGAAGCCAGGGATGTCTTACGGCCTGAACAATATAGTCAATGGCGTCAGGGCCACGCGGCTCAACAAATAGCGCAGGGGGCGCCTCGGCAGGAACGGGGTGAGCAGTATGACAGCGAATCGGGCGATGCCGGGCGGATCGCACCACACTGATGTCGGACACATCCCTCTCAGGGGTGGAAGGAGTCCATTATGCCTCGACCAAAAATGTGGGTGGCCGTAGCGGCCCTCATCGGAATGCTCGCGCCGCCCTTGATGCTGTATGTCTGGGCGGAAGACGACACTGTTGTTCAAGAAGGAATGGTCGTGTTAATGGAATTCACCATTACGGTGCCGGAATCCCAGCTCGTTATCCCGAAAAATGTCAGCCAGTTCACGCCCGGCCACAACGAACTCTTGCCCAATCTCGAGAAAGCCATTACAGGCATGAAGAAAGGCCAGGAAAAGAGGGTCGATCTTTCTTCTGACGATGCGTTCGGCCCGTATGACGAGTCGAAAAAAGGCATCATCAGCAGTGAACGGCTTCCACCGGACACCCAGCCAGGCACCATTTTCACGACGGAAGAGGGTGTTCCGTTCGTGGTGACGGAATTGGCAGGTCCCGTGGCCTCGATCGACTTCAACCATCCACTGGCCGGAAAGCATCTGGTCATCGACGTGAAAATCCTTGATGTCGAATCGCCGACCCAGGAAGGCATGAGTGTGGAGGACCGCCAGGACATCACCATTTGAGGAGGAGTGGTATGCTGCCTGATCAATCGTATAAGACCAAATCATTCAATCTGCATGGCCTCGAAGGAATTTCCGACAAGACCATTGACATGCACCTCTCGCTGTATGAGGGCTATGTCAAGGCGACGAATGCCCTCCAGGGGCGAATCGCCGAGTTTCTCAGGGATGGACAGGTTGATCAGGAGGAGTTTCCGGCCTATTCGGAACTCACCCGCCGTTTGGGGTTCGAGTTCAATGGGATGGTATTGCACGAATATTACTTCGAAAATCTCACGCCGAAGGCATCAAGAAAACCTGAGTCCACGTCGGCGTTCCTCCGGTGTGCAGAGGCGTCGTTCGGCACATTCGACCGGTGGAAAACAGACTTCATCAGCGTGGGTAAAATCCGCGGAGTGGGATGGGCGATCTGCTTTCAGGATCCGTCAACCGGACATCTCAGCAACCACTGGGTGACCTTGCACGAGCACGGCACTGTCGCCGGGTTTCAGCCGATCCTCGTCATGGATGTCTGGGAGCATGCGTTCCTCCTCGACTATTCTCCCGCTGAGCGAGGACAATATATCAACGCCTTCTTTTCGAACATCAACTGGCGTGTGGTCGACCGTCGTGTAAGCTCTGACACCCCTCATGTGAGAGCGGCCTAAGCCAAGACGCGACCAGCGCCCTCTCGCATGAGTCATGAGTGGGGAATTGGACCGCGATCGTGTCGTGTTAGGCGGCCAGCTTTGTGACGGCTTCGCCGTTGGGAACTGGACGGAAACGCCGGCAGGATAATGCGGCGATGCAGGCGGTGCAGAGCAGCACGAAACCGATTCCGAGCAAGCTCACGTGAGGTCCCATTGTATCGGCGGCCCATCCGAAGCCTGCCATGCCGGCCATCGCGGAAGCCATGGATCCGGTACTGAATGTTGTGAAGACGCGGCCAAGCAGCGGTGCAGGGGTGACCTCCTGCAACACTCCCCAGACGATCGGCATGAAGAGAGCGGTGCTCCCGCCGATAATGAGGATCAAAGCTCCAGCGATGAGCGGGGCCGTCAACATGCTGAGTCCGCACATGGCCAAGCCGCCGACAGCCATCGATCGGAAAATCAGCGTGAACCGTCCGTGCAAGTCTCCTTGAGCGAGCGATGCGAGCCAGGTTGACGTGGCAAGCATGCCGGCTCCCAGCGCGGACCAGAGAGCGCCGACCTCCAACGCTCCGGCGCTGAGATTCTGTTCGGCAAACACCGGCAGCATGAATGCGAAGGCGCTGGCGGCCAAACTGTACAGCGCGGCAGCCACCATCAGCACCAGCACCGTTTGCTCCAGGTAGACGAAGCGGATGCCGGCCAGCAGTTCTTGCGTCCAGGTGGTGCGTACGTTCTCACGCCCATCGGTGTCCAACGGACGCATCCGCATGAAGATCAGGCAAAGAGCCGAGATGAAAAACGTCACCGCATCGACGTACAGGACGTTCTGCGATCCGATGAGCGCTATGCCGACGCCGCTGATCAACGGGCCAATGAGCAGGCCCGTATTGGTCGTCGTCTGCAGGAGGGCGTTCGCGGCGGTCAACTGATCGCGGCTTACGAGTTGTGGGACGGAAGCCGACAGTGCGGGGCCAAAGATGGTCGACACAATGGCCAGCAGAAAAACGGCGGCATAGAGGCGCTCGAGCGTCAATTGGTCGAACGCGTAGAGTAGGGGAATGAGCAGCACGAGTACACTCCGCGCAATGTCCACCCAGACCATGACGGTCTTCTTGTTGGCCCGATCCAGATAGACCCCGATCAACGGGCTCAAGAGGAGCGGGGGAATCGTCTGCAACAGTCCAATCATCACCATCTTCATCGCGGAGCCGGTCAGTTGGTAGACAAACCATAACAGGGCGACGCGGTTCAGGCTGTCGCCGATTTGGGACGTCATCTGGCCCCAAAACAGCAAACTGAAATCCCGGGCCTTCAGCAGTTGCCATCCAGTCATGGGGGAAGGGCTCGCGCCCTTGTTTACCTGTTTGTCAGTTGTCGAGGTGGTCATGCTCTGGCCTCAATGCATCGATACAGCACGAATACACACACAGACACCAGGACTAACTGCACAGACCTTGCCAGGAGCTGGCTCGGTTTTCTCGAACTAGTTCACCGTTGGCCTGATCCTCGGCGCGACATCCAAACCAACGATCGATATTGGACTTTGTACGGAATAAAGACGTTCTCCCAACATAACCCGCAACTAGGACAAATCAAGACTAGGGGGATCCCCCGTTCTTGACTCATGCAATTTCAGTCATCCACACCATACAGGTGAAGGATTCCATGACTCGGGCTTACCCTAGCGGGGGCCATTAAGCCTGGTCTCGGGCCAACGGAGTCTCCCGTTTGGAAGGCCTGTCGGGAACATAGTCGAGATATTGCCAGGCCGAAAGGCCCGTGCCGGCCATGACGATGCCGATCGTCACGACGGCGGTCGGCACACCGAAATGTCCTGTAATCCAACCAAACAGGGTAATACCAGCCATTGCCGCAGCCATGGCACCCAGGGTATAGAACGCCAAGACCCGTCCGAGCATGTGCGCTGGGGCCACTTCTTGAAGCACGCCCCACGCCACCGGCGTGAGGACCCCCAGACCGGCACCGAGGAGCATCAGGAGTACGGCAGCGGACGTCGGCTGATTCGTCTTCACCAGGGCGAAAAGCACGAGCCCGCTCATCGTGCTGGCGAACGCAATCACCTTGATTCGCTGCTTGATGCTCCAAGCGCTGATAATCGTGAGCGCGACAGACACGCTGAGCAGTCCGACGCCGAGCATGGACCACAAATAGCCAACCTCTACAGGGCCGAGATCTAACAGCGTTCGGGCGAAGACGGGGAAGAGGGTGGTGAAGGCGCTTGTCGCAAACGTATAGAGCGATGCGGTCACCGTCAAGAAAATGATAATGCGACGGCCCGTCATGACGAATCGCAGGCCGTCGACCATGTCGTGCCATGCCGAAGCGATGGGGGATTGCGACACGAGACTCAATACCGGCGGTGCAAACCGAATAGGTACGAAGCAGGCCGCTGAAATCAAATACGTCAACGCATTGAGGCAGAGCACTTCCTGAGAGCTCAGGGCTGCGATGCCCAGCCCGCTTAACGCAGGGCCGAAGATGATGCCCAAGCTGGTCGTCGTCTGCAGCAGCGCGTTGGCGGAGGTGTATTGCGACGCTGGGACCAATGATGGAACGGCTGCGGTCAGCGCGGGGCCGAACACCGCGGTCGCGACCGCGTGGAGCGTCACGAGAATGTACAACGAAGAAACGGTAAAGCTGTCCACCGACATCCAGCAGGGGATCAGGCCGATCACGACCGCTCGCACCAGATCCGACGAAATGAGAAGCGTTTTCTTCGGGAGACGGTCGACGGCGACACCGATGAGCGGGGCCAGGACGATGGCGGGCGCCGTTTGCAGAATCCCGATGATGCTGGTTTTCAGCGGCGAACCGGTAACGGAATACACGAACCACAGCAGGGCCAGCTTTGAGATGCCGTCACCGACCTGGGAGACGACCTGACCCCACCAGACGTAGGAGAATCCGTCGCTGAGCAACCAGCGCGGTTTGGCGTGATGATGCCGGTGATGTTGACGGGAGTGCGTCGATAGGTCTTTGATGACACGCGTGAGACGATCCTCCACACAGTCCGGGGCTCAGGCCGGGTCAAGCAGCGATAGCCGCTCTGCGCTCGACCCGACCTCAACCTCGACCGTTCCTCTGGCGGTTTACTCCTTGGCGACGAGTTGCACGCCGGCAGTGTCAACGGCACGGACACCTGGAACCTGCCGCGCGGCCTCCGCGGCTTCAAGTGCGATGACCTGAAAGCGCGTCTTTCCGCTCAAGTACACGATGCCGTTTTCGGATTTGACGTCGAATCCGACGGCCTTCAACGTTTCGCTTCGCGACAGACGATCCCGGACCACATGGGCAATGCTCTCATCCTGCTTCTTCGCCAGCTTGTCCTTGAGCGCAGGTGTGACAGTCAATTTGTTGATTACGGTCTCGACGCCGTCGATCTTGCCCGCGATCTCAGCCACTTTGGCCTTGTCCTCTTCGGTGGGAACTGATCCACTCAGGATAGCTTTCCCTTTGTCCATCTCGACTTCGATATCGAGGGGAAACAACTGCGGATCGGCCATCAACGCCAACTTGATGGCGAGATTCAGCGAGGTGACAGCCTTTTTGGCAGGCTCCTCCGGTTTCGGTTCTTCGGCCTTCGGTTTCTCGTCCGCCGGTTTCGCCTTTTCTTCACTCTTTGCCTTCTCGTCTTTCGCTTTCTCGTCCGCTGCCTTTCCCTTCTCTTCGTTCGCCGATTTGTCCGCTCCCGGCTTTCCGTTGCTGTCGATCTTAGTGTCCGTGTCCTGTTTTTTCTTCGGTTCGTCCGTGTCTTGTTTTTTCTTTGGTTCGTCTGTGTCTTGTTTCTTCTTTGGTTCGACGGTCCGCGCGGGCTCCTTCGCCCGCTCCCCACCAGCTCCCTCTTCCGCCGCGTGGCCAGTGGCGCTCATGAGAGCGAAGACCAGAACTCCACAGAGGAGGGGCCATATGATCATCAAAAACCAACCTCCGTCTCTCTCCTGTGCGAACCAGTGGCTGCATCTTCGCCGGTCAACTGGGTGAAACGTACTGGGGAATTCCCCAGGGGCCCTATACGCATCGGCTATCTCAACAGACGTAAGGCGCACAGCTCGATCGTCCAGGGGAACACCTAGTTAGGGGGCCACCTCGTAGTTGGTATCGTCCTACGGTGTCCCAAGCCCTCCAAGAGAAGATAGGGCTAAGGAAAGAATGAAGCCGCAACGGGTTCTGGGAATTATCATGGCCGGAGGCAAGGGCGAACGTCTCCTGCCGCTGACCGAAGTCCGCAGTAAGCCTGCCGTACCATTCGGAGGGAAGTATCGCATCATCGATTTCGTCCTCAGCAATTTTTTGAACTCGAACATCACCTCGGTTTACGTGCTCGTTCAATACCGCTCGCAATCCCTCATCGAACACCTGCGCAAGAGCTGGCATATGGGTGGGCGTTTGTCCCACAGTTTTGTGAGCGTGGTCCCGCCGCAAATGCGGGCGCGCGAGGGGTGGTACGAAGGAACGGCGGACGCGGTGTACCAGAACCTGAACCTCATTGATGACTGGCAACCCGATGTCATTGCCGTGTTCGGAGCGGACCATGTCTACCGGATGGATATCCGGCAGATGCTCGATGAGCATCTCGATCACGATGCGGACGCGACGGTGGCCGCGTTGCCTGTTCCAGCCAAGGCCGCGACCGGCTTCGGGATTCTGGAGGCGGATGAGCACGGAAGAATGATCGGATTCGAGGAAAAACCGTCCGCACCTAAGCAGATGCCCGGGCGGCCTGGCTACGCGCTGTCGTCCATGGGCAATTATCTGTTCAAGACGAAGGCGTTGGTGCCGATCTTGAAGCGCGACGCGTCGTCTCCCGGCACGCATGACTTCGGCCGCAATATTGTGCCAGAGCTGCTCGAGGAACACCGAGTCTATGTCTACAATCTCGAGCACAACGACATCCCCGGCCTGCGCCAGTACGAAGAGAAGGGGTATTGGCGCGACGTGGGCACCCTCGAAGCCTATTGGCAGAGCAATATGGATCTGCTCGGCGAACGTCCGCTCTTCGATTTGCACAACCCGGCGTGGCCGATCTTCTCAAGCGAGTATGATGGGCCCATGGCCATGCTGGTCGGGACGCACGTCGACCAGTCGATGATCGGGCATGGAACCCGGTGTGTCGATGCCGACATCCAGAAGTCGGTCATCGGCAGAGGCGTGCGCATTGAACGAGGCGCGCAGCTGAAGGAGTGTGTCATTCTGGATGACGTGCACATCGGCGCGCATGCGCGGCTGCGGCGCGTCATCGCCGACCGGGGGAGCTGCGTTCCGGCTCACGCGCGTATCGGGTTTGACCCAGGACTCGACGGTCGGAAATTTCATCTGTCCCATTCCGGTCTCGTCGTCCTGCCGCATCCCTCGTCCGCAAATGCCGAGCTGTTGAGGCGCGTATCATGACCGCTCCGCCACAGCCGACGTTTCCGCTGGCCACATACCGGCTGCAGTTGCACCGCGCCTTTACCTTTGCCGACGCCATGCGGGCCGTGCCCTATCTCCACGCTCTCGGCATCACCGATTGCTACCTGTCTCCCATCAGCAAAGCCGCGCCTGGAAGCGAGCATGGGTACGATGTGATCGATCCCGTGGTGGTGAATCCCGAGCTGGGAAGCGAGAAGGACTTTGATGACTTCGTCCGGGAGGTGCAGGCTCGCGGCATGGGCCTCGTCCTCGACGTCGTTCCCAATCATATGGGCATCGCCGGGACCTTGAACCGCTGGTGGCGCGATGTGCTGGAAAACGGCCCCACTTCCAGGTATGCCACCGCCTTCGACATCGACTGGCATCCGATCAAACGTGAGTTGGAAAATAAGGTTCTGTTGCCGATCCTCGGCGATCAATACGGTGCGGTCCTCGAAAATCAGGAAATGGAGCTCGTGTACGAGGATAGGGCGTTCCTGTTGCGCTATGGAGACCATCATCTGCCGTTGGCACCGAAGACATGGACCAGAATCCTCTCGCACCGTCTCGAGGTGCTGGTGGCGGAAGACGAGCACGCGATGCCGGTGATGGAGCTGCAAAGCATTCTGACCGCGTTGAAGAATCTTCCCGAAGCCGGGGAGCGCAATCCGGAACGGATTGCAGAACATTACCGCGAAAAAGAAATCGTGAAGAAACGGCTCGCCGCCTTGATGGAGGAGAGCCCCGTCGTCCGTGCCTTTGTGCTTGAGAATGTGCGGATCTTTAATGGGGAGAGCGGGCGCTCGGAGAGTTTCGATCTTCTCGATGCGTTGCTCAACGAACAGGCCTACCGTCTCGCCTCCTGGAAAGTGGCGTCCGAGGAAATCAATTACCGGCGGTTTTTCGACATCAATGATCTCGCCGCCATCCGGATGGAAGAAGAGGCGGTATTCCAGGAATCGCACCAGCTACTGCTGCAGTTGACGCGGCAGGGAATCGTGCGCGGCTGCCGCATCGATCATGTCGACGGCTTGTACGATCCCGGGCGCTATCTCCAGCAGCTGCGGGAACTGACTGCGCCTCAGGCGGACGGGTCACAGGCGCCCCTCTTTATCGTCGTGGAGAAAATCCTCGGCAAGGACGAGCCGCTCCCCGAAACGTGGCCAGTCGAAGGGACCACCGGCTATGATTTTCTCAACCAGGTCAATGGGCTGTTCGTGTCGGGCCTCAACGAGAAATTCTTCACCCATTTCTACACCAGGTTTATCGGCCGGGAAGACGACTACGCCGATTTGATCTACGCGTGCAAGCAATTGATCATGCAGGTCTCGATGGCAAGTGAGATCAATGTGCTGGGTCACCAGCTCAATGGCATCTCGGAACGGGACCGTCGTTCGCGCGACTTTACGTTGAACAACCTCACGCATGCGATTCGGGAGATCATCGCCTGTTTCCCGGTCTATCGAACGTACGTCACCGACGGGCCGGACACCGTCGCCGAACGTGATCGCGCGTACATTCACATGGCCGTCGCGCGGGCGAAGCGAAGGAACCCTGCCATCAGCGGTCAGGTATTTGATTTCATCCGTTCGATTCTCTTGAAGCAGCGCGAGCCCCGCACCAACGAAGATCAAAACGAACAGATGCGCTTCGTCAGAAAATTTCAGCAAACCACGAGCCCGGTCACGGCGAAGGGCGTCGAGGACACGGCCTTTTACCGGTACCAGCGACTGGTCTCCCTGAACGAGGTTGGGGGGGACCCGGAGCAGTTCGGTCTCTCTGTGGAGGAATTCCATAAACGAATGTGGGACCGACAGGCACGCTGGCCGCATGCCCTGTCCGCCTCGTCCACGCACGACACCAAACGGAGTGAAGACGTGCGCGCCAGGATCAATGTGCTGTCGGAGCTGCCGCAGGAATGGAAACTCCAAGTGAGCCGCTGGAGCCGCGTGAACCGGCAACACGTCAAAGAGAGCGAAGGCGAGCGGATGCCCGATCGCAGCGACGAGTATCTCTTCTATCAAACGCTCGTCGGCGTCTGGCCCCTCGAAGCCATGGGAGACGAAGCCTACAAGGACTTCTGCGCCCGTGTTCAGCGCTATATGCAGAAGGCCGTGCGTGAGGCCAAGGCCCATACCAGCTGGATCAGCCCGAGCCCTGCCTACGATCACGCGGTGCAGACGTTCGTCGAGGGCGCGCTGGCGCGGACGCCATCGAATCGCTTTCTCGAGGAGTTTCTGCCTTTTCAGGAACGCGTGGCGCGCTACGGCCTGTACAACTCCCTGAGCCAATTGGCCCTAAAAATCGCTGCGCCGGGCGTACCCGATTTTTACCAAGGCACCGAACTCTGGTCCTTCCACCTCGTCGATCCCGACAACCGCGGTGCGGTGGATTACCACATCCGGTCGGAGATGGCGGAAGAACTTCGCTCGGCCCTGAAGCGTCTTGGATCCGATCGAGCGGAATTCGCACGAGGGCTGTTTGAACAGGTGCATGATGCGCGGGCGAAGATGTACACGATCATGGTCGGGTTGGAATATCGCCGCCTGCATCCGGAGCTCTTTCAGCAGGGTGAATACCTACCGTTGGAATGCGGAGGCAACAAGAGACAGCACGTCTGCGCCTTTGCTCGCCTGAATCAGCATAAGGCGTTGGTCGCGGTCGTGCCGCGGCTGCTCGCCACGCTGCATTCCGACAGCAAGCATCCGCCGATGGGACCCACGGTGTGGGAAGATACCTGGGTCGCGGCTCCTCCCTGGCCGACGCTCGGCGAGTTTCGCCACCTCTTGACCGGCGAGATCCTGAGCACCGAATCACTCAATGGTCGAAGAGTCCTTCCCCTGGCGCGAGTGCTCAACCATGCGCCGATCGCTCTCCTCGAACGACTTTCGTAACACGCTCTACGCCATTTCTCTAGGGATGCTCCCAGTTGGTGACCCCCTGGTGCGTGGTATCGTCATGAAAAGGAACGAACAACGAGATGCCGCAACAACATCCCCCCCCAGCCGGCGAGCGTTGGACAGTGACAGGGGCAACGACCGAGTCGCTTGGGCTCGAAACCGAGCGCGAAACTTCCCATGAAACAAGAGGATGGCTTGATCGCATCGAACGCCTCGAATCGGTGATCGAGCGGTACCCCTGGCCAACGCTGCTCCTCGCACTGGGTGTGGGGTATGCGGTCTCCCGGCGGATCTTGAGGTAACCATGCAGGAAACAACTCGGCAGTCCGGATTCGGGTTGATGAGTCTTGTGAGCGGCATCTTGGACGATGCCAGAGTGCTGATGCGTCAAGAAGCGCAACTCTTAAAAGATGAAGTCAAACTTGAATTAACCAAAGCCGGACGCGCGGCTTCCGGCTTCGGCATGGGCGCCGTCTTGGCGGGCGTCGGAGT
>Ga0209995_1000161_pt1 | contig 10668 bp, 11 predicted proteins | sample InoplaM3AM_FD_187580 | JGI IMG/M metagenome (GOLD analysis project Ga0209995, IMG submission 187580) | Arabidopsis thaliana rhizosphere microbial communities from the Joint Genome Institute, USA, that affect carbon cycling - Inoculated... | ecosystem: Host-associated > Plants > Roots >... | reverse complement strand
ATTATTTAAAAAGTTTTTTGCACTTGAACAATGGCTCTGGAAGTAGCAGTACGATATTAGTGATAGTAAAGATTGCTGTTTTCTTATTATGGCCAATATAGGAAATGCCGACATGTGCCGTGAGTGTGGCCGTATCAACAAATAATTATTTATTATTCGTTAGCAGATTGTTTGTCTTTGCCGAAACACTGGTCACAGAATACCTTTTCATTCCATGAAGCCCTGATGAATTTTTTTTCACCGCATTCACTGCATATCCCTTCTTTACCTACTTCATAGGTTCTATCTCTTGCCATAACACATTATATAGTTGAATTCTAGCATTTATCCTATTCAACGAATAGAATAATCAATCAGTGCTTGTATGCTATTGGTGGTTTCGGCCTATCAAAACCAATAATATTAAATCTCTTTTCTTCCAATTTATCTATCTCTCTTCCTCAAATGATTCATACCTAAAGTTGTTTTAGTCTTTCGCAATATACCTCAAAACCGACTTGATACCATAAAGAAATCGAGAGAATGCATCCTGCTGGTGGTGTTGATTGTGCTGAGTTTGGATCTGCAATGCTATATTATATTATGAGGGATGGGTCCTAATAAACACACATTATCGTACGGGTCCAGAGGGATTTGAACCCTCGACCAACTGCTCCGCAGGCAGCCATTCTATCCAAACTGAACTATGGGCCCAAACTTTTCTAATAGAGTTCCTTATATGAACTAGTTGTGCAATCTATCTATCTCTATCTACATCAATGTTGATCGAAATGTATGAAAGTAGCACATGGAAATCAATTTCATTCCTCAAACAATATATTTAGATAAACTTGATTATCTTAGTAAATCGGTCAACATGGTAAGATCCTTCCTTGAAGAAATCGACAAACACATACTCCTTTTTGATGGTGCTATGGGAACCGAGATACAGAAACTTAAGCCAAAACCAGAAGATTTTCCAAATAACAGAGAAGGTTTCAATGATGGGCTTATTCTATCCAGACCAGAATGGATTGAAATCATACATAGGAGTTATTTAGAAGCAGGTTCAGACTGCATTGAGACAAATACCTTTGGTAGTAACCAAATTAAGCTGCAAGAGTATGGATTTGGAGAACAAACAGTATCAATAAATAAATCTGCCGCACAACTTGCAAACAGGGTAGCCAAGGAATTTTCAAATGAAAAAAAGTTTGTCATAGGTTCAATGGGGCCAACGGGTTATCTTCCAAGCTCAAACGATGCTGACTTGGGGAATATTAGCCTGGATACAATTACAGATGCATTTGATTTGCAAGCTCAAGGTCTAATGTTAGGAGGTGTTGATGTTCTTCTTATTGAAACAAGTCAAGATATATTAGAAGTTAAACTTGCCATAACCGGATCATTTAATGCGATGAAAAAAGTTGGCAAAAAGGTACCTATAATTTCCAACATAACCCTGGACAAATACGGTAAGATGTTACTTGGTACAAACGTTCAGTCAGCATATACAACAGTTAGCGACATGGGAATTTCAGTTTTTGGATTAAATTGTTCTACGGGACCAGCTGAAATGGAATCAAGTATCAGATGGCTAGATGAACAAAACGAATTACCAATCCTAGTTATGCCAAATGCGGGAATGCCAATTAATGAAGGTGGTACGGCGGTTTACAAGATGACCTCAAAAGACATGTCACGGCAGCTAGCAGAATTCTTACACAAGTATAAGAGAGTGAGAATGATAGGAGGTTGTTGTGGGACAACCCCAGAGCACGTTAGAGAACTCAGAAAAATATTAAAAACGTATGACTTATAATTCGCAATCGAACAATTGAGAATATATCAATTCTATGTACCTGAAACATGTACCCCGAGTTAGCTCAGCATTAAAGGCTGTAGATTTAACTCAGATTCCTCCGCCTTTAATTATTGGAGAGCGTCTGAACACGCAGGGCTCAAAAAGGGCAAAAAGATTGGTACTGTCAGATGACTTTGACGGGCTGATAGACCTTGGCAGAGAACAAGTAAGTGATGGAGCCCATTGTATTGATGTTTGCGTGGCAACAACTGAAAGATCGGATGAGCTCGAATTTATGAAAAAACTGGTGAAAAGATTAAGTCTTGAGGTCGACGCGCCGTTAGTCATTGATTCAACCGATCCCAAAGTGATCACAGAAGCAATATACCAAATTCCAGGAAGGCCTATCATTAATTCTATCAACTTGGAAGGAGATGGCTCTCGATTCCATTTACTTGCACCAATTATGGCAAAATTTGGAATTCCATCGATTTCAATGTGCATTGGACCAAACGGAATGGCCAAGACAGCCGAAGAAAAAACTAAAGTAGCAAGATTACTCTTTGAAACAGGAAAAAAATATGGATTACAACCATGGCAATACATATTTGACGTACTGACCTTCACGCTAGCAACTGGTGAACAAGAATATGCAAATTCTGCAGTTGAGACGCTTAAAGGCATTTCGTCAGTCAAGAAGGAAATTGAAGGTTGTTTCACTACTCTTGGATTAAGCAATATTAGTTTTGGTCTTCCTGTAAGTGCAAGAAAAATAGTCAATTCAGTATTTTTGCATCATGCGCTGAAGGCAGGATTGGATACGGTAATTATTAATGCAAAAGATATAATGCCCATAGGAGAAATTAGTCAGGACCAAATCAAGCTCGCAGAGGATCTTATATTTAATAGGCATGCTAGTGCTCTTTCTGAATTGATATACTATTATGAGAACAAGAATGTTACTGTTACTAATAATTCTCAAAGATTAGAAGAAATAAACAAAAATTGGGATTTTGACAAACGTTGCTACTATCGTATAGTAAATCGAGTGAAGGATGGAATTGAAGAAGACGTGGTTGGATCTATTACCGACAAGCTTGAGAAAAAACTAAAGTCAAAACCGGGAAATATTCAAAAAGGAGAATTGCTAAGGCAATACCCCGAGCTAACTCATGAAGCAGCGGTCCAAACCCTAAATGAAGTATTACTTCCGGCAATGAAAGAAGTGGGTGACAAGTTTGGTGCTGGTGAGTTAATTTTACCTTTCGTATTAAAATCTGCAGAGTGTATGAAATCAGCGGTATCCGAACTTGAAAAATATCTTGTCAAAAAACAGGGAGTAAGCAAGGGTAAACTTGTTTTATGTACGGTGTACGGTGACGTTCATGATATAGGCAAGAATCTCGTAAAAACAATTTTCTCGAACAATGGTTATACCGTATATGATCTCGGTAAACAGGTTCCAATACAACAAGTTGTAGACAAAATTAAGGAAGTACAAGCCGACGCCGTAGGTTTATCTGCATTACTAGTTTCAACTTCAAAACAAATGCAGTTTTTTATAGAAAACGCAAGGCAACTAAATCTCAATATCCCAACATTATGTGGTGGTGCGGCCATAAACAGTGATTACATAAACAGAATTGCAAAGTCAGATGGCGTATATAAGCCAGGAGTCTTTTATTGCAAAACTGCATTTGAGGGATTGAACATAATGAATAAATTGAGATCTCCTGAAAAAGATAAATTCATTCAGGAATGGAATAATAAAATCAGTAAATTTGATGAAAAGAAAAAAACACAAGTAAAAGCTGATATCGATACACTAGTCAGTAAAGTACGAACTGTAAACCCACCAACCGCACCAAATTTTGATTCACCAATTAAATTAGGCCCTTCAGAAATTAACCTTGACGAGGTATGGCAGTATTTAAATAAAAAATCTCTGTTTGTTCTCTCATGGGGTATAAGAGGAAAATCGGCATCCAAAATTGGCGATCCTGAGGCACTACTATTGGAGTGGAAGAAAAAAGTAATAGAGGAGAGACTTTTCTCGCTGCGTGTAGTATATTCTTACTTTAAATGTCATAATCAAGGTAACAAACTTGTGGTGGATTCAGATAAACAAGGACAAATAGTTTTTGACTTTCCAAGATCATCAAAGCCTAAACGACTGTGTATTACAGACTATTTTGGGAAAGACGATGTTGTTCCATTCCAAGTAGTCTCTGTGGGTCAAAAAACCGTATCAAAAATTGAAGAACTCAATTTAAACAATAATTATACTGATGCCTATTATCTTCATGGTCTGGCAGTAGAAACAGCGGAAGCTCTGGCAGAATGGGTCCACCATCGAATTAGAAGAGAACTAAATATTGATAAAAACAGAGGACTCAGATACAGTTGGGGATATCCAAGTTGTCCAGACACCATGCAACATTATTTAGTGTGGAAACTAATTAATCCAACCACTAGTGGAATCGGTCTTACTTCTGCAGGGCAAATAAATCCAGAGTACTCTACTGCTGCCATTGTAGTTCATCATCCTGATGCAGAATATTTTATACTGTAGATACGGTTAGATTTGAGATAGATAGATAAATGACAATTAGTGATTTTATTTTCTCTTGCGCGACAGATAGTGTGCCGGCTTACTTTACCTATGAGGGTGAAAATATGCTAATCGTACAATCAAAGGAGGGTGCTAAAAACCAGAAAAATGATTTTGAACAGATTGAAGGTTTCATGGGTGCGCTGATATCACACGAGTCTGTACATGTAGTAATAGCAAAATTAGTTGATGGTCAGATTTCTGATTCGTTAGACGATCTTGAAATTGTTGTGGAAAGATTTGGTAAGAAATTGCAGGTTAGCCTAAATAATATGTTCTTTTCAACAGATAGCAGTGGAATTATCACAAAGTAAATAGTAATCTTGTTACTCAGTTGTTATTTTGGCATGCAGCCTTCAATGATTTAATATATTTTTTCAATTTATTTTGTAAGTAATCAATACTGTCATCTTTATTATCATCAATCAATTTGATGATGGCACTACCAACAATCACAGCATCGGCTCCATATTTGGACATAAGTTTTACATGATTTGGCTGGCTTATTCCAAAACCTACAGAAATATTGTTCTTGTTTGAACTTAATTTTTTTATGTTCCTAATAGCAGTAAGAGTGTATTCATTAAACGAATTTCTCATACCCGTAGTACCGTATACAGACACAACATAGACAAAACCCGTAGAAACATCAAGTGTTCTTTTGATTCTAAAATTTGATGTGTTTGGAGCAACAAGGAATACCGATGCAAGTTCAAGATTCTTCGAATATTCCAGGTACTCTCTGGATTCTTCTATAGTCATATCAGGGAGAACAAAGCCATCCACTCCTGCTTCCTTTGCTATCTCCATGAACTTTCTGAATCCCTTTTTTTGTAGAATATTAGAATATGTCATTATGACAATTGGAAGTTCAGGATATCTTTTCCTGGTCGCCCTAACAATATCCAGACAAATATCCGGATTAATTCCCTTCTTTAACGCTCTAAATGAGGCCTCCTGAATTGTTGGACCGTCTGCAATTGGATCTGAAAAAGGGATACCTATTTCGATAATGTCAGCACCTCCGTCTACAATTGATGAAATTATTTTCTCACTTGTGCCAGCGTTAGGATAACCTCCCAAAACATAGCATATCAGCCCTTTTTGATTCCTTGATTTTAATTCAGCAAATTTTTTCTCTATTCTATTATTTTGTAATGATAACACTGACTATGACCTGCCGAGGTATTTTTTTCTAAACTTCATTACTTGATCTATGTCTTTGTCACCTCTACCAGACAATGTAACAATAATATTTTGATCTCTTCTCATTTTTTTTGCCAACTTCATTGCGTATGAAACAGCATGGCATGATTCTAAAGCCGCTATAATACCTTCCAATCTTGAAAGTTTGAAAAACGCATCCAACGCTTCTTTATCATTACAGGTAACATATTCCGCACGTTCAATGTCCTTTAGTTGAACATGCTGAGGACCTACACCTGGATAATCCAAACCTGCCGAAATACTATGTGTATCATTTATCTGTCCAAATTCATCTTGTAAAAGATATGTTCTCATTCCGTGCAGTATGCCCTCTGAACCAACTTTTAGTGTGGCAGAATGTTTTCCTGTTTTTATACCCAGGCCACCTGCTTCAACTCCGTATAATGACACCTTGTTATCATCTAGAAATGGGAAGAAAGTGCCCATTGCGTTACTACCTCCACCTACACAACATACAAGTGCATGAGGAGAACTTGTACTAGCCGTGGTAGTTAAGTTTTTAAGCTGTGATTTGATTTCCTCGCCGATTACGCTTTGAAAATCTCTTACAATCATAGGATATGGGTGTGGGCCCACAACCGATCCTATCAAATAATAAGTATCTTTTACATTTGTTATCCAATCGCGTAACGCTTGATTTATAGCATCCTTTAGTGTTCTTGTTCCAGAATCTACACGGTGTACCTTTGCTCCTAATAGTTCCATCCTGAACAAATTCAATTTTTGTCGTTCAACGTCTATAGATCCCATGTAAATTTCTGCCTTCAACCCAAGAACAGCTGCTGCCATTGCCGTTCCTACACCATGCTGACCTGCTCCAGTTTCTGCAATTATTCTCTTTTTTCCCATTTTCTTGGCCAAGAGGCATTGGCCCAAACAGTTGTTAGTTTTATGTGCCCCGCCATGTAAAAGATCCTCTCTCTTGAGAAAAATCTTTGCACCGCCTACATAATCTGTCAGATTCTTTGCAAAAAAGAGTGGTGTAGGTCTTCCTGCATAATTTTTAAGATAATAGTCAAGTTCCTTCTTAAAACTAGAATCGTTTTTAATTTTTTCGTATGCTTCCTCAAGTTCACTAATCGCCGGAACCAAAGTTTCTGGAATATACTTGCCTCCGTATTTTCCATATTTACCATCTATAGGAAACCTTTGTAAATTGGTCATTTTGATACGGGTTCCAGAAATTGCCGTGAGTCTGAGGATTTAAACATAGCATAACTCCTTTATCTTTTCAAAAAAATTCTCTGATTCCATGATGCTTGTGCCAACTAGAAATGCATCAACGCCAATTGATCTTAATTTCTTGATTTCATCAGATTTGGATATTCCGCTTTCACTTATGATAATATTGTTTTGTTTATCAAATGTTTGTAGTAGTTTAATAGTAACGTTGATGTCAACCTCAAGAGTACTCAAATTTCTATTATTAATACCTATAAGTTCCCGTTTATTTTTTAGTATTTCCGTAAACTCATCTTCTGAATGAACTTCGCTAATAACTTCAAGGCCTTTTCTTGTGGCGTAATCAGAAAATTTTTCCATGCTTCCTTCTGCAAATCCCTTGTCAAATACGGTTTTAATTAACAAAATACAATCTGCGCCTATCTTTTTTGCTGCATCAATTTGAACCTCACTAACAACAATATCCTTCATTAACAAAGGCACACTGACACTTTTTCTGACAGATGCAAGATTATTGATAGAGCCTTCAAACAAGTAAGGCTGAGTGAGTACAGAAATCCCAGCAGCTCCTGATTTTGTCATTTGTATTGCTAGTTCCTCTGGAGTTATCTTGGATTGATCCAGAATTTTGCCTTTTGAGGGTGAAGCAAATTTTATCTCTGAGATAATGGGAACGCGACCGCACGTTAGAATTGTTTTCCTCAGCGAAATTATGGAATGACTTTCATAGTCATATTTGTCTGCATCATACAATCCTTCGTTGACTGCCCTGTAAGAATTGTCAGTTAGAGTTTTTAGTCCCGTTTCTCTGGAAAAAAATTTACTCAAAGTTACACCAGAGAGTAATTTCAGTCCTAATCATATAACTGTATTCGGCTGCATAAGCCATTTAAGTGAACCTAAATTTCGTCACTGATTTTTTATTTTGTGTTAAACAAATGCATCGTGGTACCCTTCGCAACGACAGTGTTGGTATTAGGTGTCTGGCTAAGGACTTCCGAAATTCTTACTAACTTCGACATCGCTTCCATCGGGTTCTTCACGGAGTGCAGGTGCAATTTGCGTACCTATTAATTCCGTCGCTCGCATCAGTTTCTCATGAGGTAATGAAGCAGGGTTCATCATAAAAGTGATCCTGGAGATGCCGCCCAGTGCCTTACTGTGTCTTACGATTTTCTGAATTACTTCACCTGGCTCTCCTATGATAAGTGCTCCTTGAGGACCCATCTGTGCCTCAAAATGGTCACGTGTCATCTTGGGCCATCCACGTTCTTTACCTATCTCAGTCATGGTACGTGAGTATCCAGGAAAAAAGTCATCGGCTGCCTGCTTTGTACTCTCAGCTACATAGCCTAACGAATGTACACCAATTTTTAATTGATCATCTGAATAGCCAGCTTGTCTCCCAGATTCCCTGTAGAGATCGACTAGTGGTTTGAATCGACGTGTTTCGCCACCTATGATTGCGACCATCAAAGGGAGTCCAAGCTGACCGGCACGCACAAATGATTCTGGGCTTCCACCAACACCTAACCATATCGGCAAAGGATTCTGTAGGGGCCTCGGATAAATTCCCTGTCCATTAAGGGCAGGCCTATATTCACCAGACCACTGGACGCGTTCATTGTCACGAATATTTAATAACAAATCAAGCTTTTCTGCAAAAAGCGAGTCATAATCTTCCAGCCTCAATCCGAACAAAGGAAACGCTTCGACAAATGAGCCACGGCCTACCACCATCTCTACTCGACCCTGTGATAAAAGATCCAAAGTAGCGAATTCTTGGAACAGGCGCACCGGATCAGTAGCACTCAATACCGTTACAGCACTGGTCAAACGTATGCGTTGTGTTCTTGCCGCGGCTGCTCCAAGGATAACAGTAGGAGCGGAATCAAGAAATTCCTTACGGTGATGTTCTCCGATTCCAAACAAATCCACCCCCATTTTATCGGCATATTCAATTTGCTCGACTAATTTTCTCAAACGCTCAGACGGGCTTAATGATAAGCCGGTGTTATCCCATGCTGCGAAACTATCAATTCCCACTTGCATTATTACGAATCATGTAAGGATATTATATAAATCCGGTAATGGTTCCTTGCACCATTCTGTAGAAATGTTCAAAAAAGAGAATTGAGAAAAAAAATAGTTGAGCAATAATGAAGAATCCTTCAACGCCGAATTCGAATTAGATAAACCTGATCCTCCTCGACTTGACGATGAGCATTGTAAAGCAAAATGTAGACAGATTGAAGATATAGGAAGAACTCGAGATGAGCAAGTTCGTATAGAATTTGGCACACCCAATGAGGGGTCTATAAGCGCAATATATACAGTAACTGTCTTCCACAACGGTGACGGAAATCTCGTAGTTCTGGGAGACAAAATTAAAAATCTGCTGCCCAACTGCGAACTTTCAGATAACAAATGCAAAGGAAAGGTTAAAGCTCAGATCATGATTAAAGGTATTGATAATGATGAGCAGGCAAAGACAAGCGGTGAACTCATTGAACACCTGTATCACGAATGTCAAAATCACAAACTGATAGTAATTGCACCGCATGGCGGCGAGATTGAAGAATACACCGATAAGCAAGCAGAATACGTATGGAGTCAGTTTTCATCTGATCGCGCATCTCTATGGACATGTAAGGGTTTTGGCCGTAAACACCATGCCGATGCATTGGAACGCTGGCACATTACTTCAACTGAAATTAGTGAAAAATCATTCCCGAAGCTTAACTCGATTTCTGGACTGAAGTTTGAATATTCCATTGCCTTTCACGGGTGGAGGCATGATTCCATTTGCGTTGGAGGAAATGCGGGAAATGACTTGATAGGCCTGGTTAAGGAATCAATCGAGAGTGCTCTAAAAGCACAAGGCTCTGACATTAAAGTTAATGATCCGAATTGCCCCGAAGGTTGTCCTGATGGTTTTAACGGTGATAATGATAAGAATATCGTTAACCGCTTGGGAACAAAAGGTATACAAATTGAACAATGCAAAAAAGCCCGGGAATGTTACCATGAAGTTATTGCTAAGGCTGTAGTAAATGCCATCAGTTCCAGAATCAATGTCTAATCCCAAAACCTTGAGAACTGCCGTCAGAGGTTGTGTTACAATTTAGGAATATTAAAGTTATATTTTACTTGGTGCTTTTTCATTGTGACTTGATGGAAGCAATGCCTTATGCGGGTCTTGAGCCCTTGATTACAGCTGTCAAGAAGTGGTTTGAGAAAAAAAGAAGTCCAAATTCGGATCTATCCCTCAACCACAGACACGGAGTCATAAAGGACTTTATAATTCCACATAGGATAAAAATTCGCAGCTGGTCTGATATCTCGGCAGTCTACGAAGGAAGTGTTAAATCAGGTTTTTTTAGTCTAATGATACAAGATTGCGATGGCGTGAAACAGGTGTATAAAGATAGTAACAGCATTGATATTAAAATTCTAGATTCTGGCGAACACGTCGAAACAGGAAAACTAAATTTTACAAATCTTTCGTATGAGAGTAAGTGGAAATTTAGACCTGATCCACCTTTGAAAGCAGGAAGGGGCAAGGCGATTGTAGGTATGTTTGCAGACGGAGACGCTATACCGTTAGATTTCCAGGAAAAAGTCTTAATTCTATACTAACTAACTGTATTACTAAATCATAGAAGTATAAGGTTAGAAAGGCATCAAGGGGTTGGCGAGGCCAGAAATAAATATCTCTCAAATAATGGTCTTGAAGCAAACTTATTTGATGATTTGAATTGGCCATTTATTTGCTATCAATTAATAAATATATTATTGTTCATGATAACATTCTATCTAAGAATTGTCAGAAAGTAGAATCTTCCATGATAGGTCCAAGCTATCT
>Ga0209995_1000160_pt1 | contig 10708 bp, 9 predicted proteins | sample InoplaM3AM_FD_187580 | JGI IMG/M metagenome (GOLD analysis project Ga0209995, IMG submission 187580) | Arabidopsis thaliana rhizosphere microbial communities from the Joint Genome Institute, USA, that affect carbon cycling - Inoculated... | ecosystem: Host-associated > Plants > Roots >... | reverse complement strand
GCGCCTCATCCGCAGCTTCTCGCTCGTATACCCGAAGGAAAAGTTTCGCTCCCGGCTGCTCACGACCTTCAGCGACTTTGCGACGGCGCGCATGCGGCAGATGGTCTCGAGCGAGATGTGAGATAGACCCGATGGCGCGACCCATCGCGGCGACGATCGATCTCGACGCGTTGCGCCATAACCTCGGCGTCGCGCGGCGTCACGCTCCGCGCGCGAAGGCGTTCGCGGTGATCAAGGCCAATGCCTACGGGCACGGTCTCGCGCGCGCAGCCCGTGCGCTTGCATCCGCCGATGGATTTGCGCTGGTGGAACTCGAGGCTGCCGTGCGCCTGCGCGAGGCGGGCTATCGGCATCGCATCGCGCTGCTTGAGGGTTTTTTCAGCCCGGACGAGCTGCCGGTGCTGCTTGAGCATCGCCTTGCCGCGGTGGTGCACAGCGAGGAGCAGCTCGCGATGCTGCGCGGACTGTCACCCGGCGCGGGTCTCGACGTGCTGCTCAAGCTCAATACCGGGATGAACCGGCTCGGGTTTCCGCCTGCGAGAGCCCGAAACGTAGTGGATGCGCTGCGCTCGAATCCCGGCGTCGGTGCAGTGACGCTCCTGACGCACTTTGCCAATGCCGACGATGCGCGCGGCGTCGCCTGGCAGATGGAACGGTTTGAGGCCGCTACCTCGGGCATGCAACTCCCGCGTAGCCTGGCGAATTCCGCGGCGATCCTGCGCTATCCCGAAACCCATGCCGATTGGATCCGTCCCGGCATCATGCTCTATGGCTGCGCGCCCTTTGCCGGCAGCACGGGCGCGGAACTCGATCTTCGGCCGGCGATGGCACTTACCAGCGAGCTGATCGCGATACAACAACTGAAAATCTCGGATACGGTGGGCTATGGCGGCCTCTACACCGCGGACCGAAGTCTGCGGATCGGCGTGGTGGCCTGCGGATACGCCGACGGCTACCCGAGGCATGCACCGAACGGAACGCCGATCATAGTGGAGGGGCGGCTCACTGCCACGGTGGGGCGAGTCTCGATGGACATGCTCTGCGTAGATCTGAGCAGCGTGCCGGACGCGCATGTCGGCTCGCGCGTGGTGGTCTGGGGTGCAGAGAACCCGATCGAAAAGGTCGCCGCGGCTGCAGGCACGGTGGGCTACGAGCTGATGTGCGCGCTCGCGCCGCGCGTGCCGGTGGTGGAGCAGGGCATGGCGTGATGCCGCCGTAGCGGCGGTGTATGATGGATCGATCGTCGGCATTTGCGGCGGCGCACTCCAAAGACCAAAGATCGTCATGGCGAAGGCCAAATCCCTCTACGCGTGTACCGAATGCGGCGGGCAGGCACTCAAGTGGCAGGGCCAATGCCCGCATTGCCAGGCGTGGAATACGCTCGTTGAGGCCGTGGCGGAAGCGGCCACGCCCGCGAATCGCTTCGGCCTGATACCCGGCGGCAGGCTGCAGCGTCTTTCCGAAGTGCCGGCGCGCGAAGAGAGTCGCGTGCCCACGGGTGTTCCCGAGTTCGACCGCGTGCTCGGTGGCGGTCTGGTCCCGGGCGCGGTGGTGCTGATCGGCGGCGATCCCGGCATCGGCAAGTCCACACTGCTGCTCCAGGCGCTGGCCGAGATCGGCGCGGCGCGCAAGGTCATCTACGTCAGCGGCGAAGAGTCGCCGCAACAGATCGCGCTGCGTGCCAAACGTCTCGGTGTCAACTCGGGCGCCGTGCAGGTGCTGCCCGAGACGGACCTCAAGAAGATACAGGCTGCGATACAGAACGAGCGCCCGGAAGTGGCCGTGATCGATTCGATCCAGACGCTGTACTCCGACGACCTGCAGTCCGCTCCGGGATCGGTGGCGCAGGTCCGGGAGTGCGCCGCGCAGTTGACGCGCGCCGCCAAGGCATCGGACACCACGATCGTGTTCGTGGGACACGTCACCAAGGAGGGAACGCTTGCCGGGCCGCGCGTGCTGGAGCACATGGTGGACACGGTGCTCTACTTCGAAGGCGACACGCACTCGAGCTTCCGGTTGATCCGCGCTTTCAAGAACCGCTACGGCGCGGTGAACGAACTGGGCGTGTTCGCGATGACCGACAAGGGATTGAAAGGCGTGTCCAATCCTTCCGCGCTCTTTCTCTCGCAACACGGCGGGGAAGTGGCCGGCTCCTGCGTCATGGTGACGCAGGAAGGGACGCGGCCGCTGCTGGTCGAGGTGCAGGCGCTGGTGGACGAATCGCACGCGCCGAACCCGCGCCGCCTGTCGGTAGGGTTGGAGCAGAACCGGCTCGCGCTGCTGCTCGCGGTGCTGCACCGTCATGCCGGTATCGTCTGCTTCGACCAAGACGTGTTCGTCAATGCGGTGGGCGGCGTGCGCATCACCGAACCCGCGGCCGACCTCGCCGTCATGATGGCGATCGTGTCCTCTCTGCGAAACAAGCCGCTGCCGCCGAAGCTCGTGGTGTTCGGCGAAGTGGGCCTTGCCGGAGAAGTGCGCCCGGTGCAGCGCGGGCAGGAACGGCTGAAGGAGGCGGCGAAACTCGGTTTCACGCAGGCGCTGATTCCGAAGGCCAACAAGCCGCGGCAGTCGGTGTCGGGCATGGAAGTGATCGCGGTGGACCGCGTCGAAGAAGCGGTCGCCCGCTTCCGGACATGAACATGCGAGCGAGCGTCCATAGCACTGGAGGGACCCATGGGGCGCGGAAATCCCTATAACCTCGGCCTTGACCGCAATCCCGCGAATTACACGCCGCTGACGCCGCTGTCGCTGCTGGCGCGCACCGCATACGTCTATCCGCAGCGCGCCGCGGTCGTGCACGATGAGTTCGTATTGAACTGGGCGGAGGTGTATGCACGCTGTCGCAGGCTCGCCTCGGCACTTGCTCAGCGCGGCATTTCCGAGGGCGACACCGTCGCGACCATGCTGCCCAACGTGCCGGCGATGTACGAGGCGCACTTCGGCGTGCCGATGACGGGCGCGGTGCTCAATACGCTCAACACCCGTCTCGACGCGAATGCCATCGCCTTCATGTTGCAGCACGCGCAGGCAAAAGTGCTCATCACGGACCGCGAGTTTTCGGGCACGGTCGAAGCGGCCCTGGCGCAGCTCGCGGCGCGGCCGCTCGTCATCGACGTGGACGATCCGGTCTACGAAGGCGGCAAGCTGCTCGGAGGGGTCGAGTACGAAGCTTTCATCCGCGATGGCGATCCTGAATTCGAGTGGTCGGTGCCCGCCGACGAGTGGAGCGCGATCTCGCTCAACTACACCTCCGGCACGACGGGAAATCCCAAAGGAGTCGTGTACCACCATCGCGGCGCGTACCTCAATGCCCTGAGCAACATGGTGTCGTGGGGCATGCCGCAGCATCCCGTATATCTGTGGACGCTGCCGATGTTTCATTGCAACGGGTGGTGCTTTCCGTGGACCATCGCCGCGGCGGCCGGCACCAATATCTGCCTGCGCAAGGTGGAGGCGCGCCTCATCTTCGACCTGATACGCCGGCATCGGGTAACGCATTATTGCGGCGCGCCCATCGTGCATAACATGCTGCTCAATGCACCGACGGAATGGCGCGCCGGCATCGACCATACCGTCTCCTGTCTCGTGGCCGGAGCGGCCCCGCCCGTGGCAGTGATCGAGGGCATGGAGGAAATGGGCTTCAGCATCACCCACGTCTATGGCCTCACCGAAACCTACGGACCCGCGGCGGTCTGCGCCAAGCACGAGGAATGGGCTTCCCTCCCGGTGGAGAAGCGGGCGGAACTGAACGGCCGTCAGGGCGTGTGGTATCACATGCAGGATCGCATGACCGTGATAGACCCTGTTACGATGCAGCCCGTGCCCTGGGACGGGCAGACCATAGGCGAGGTGATGTTCCGGGGCAACCTGACGATGAAGGGCTATCTCAAAAATCTGGATGCGACGCAGGAAGCGTTCGCGGGCGGCTGGTTCCACAGCGGCGACCTCGGCGTCATGCAGCCCGACGGCTACGTCAAGATCCGTGACCGCTCCAAGGACATCATCATCTCCGGCGGCGAGAACATCTCGTCGCTCGAGGTGGAGGACGCGCTGTATCGGCATCCGGCCGTCATGACTGCGGCGGTGGTGGCGGCGCCGGACCCGAAGTGGGGGGAAGTTCCGTGCGCGTTCGTCGAGCTCAAGGACGGCGCTCAGGCGAGCGAAGCGGAGCTGATCGCGCATTGCCGCAGCCGTCTCGCGCATTTCAAGGCGCCCAAGCGCGTGGTCTTCGGCCCGCTGCCCAAGACTTCCACCGGCAAGATCCAGAAGTTCCTGCTGCGCGAGCAGATAAAGTCCGCTTCGGCAATCGACACGTGATCGCGATGGCGGACAACGGCGACTACATACTCGAAACCCAGGGGCTCACCAAGGAGTTCAAGGGTTTCGTCGCAGTCAACAACGTCGATCTTCGGGTCCGGCGCGGCACCATACACGCGCTGATCGGGCCCAATGGCGCCGGCAAGACCACGTGCTTCAACCTGCTCACCAAGTTTCTCGAGCCGACTGCCGGCACCATCCTCTACAAAGGTGAGGACATCACGCACGAGAAGCCGGCCGGCATCGCGCGCCGCGGCATCATACGGTCGTTCCAGATTTCGGCGGTCTTTCCCCACCTCACCGTGCTCGACAACGTGCGGGTCGCGCTGCAGCGCAAGCTCGGCAACCCGTTCTTTTTCTGGCAGCCGGAGAGCGTGCTGGACTCGCTCAACACGCGGGCGCTCGAATTGCTGGAAGCCGTCGACCTCGGAAGATTCGCCGGAACCGTGACCGTCGAGCTGCCGTACGGCCGCAAACGCGCGCTGGAAATCGCGACGACGCTCGCCATGGATCCGGAACTGATGCTGCTCGACGAGCCGACCGCCGGCATGGGACACGAGGACGTCGATCGCGTCACCCGTCTGATCCAGACCGTTGCGCAGGGCCGCACCGTGCTCATGGTGGAGCACAACATGAGCGTGGTGTCCGGCATCTCGCACACCATTACGGTGCTGCAGCGCGGAGCGGTGCTGGCCGAGGGGCCGTACGCGGAAGTATCCAGGAATGCTCAGGTAATGGAAGCATACATGGGTGCCGCGCATGCCTGAGAACGGCGAAGTGCTGCGGATCTCGAATCTGCATGCCTGGTACGGCGAGTCGCATATCCTGCACGGCGTGGATCTGGTCGTGCGCCGCGGGGAAGTCGTGACGCTGCTGGGGCGCAACGGCTCGGGACGCACTTCCACGCTGAAAAGCATTCTCGGATTGGTGGGGCGCCGCAGCGGATCCATCGTCATGAACGGCACGGAAACCGTTGCCATGCCGTCGTACCGCATCGTTCGCCTGGGAATCGGCTACTGCCCGGAAGAGCGGGGTATCTTCGCCAGCCTGTCGACCGAAGAGAATTTGCTCCTGCCGCCGCAGGTACACTCAGGCGGGATGCCGGTGGAGGAGATCTACGATATGTTTCCCAACCTCCGCGAGCGGCGCGCGAGCCAGGGTACGCGGCTTTCCGGCGGGGAGCAGCAGATGCTCGCGATGGCGCGCATCCTGCGCACGGGTGCGCGGCTGCTGCTGCTCGATGAGATCACGGAAGGGCTTGCGCCCGTCATCGTGCAGGCGCTGGGTCGGGTGATACGGCAGCTCAAGGAGAAAGGATTCACCATCGTGCTGGTGGAACAGAATTTTCACTTTGCGGCGCCGCTGGCGGACCGGCACTACGTCATGGAAGGCGGCAGGATCGCGCAGTCGTTCAGTGCGGCGGAACTGAAGGAAAAAACGAGCATGCTGCACGAATATCTCGGTGTGTGAAGTTTGTCTTTAAAGTCTTTTAGAAGGAGGGACCAGTGATGTTGGCAAAACGTGGTTTGCAGTTGGCGGCGGCGTTCGCATTGAGCACCGGCCTTGCGCAGGCGCAGATTTCAGATGGCGTGATCAAGATCGGCGTGCTCAACGACCAGTCCGGCACCTACGCCGACCTGGCGGGCCCGGGTTCGGTGGTCGCGGCGCGCATGGCGGTGGAGGACTTCGGGGCGGCGAAGAAGGGCATGAAGGTTGAGATCGTGGTTGCGGATCACCAGAACAAACCCGACGTCGGTTCGAGCATCTCGCGGCAATGGTATGACGTCGACAAGGTGGATGCGATCGTGGACGTGCCGACCTCATCGGTGGCGCTCGCCGTGAGCCAGATCACCAAGGACAAGAACAAGGTCCTTCTGGTTTCCACCGGTGCGAGCTCGGATCTTTACGGCAAGGCGTGTACACCGAACACCATACACTGGACTTATGACACGTGGTCGCTTGCCAATGGCACGGGTTCCGCGGTGGTGAAGACCGGAGGCAATACCTGGTTTTTCCTGACCGCGGACTACGCATTCGGACACGCGCTCGAGCGCGACACCGAGGCCGTGGTGCTGAAGAGCGGCGGCAAGGTGCTGGGCAAGGTCCGCCATCCGTTCCCCTCTGCCGACATGTCGTCGTTCCTGCTGCAGGCGCAGACTTCCAAGGCGAAGGTCATCGGACTTGCCAACGCCGGAGCCGACACCATCAACGCGATCAAGCAGGGCGCGGAGTTCGGCATCGTTAAGGGCGGCCAGCAGTTCGCCGGGCTGCTCGTCTTCCTCACCGACGTGCATTCGCTGGGACTCAACGTTGCGCAGGGGCTGCTGCTCACGGAGTCGTTCTACTGGGACCTGAACGACCAGACGCGCACATTCTCGAAGCGCTTCGCCAAGTTGCACAAAAACGCGATGCCGACCATGGGGCAGGCCGGCGTGTACTCCGCGGTGCTGCATTACCTGAAGGCGGTCGAGGCGCTCAAGTCGGATTCACCCGGCGACAAGGTGGTCGCGAAGATGAAGGAGCTGTCGACCGATGACCCGGTCTTCGGCAAGGGCCGCGTGCGCCAGGACGGGCGCAAGATCCACAATATGTATCTCTTCGAGGTGAAAACGCCGAAGGAATCCAAGGGCGCGTGGGACTATTACAAGCTGCGCTCCACCATCCAGGCCGAGCAAGCATTCCGGCCGGAGAAGGAAGGCGGCTGCCCGCTCGTGAAGTAAGCGGGCGCCTCTCGAAGCATGTTGCTGCCGCTTCGTCATTCCGGTGAAAACCGGAATCCAGAAATCGCCTGGACCCCGGCGTACGCCGGGGTGACGGTACGGGACAAGCTCGCATGAGCGAAATCTTCGGCATCCCGACGCAGGCGCTGTTCGGGCAGCTCCTGATCGGGCTGATCAACGGCTCGTTCTACGCGCTGCTTTCGCTCGGCCTGGCAGTGATCTTCGGGCTGCTGAATATCATCAACTTCACGCACGGCGCCCAGTACATGATGGGCGCTTTCTGCGCGTGGTTTCTGATGACCAAGCTCGGGCTGGGCTACTGGTGGGCGCTCGTGCTCGCCCCCATCATCGTCGGTGCAACCGGCATGGTGATCGAGCGGCTGATGCTGGCGCGGCTCTACAAGCTCGATCACCTTTACGGCCTGTTGCTTACGTTCGGGCTCGCCCTGATCATCCAGGGCCTGTTCCGCAATGAATACGGCTCCACGGGATTGCCGTATGCGATGCCGGAGGCGCTGCGCGGCGCACAGAACCTCGGCTTCATGTTTTTGCCGAACTATCGCGCCTGGGTCATCGTGTTCTCGCTCGCGGTATGTCTCGCGACCTGGTTCATGATCGAGAAAACCAAACTCGGCTCGTACCTCCGCGCCGCTACCGAGAATCCGCAGCTCGTGCAGGCTTTCGGCATCAACGTGCCGCGCATGGTGACGTTGACCTATGGCTTCGGAGTGGGGCTTGCCGCGCTGGCCGGCGTCATGGCGGCGCCGATTTACAGCGTGAATCCGCTGATGGGCGAGCATCTCATCATCGTCGTGTTCGCGGTGGTGGTGATCGGCGGCATGGGTTCCATCATGGGCTCCATCATCACCGGCTTCGTGCTGGGACTCGTGGAAGGACTGACGAAAGTCTTCTATCCGGAAGCTTCGAACACGGTGATTTTCATCATCATGGCGATCGTGCTGATGATCCGGCCGGCCGGCCTGTTCGGTACCCCGAAGTAAAGCGATGGCAGCGGACCGCCAATACACTAACGTCGTGGCCGTCAGGGCGCGGGAGCAGAAGCAGCAGCGCATCGCTTTCGTCGCCATGCTGGCTTTTTTCATGCTGGGGCCGCTCGTCATCTACCCGGTGTTCCTGATGAAGGTGATGTGCTTCGCGCTGTTCGCGTGCGCCTTCAACCTGCTGCTCGGCTTCACCGGGCTGCTTTCGTTCGGCCACGCCATGTTCCTCGGCATGGCCGGCTATACCGCTGCGCACGCGGCGAAAGTATGGGGTTTTACCCCGGAGCTCGCGATACTCGCCGGCACGGCAGTGTCCTCTTTGCTTGGACTTGTCTCCGGACTCATCGCGATCCGCCGGCAAGGCATCTACTTCGCCATGATCACGCTCGCGCTGGCGCAGATGGTGTACTTCTTCTGCGTGCAGGCGCCGTTCACCGGCGGCGAGGACGGCATCCAGGCGGTGCCGCGGGGAAGGCTTTTCGGTGTCATCGACCTCGCCAATGTCCGGGCGATGTACGTCACGGTGTTCGTGATCTTCCTTGGCGGGTTTCTCCTGATCTACCGCATCATCCATTCGCCGTTCGGGCAGGTGCTGAAGGCGATACGCGAGAACGAGCCGCGCACCGTCTCGCTCGGCTACGACGCCGACCGCTACAAGCTGCTGGCCTTCGTGCTTTCGGCGACGCTGTCCGGCGTGGCGGGGGCCACCAGCGCGCTCGTATTCCAGCTCGCCGCGCTGAATGCGGTGTACTGGACCATGTCCGGCGAGGTCGTGCTGATGACGCTGGTCGGTGGCATGGGCACGATCTTCGGCCCGGTGGTGGGCGCGCTCGTCGTGCTGGCGATGGAAAACTACCTCGCGCAGCTCGGTGCGTGGGTGACGATCGTGCAGGGGTTGGTGTTCGTCGTCTGCGTGCTCACGTTCCGGCGCGGCATCGCGGGGGAGCTGGCCCATTACCTGCGCCGGCGCGAGGCGGCGCACGAGAAAGCGCTGCAGGCGACGAAGACCTCCTAGATGGATTTCGGGTTCACTGCGGATCAGGTCGCCTTTCAGGACACCGTGCGTGCCTTCGCCCGGCGCGAGCTCGAGGCCGATGCGCTGAAGCGAGCGCATTCCGAGGAATTTCCGCGTGATGTCGCAAAGAAGATGGCTGCGGCCGGCCTGCTTGGCATCACCATTCCCGAGGCCGACGGCGGGCAGGGCGGCACACTCATGGATGCGGTGCTTGCCATCGAGCAGGTGGCGCTCATCTGTCCGCGCAGCGCGGACCTGATCCAGGAAGGCAATTTCGGCGCCATCCGCGTGCTGGCCCGCTTCGCAAGCGCGGATCAGAAGAAGCGTTTCCTCGCCCCTATTCTGCGCGGTGAGGAGATCATCGCGGTGGCTATGACCGAGCCCGACGCGGGATCGGCGACAACCGATCTCGCAACCTCGGCGACGCCCGACGGCGCGGGATACCGCGTGAACGGCAGCAAAGTTTTTCCCAATCCGCACGCGGACCAGTACCTCGTCTATGTGCGTTACGGCCCCGGCGTAGGCGGCATCGGCTCGGTGATGATCCGCCGCGGCACGCCGGGCTTTACCATCGGGAGGACTTCGAGGTTCATGTCCGGCGCGCATTGGGCGCCGCTCTATTTCGAGAACGTCTACGTGCCGCCCGAAGACGTGCTGCTCGGACCGGGTGGCTTCAGGAAACAGATGGAAGGCTTCAATGTCGAGCGCGTGGGCAACGCGGCGCGCTCGCTCGCGTTCGGCCGCTATTGTTTCGACGCAGCGCGCGACTACGCGCTGACGCGCAGGCAGTTCGGGCGCGCGCTGTGCGAGTTCCAGGGGCTGCAGTGGAAATTCGCCGACATGAAGGTAAAGCTCGATGCGGCGCAACTCCTGCTTTATCGCGCGGCGACGAACGCGGACAAGGGTTTTCCCGCGCCGGACGAAACCACGGTCGCCAAGCTCGCGTGCAACCAGACGGGGTTCGAGGTCGCCAACGAGTCGCTGCAGGTGATGGGCGGACTGGGCTACACGCAGGAGACGCTGGTCGAGTACTGCGTGCGGCGCACGCGCGGCTGGATGATCGCCGGCGGATCGGTCGAGATGATGAAGAACCGCCTCGCGGAGAGCATCTTCGAGCGCCGTTTCTCCCAGCGCCCGCCGCGTACCGCAAACGATGCAACATGATCGTCACCCCGGCGCAGGCCGGGGTCCAGACTGCCGAGCTGGATCCCGGTTTACACCGGGAAGACGTGCGCTCGATGAGATGCACGAGAACAAGTTTCCACGATGCATGATGTAGAACACAGTTACGCGCGATTTGATCGTTTGATGGAAGCCCTGTTCAACCCCCGAACCATCGCGCTGATCGGCGCTTCGGCGGACCTGAAAAAGAACAACTCTCGCCCCCAGCGCTTTCTTCGCCGTCACGGCTACGCCGGCCGCATATTGCCGATCAACCCCCGCTATTCGGAGATACTGGGTGAGCCGGCTTATTCCGATCTTCACGCGGCACCGGGCCCGATCGATCATGCCTTCATCATGGTACCGGCCGCAGCGGTGCCGGACGTCGTCGCGCAGTGCTGCGCACTGAAGGTTCCAGTAGCGACCATTTTCAGCGCCGGATTTGCCGAGCTGGGTGAACAGGGACTGAAGCGTCAGCGCGACATGGTGGC
>Ga0209995_1000158_pt1 | contig 10766 bp, 9 predicted proteins | sample InoplaM3AM_FD_187580 | JGI IMG/M metagenome (GOLD analysis project Ga0209995, IMG submission 187580) | Arabidopsis thaliana rhizosphere microbial communities from the Joint Genome Institute, USA, that affect carbon cycling - Inoculated... | ecosystem: Host-associated > Plants > Roots >... | reverse complement strand
CTTGCCAACTCCGGCTGAAACCTTGACTACTGAATCCGAAAAAGCCGGACAATAGTTATTTCCCGCATCTTTTTGGATAATTATAACATCGAAAGAAATACTTTCAATTAAATTAATATCTCTGTAAAATTTCACTATACTTATTGCATTGGAAAGAAACTTTACCCGACTGGTACGTCAAACAATACGGTTATCAACCTTGCGTGAATATTGGAACATCTGGTCATGTCGACCACGGAAAAACTACATTAGTTGAATCCATAACTGGAGTTTGGACCAGTGGCCATAGTGAGGAATTAAGAAGAGGAATTACAATAAAGGTAGGATATGCTGATGCTGCTTTTTACAAATGTAAAAATTGTCCTCCACCAACATGCTATTCGACAAAACCTGAATGCGCTAATTGTGGCCAGGAATCTGAATTCGAACGCGTAGTAAGCTTTGTAGATTCTCCAGGACATGAAAGTTTAATGGCAAATATGCTTTCAGGAGCTGCTTTGATGGATGGCGCAATCTTGGTGACTGCAGCAAACGAAAAAGTGCCCCAACCTCAAACTAGAGAACATTTATTGGCCCTACAGACTCTAGGCATAAAGCAAATTGTAGTAGTTCAGAATAAAATTGATTTGATATCATATGAAGAAACAATAGAAAATTATAAACAAATAAAGAACTTTGTTAAAGGAAGTGTTGCGGATGCCGCTCCTATTATTCCAGTTTCTGCCCAACACAAATTAAATATTGATGCGCTAATTGAAGCTATAGAAACGAATATTAAAACTCCGGAAAGATCCAAGAACTCTGAACCTCTAATGCATGTCTTAAGATCATTTGATATCAATAAACCAGGTCTTCCTATAGGTGATGTTAAAGGAGGAGTTATTGGTGGTTCCTTAATCCAGGGAGATTTTGAGACAGGTGACGAAATTGAGATACGACCTGGAATCCATGATGAGAAAAAGGGTAAATACGAACCTATAATGTCAAAGATCTCCTCATTAGGTACTGGTGCAGGAATCGTAGAGGTCGTAAAACCAGGTGGTCTGGTTGCGCTTGGAACAACATTGGATCCATATTTAGTAAAAAGTGACTCGTTGATAGGCTCACTGGTAGGACTTCCCAACTCGCTTCCTCCCGATGTATATGATGTTAGAATTGAACTTAATTTATTTGAAACAGCTGTTGGGACCCAAGAACTGGTAAAAGTTGATCCAATCAAAATAAAAGAATCATTGCGACTAAATATTGGTACTGCTGCAACGCTCGGCACAGTTACTCATGTAAAAGATCATGCCGTCGAAATCAAATTAAAGAAACCAGTATGCATGGTTAATCAAAGCAGAGTTGCTATTAGTAGAAGAATTGCAGACAGATGGAGGTTAATAGGGTCGGGTGTTGCTTCGTGACAGTATTCTTCCAATACTCTTTGTTGGTATCAAATAAGTAAAGTTTCGCGAATTATTAATCATGGAGGAGATATTTTTTTCCCATTACGGATATGAGTACACTGCCATGTCCTTTCGTGACATGGCCTACTTTATGATATTTTAGCTTATCCTTATCCAATACGTGCGTTATTTTATCCACTCCAGATTTTGAAACTACTATGCAAAACCCAATACCCATGTTAAATGTAGAATACATTTCCTCACAGGAGATCTTGCCGGTCTTCTGAATGAGCTTGTATATGCCTCTTGGTTGTGGAAGAGTATCCAGATTAAAATCAATTTTACTATTAAGTCTTGATAACTTGCTAAACGAACCTCCGGTTATGTGAGCAAGACCATGAATTGAGGTTGGTTCTGTTTCAAGTAAATCAAGAATAGGCTTTACGTATATCCTTGTCGGCTTCAGTAGTTCTTCACCGATTGAATGGTCAAGAAATGCGGAAGAATCTTGCAAATCGAATTTGGGAAGTAGGACTTTTCGAGCAAGGGAGTATCCGTTTGAATGCAATCCGTTGCTTTCCAACCCAATAATAATGTCTCCTTCTACTATTTTATTGCCCATGATTAATCTTTTTTTATCACATGCCCCAAAAACAGAACCTACAAGATCAAATGTATTTTCCTCAGTATCATTTAGAAGATCTGGAAGTATCGCGGTCTCCCCACCTACTATTGCAACCCTTGATTCTTTAGCTCCTTTTGTCAATCCTTTCAATAGTTCTCTGACAAGATAATGATCGGGTTTTTTCAATGCTATGTAATCCAGGAAACCTATTGGAACAGCACCCACACATATTATATCATTAACGTTCATAGCAACACAATCTATGCCTAAAGTATCGAATTTCTTCATTAATTGGGCAATTATTATTTTAGTCCCGACTCCATCAGTATGCATTGCAATGACTTTGGAAGCAAATTGAATAAGTCCTGCATAGTGCCCAAATCCAGATATAACTTTCCAATCCTTATTTTCAAAAGCAGAATGAGTTTTCGATACAAGTAGGCCGATTTCATCTTGTATCTCACGAATTTTCTTTATGTCAACCCCTGCTTTAGAGTAACTCCACATAGGTGTCTTAGATGTTACAATACGTATTATAAATAAAATATCCTGACTATTATGTGTCGATATCCGAATAGAAAATTAACTTATAAACATGAATGCAATTGTAATAGGCATGGAAGGTACTGAGACTGTCTTTGAAGATTCCGAAAAGACATTCATAGAGTTATCTAACTCTCAAAGGCTTCAGATAATAAATGCTCTTATAAATTCCAAGATGAATCTGACATTAATAGCAAAACATCTTGGGATAACGATGCAAGAGGCTCATAGAAATTTTAATAGGCTCATGGAAGCAGGTATTGTAAGTAAGGATTCAAATGGCGCCTACTCTCTGACGACATTCGGGAATACAATAGTTACCCAAATACCTTCCATTAATTTTCTATCAAAAAACAAGGCTTATTTCTCAGATCATTATTTCGCGGATCTTCCAATGAAGTTTGTTCAGAGAATAGGATCACTGGATAATAGTACATTTGTCCAAGGTCTGGTCGCAGTAATTGAGGAAATTAAAGAAATGTACAGACACTCCGAGGAGTTTATTTATGGCATGATCCCTCAGGTTCCTCTAGATCTTATGGAAGTTGCTGCAAAGGTAGTAAAGGATCGAAAGATTAGTTTTAACTACATATTACCAAAAAATGCAGTAATACCAAAAAAAGGCAAAGATTTTCTAAATGAGATGAATTTTCACGATTTGCTGAAAAACGGATTAGTTGAAAGAAAAATGGTAGAAGAAGTTAAAGTCTCAGTAGTGCTAAATGAAAAAAAAGCGCTGGTGATGTTTCCATCAATTAAGGGTGAAACCGATATGAATGGTGCTTTTCTCGGTAGCGTAAACAGGAACGATGATAATGATAAGAATAATATGCTTTTTCATGAGTGGTGTTTGGATTACTTTAGATATTGTTGGCTACGATCAAAACCCTTTGACAATACTAAACTTAGGGAAGTATAATAAATGTAAGATCTTTCAATAAATTTAGTGAGAATTGGTGGAGCTACTTGGTAATTATTTTGAATTATTTCTCTTTGCTGCCTGCAGTGCGGAAAATAATGCTCCAGCTTTTTGCTTGGTTTCCAAGTATTCATTAGTAGGAACGGAATCCATAACTATTCCAGCTCCTGATTGAACATAAGCGTTTTCCCCATTTATAAATAAGGATCTTATAATTATTGCAAAATCGCAGCATCTATTGAAGGAAAAGTATCCTAAGGCCCCTGCATAAGGCCCCCTTGACGTTTTTTCTAGTTCTGATATTACCTCCATCGCTCTGACCTTCGGCGCTCCAGATACGGTTCCAGCAGGAAATAATGACCTAAAAGCATCAAAGCAGTCGTATTTCTTGTAGAGATCCCCAGTTATCTGAGATACTATATGCTGAACATGACTGAATCTCTTTACTATCATCAATTCCTTTGGACGAACCGACCCAAACTTACATACTCTACCAAGATCGTTTCTTGCTAAATCGACAAGCATGGTATGTTCTGCCAGCTCCTTTTTATCCCTTAAGAGCTCGTTTTTCAACTTTCTATTCTGACTTTCGTTATTGGTAATAGCTCGTGTTCCTGCAATAGGAAATGTATCGATCTTGTTGTCAATCACGCGAAGTAGCATTTCAGGACTGGATCCAATTATTAATCGCTTTTTTCGTTTAAAAAAATACATATATGGAGATGGATTCAATTTTCGTAAATTCTCATATATACACAATGGATCCCCTTTTATGACAAAATTGATTTTTCTTGATATTACTACCTGAAAGACCTCTCCCTGATATACGTAATCCTTCGCCTTCTTAACGTTGTCAATAAAATTGCTCCTAGAAGTTTCCGATATTGGCTTTGAATAGGAAAGACTATTTGCTCTGGCTTGTTTTTTAGACTTTATGATTTTCTCTAATTGATTAAATCTAGATTTTTTACCGATGTGGAAATAGTAAATTTCGTTATCCTTCTTGTCATGGATTAAACCATCAGTATAGATCCCAAATTCCATTAATGGAAACATATTGTTAGTTTTCTTAGATGGTAACTGTTCCCAAAATTTGATGGCTTCGTAGCTAACGTATCCTACTGCACCTCCGATATATCGTAGTTTCCTTTCGTTAATAATTGGCATTATTTTCCTTAATTCTACAAGTGGATCAACTACTTGTTTATCACAAATCATTTTTTCCTTTCGAAAAACTTGAAATCTAGATCTGTCACACTTTACCGTAAATTCCGGATCAAATCCAATTACCGAAAATTCCGAAAGTTCCCTGGGCCCGGTTAAAGATTCTAGAATAAATACATTGTCATAATTCATGTAGATCTGCTTAAAGATCTCAAATGCATTCATGCGAGTATTGACTTTTTTCTTGTTAAGGGTATGTATTTTGGAGAAGTCCTTAAGCATTTATGACAGTTACCATAAAAAGGTGCTTTATGACATGATTTAAATCTTATGTGATCACTTTATGTATAGATTAAATCAGTTAAGTAAATCTGGTAATTATATAGAATATGAATATAATGTTCCTTTGCTATAGTAACTCTATATTGCGGATTAGTGTTTCTACCGATCTATAATGTTGGTAGTTGCTAATGGTTTTCTGCCCATGAAACCTTCATCTTTTCTATGCCAAAATTTTATTTCATTCTCGCCTTCTTTCCAACAAAGCCATACCTCTTCATCAAATCTTAATGATGGAAAATCTAAGAGACCCTCATCAACGCTTTTTATCATGACTCCTTTGTTCTCCAGCTCTGCTATTGTTTCATACAATTTAAAGACTGCTCTATTTAGCTCCTGTTTTTTGCTTATAAAGGCTGCAAATTTTGCACCGTCGCCAACCATCCTTTGCAATTCTTCTTGAAGTTTGATTACCTTATTTTTTTGAAGTGTTATGCTTGAAAATAATTTCTTTACTTCGGGCAAGATCCTATTAGCCTCTTGTGGTGTGAAGTAAACAGGCATACTCTCCAAAAATTATAAAAGCCAATTTAATCATTATTATTCCAATGTACGCTTCTAATACAAGTTTCCCAGAAATGTCAGAAATTCGTAGAAAGGGTTCGTATTTTTCTATTTCTACGTCTGACTTTTCTTCCTTTATTTAAATCCCCCAATCCATGCGGATAGATTTCCCATGAATTGGATCTGCCAAACAGATTATCCAATTTGTCAGAAGCGTTAACGGAGAATTTATTCAACGCAAGGTGAATTGATTCATGGCTTATAATAGAGGAGGCAACTTCGGCCGTCTTGCCCATTGAATCATATTCCCGCCAAGATCGATAATTTGAAATAAAGGCCTTTGACTTCCCATAGTAAGATACAAACATCAAACCCCTTCTACCCACCATTCCGCGTAAACGAAGATCCGCAACCATCCTCCCACATTAATCCAATAATATAATTAATGTTTAGAGACCTTTTCTCTTTGGGTCGTTTTAAATATCCAAATAAGAATATAATCATATGGTTCTGGACCTTAAGAAAATTATCAAGAAATGCTCACATAATTGAAGAAATTATCACATTTAGAAATTGACAAGTGCATTCAAAAAATTTATTTACTTGTAAAGTCAGCCTGGACATTATATTCTTTTAAAACAAGGAATCAATTGTGATTCTATGCCCAATTTGACTGTTAGAAACAAATCGCAGATTTTAAAAAGTAATTACTCTGATTCCTTAAGCTTAACCCTGGAGGCCATTGAGGTGGGCCTAAAATCCGTAAACCCCGTATCGTTAATGAAAAATTCGGTAAAATTCAAGCATGATTGTCTGAGGATTTTTGATTACAAAGGAATGAGCGTGGAGTATGATACTAGGTTAATTGACTCAATTTACCTGGTTGGAGCCGGCAAGGCAACTGCCGCAATGGCAGATTCCTTCATAAGCATAGTTAACAGTAGGAGAGTCAAGGAAGGTTGCGTTACAATTCCCTATGGAATAAATATGAAAAGCAAATTGTGCTTGGTGACAAATGCTGCCCATCCAGTACCAGATTCCAATGGAGTTGTCGGAACAAAAAGAATCGTAAAACTATTAGAAAAGGCAAATAGAAATGACCTAGTGGTAATGTTCCTATCAGGGGGAGCATCAGCACTAATGCCTTTACCCTTAGATATTATGAGTCTTGCAGATAAGCAGAAAATAACTACAAGGCTCCTATCATCAGGCGCATCAATTGAAGAAATGAATACTGTAAGAAAACACGTATCTAACATCAAAGGTGGCAGAATTGCAGCAATGATTAATAAAAAATTTCCGCTAATAACCCTCATTCTATCCGATGTAGTTGAAGATAAGATTGACGTAATTGCATCAGGGCCTACTGTTCCGGACACGACCACTTTCAGCGATACAAAGAACGTACTTATAAAATACAAACTGTGGAACAATCAAAAAGTAATTTCTAGAAAACTCAAAGATTTAATCACTGCTGGTGTGTTGGGAAGAATCAGTGATACACCAAAGCCTGGAAATACTATGTTTACCAATATTCAAAATGTTATCATTGGGAATAACAATATTGCTTGCAATAGCATCAAACTATTTTTAGAAGGAAAAGGTATAAAAACAATGTATCTGGGTTCAAAGTTTACAGGAAGTTCCAGATTACTAGGAAAGTTTCTATTCAAACTTGTTGATGATTTTCCATCTGTCTCAACCCCATATGCTTTTGTTCTTGGTGGCGAAACGACTGTTGAATTGAAAAATAGAACTAATGGTGTTGGAGGCAGAAATCAAGAAACAGTACTCTCAGCTGCAGCCCATTTTGAAGACCTAGGCGACAATATGGATTTTACAATTGCTAGTTTTGGAACAGATGGAATTGATGGAAATTCCCTTGATGCAGGCGCTATATTAAATCCAAAGGTACTATATAAAATAAGACAAAAGAAATTGAAAATATTAGACGTTCTCAAAAACCATGATAGTAACGTATTATTTAATAAAGTAAATGGGGCACTGTGCACGAAAATTACGGGGACCAATGTAAATGATGTATGTGTTGTGTGTAGATTACGATAGGATGGAAATGTGTGAATTGTTACTAACATACAATCTTAATTTATTTTGAATTCAACGGTAAAGTAAAAATAAATGTTGCCCCAGTTCCTTTTTCTTGATTAAATCCGGTTATTGTCCCCCCATGAGACTCGATTATGTTCTTAGAGATGAAGAGACCCAGGCCAGTCCCCTGTTCTGATCTTGATACAAATTTGTCGAATAATCTACTAATTATCTCGCGATCTATTCCCTTACCAGTATCGCTAATTTGAACAGATAACTCAGTGCTATTGACGTTACCAACTATAGTTATGATTCCTTCGTCGGTGAATTTAATTGCATTGTTGATAATATTTGAAACGACCTGTGTGATTCTATATTTATCTGCAAATATGTTTGCGTGGATTGGTTCATAAGAAATCTTGAGTTTTTTATTTTTCGCAAAATCGCTTTCAATCTGTCTTGAATATTCCGTAACTAATTCTGATAAAATTTCATCAATATCAAAGGAAGCTTTATTCAGTTTTAGTGATTTTCCTTCAATATTGGTGACATCCAATATGTCTGCTGCCAATCTATCCAATCTTTTTGCATTGCGAATTATCGAAGAAATTTGTTCTTTGCTAACTTTTGCGTAGTCACTATCGCTGATATCATTTTCTATTAATTCTGCTTCGCCTAAAATTGGCATTATCGGGGTTCTTAATTCGTGAGCTGCGACATTGATAAACTCCTTTTGCATGTTATCATGTATCTCTAGTTGTTTATTTGCCGAAGCAAGAAGACTATTTGATTCTGTCAGAGATTCATTTGTTTTCTTTATTTGCACTGTTCTGGATTCGACTGCCCCCTCTAATCGCTTATTCCAAGATAATATCAAAAATGCAATACCAAAAGCCATAGAACCAACAACGATAATTACAATAGTACTGAAATTCTTTTGTTGATTTATTAAATAGCCGACATTTGAAGCCAGACTATGCGGGGTACTAATGTACAGTGACCATAGAAATTCGCCGGCTAAAGTTATAGGTTGGTAAGCAATTGTAGTCATATTATCGTTAAAAGAGATATCTCTTAGTCCTGATCCTCCTGTCAGAGAGGTACCCAGGATATCATTGTACTCATTTTTGATTTCTGGAGGAATGAGATCTTGAAATTCTGGGTTTAGGTAATTTTTACCAACTACATTTCTATTTTTTGAATATAAAATCACACCGTTCTTATCTATTAATCCTACATTGCTTGCAAACTCGGGTGAAAGTTCCTTCTGTAAAAAATCACCTAGTTTCGCTAAATCAATTGTCGTGAACACTATCCCTTCAAACTTTGACATATTGGGTTGAATCGTGATATTACCTTGAGTAACGTTAGTTTCAAGTACTGGGTAAGACATAAAGAGTAACGGAAATTGGTTATTAACATCAATGATGCTACTATAATATGTGCTATTACTCGTTTTGGAGGATAATAGTTCTGTTGAATTTGTTCTGATACCAGTATAATCAGCAGCAATAGATTTATTAGATTTATTGCTTGTATTAGAAATAATTTCTCCATTCATATCAAACATATAATATCCATTTGTTAAGTCCTTAGTCGATGTCTGAGCCGAATCAAATAATCTCTGAATATTGTCGGTTTTGTTGTCCAATAGTGAAATGGAATTGCTCAAGCTCTGTAAATTGTTAGAAATAGACTCCATGCTCCTGACAAGAATGCGTGATAGTTGGTATACTTCTATTTTTGCATTGGATCGTACATCTTGGGATGAAATGTTGGCAATTTCATTTGCAGTAAAAGAAGAATACTGATATGACAGTATCGAAAGCCCAATACCAATTATCGCAATGATAAGAAGAATAATGACATTGTTTCTAGAAAAAGTCGCGCCCAGCAATAATGTACAATAAATATTATTAAAGTTCTAGTAGATAAATTAGCGCTAAAGATTATTCTAGCATAGTTTATAGTATGTGTCCTATAGAACTAGCTTAAATTAATTCTCATTTGGCAGACACTTTGCTAAAGGCACACGAATTTAGTGATTTTGAAAGTCCCTTCTCTATTCGTCTGGAGATTCCACGTCGAAACATCTATCATTCTCATATATTTTATCCCTTAATCGTGGTCACTATTACTATTAAGAGATAGTGTGCAATCATGACTAATGGCAGATCAAGAAATGATACAAGAAAAAATTGGTGAAGCACTGGGATTAGAAAAAGCAGCTCAAAAAGCAGTAGAGCAATTAGATTCACGCGGCCTACTAAAGTCAGAACATATTACAAAATTATCGAAAATGAAAGAGGAAGCAGGTAACCAGGAAAAGGAGATGAAAGATCTGGTTCAGGAATTATCAGATAGCGACGGATTTGATCCACCCACTATTGAACAAAAAGCAGAAGAAACAGCTGAAAAAGTCTCAAAAATAATGGAAACTTACCTTGGAGAAGATCCTGATACTCAAGAAGCCCTAGAATTTTTATGTCTAGCAGAAGGAGGCGAAGTTGCTCATTATGAAGTTCTGGCCTCTGTAGCAAAGGATGTAAAGAATAAGAAGTTTGGAACTCAAGTGAGGACCATATTAAAGGAAGAAAAGAGACATCTCAGTTTATGCACTAAATTAGCAAAGAACAATGCCGCCTCGGCATAATCCTTTCTTTTTTTTTAAAATTTCATGGTATAAAATTTTTAATTACGTTCTTGAATCCCAGCTAACACCTGATATTATTATTGACCTTAAAAATGTTCAAAAGTAATAAAAATATGGCACTTTGAATCAGCGCCAACCTAACCTATGGTTGAAAGTATGGTAATGATTGATTTTTTTGGTCCTTAATGATTTATACTAGACTAGCGCAACATGCTAAACCTAAAAAATCGGAGCGGTAGTAGGTTGTTTCCTTCTGAATGCTAAAAATAGGCTTGTAGCCATTGTTGATGATGAGGAGGATATCACTGACCTCTTCTATGATGCCCTGAATGTGGTTAATGGTATTACAATCTTTAAATTCACAGATCCTATAATAGCCCTTGAACACTTTGCAACTAATAAAGAGGAATATGCCTTAGTAATATCTGATTTAAGGATGCCTAGTCTTAATGGAATGGAATTAGTAAGGAAGATAAAACAAATAAATCCTTCAGTAAGAACGTTACTGATGAGTGCATTTGAAATCGATCATGAGACTCTAGAATATAGCATTAAGCAGAAGTTAATAGACGGATTTCTTCA
>Ga0209995_1000154_pt1 | contig 11047 bp, 10 predicted proteins | sample InoplaM3AM_FD_187580 | JGI IMG/M metagenome (GOLD analysis project Ga0209995, IMG submission 187580) | Arabidopsis thaliana rhizosphere microbial communities from the Joint Genome Institute, USA, that affect carbon cycling - Inoculated... | ecosystem: Host-associated > Plants > Roots >... | reverse complement strand
TTCGACTTCATGGAGAATAGCGAGCGGATCTTCCGTTCGGGGGTTATCGGATGTCAGGACGACTACATCACTGTACTCGACGGCGGCCCGACCCATCTTCGGGCGCTTGCCTCGGTCGCGATCGCCGCCGCAGCCGAAGACCGTGATAATCCGGTGTGTCTTCAACGCTTGGGCAGCGGTCAGCAAGCGCACGAGTGCGTCTTCGGTATGGGCATAATCCACCACAACCGTAAAATCTTGCCCGGCCGATACCCGCTCAAAGCGGCCCGGCACGTTGGTTAAGGCCGCCACCGCTTTTCGAACCTGATCGCAGGTCGCTCCGGCGTGGAGCGCCACGCCAATTGCCCCGAGCAGGTTGTAGACGTTGTGTTCGCCGACAAGTCGACTCTCGACGGTAAAGTCACCGGCTGGCGTCACAGCAGTGAAGGTGGTGCCGTTCATTGAAAGCCGCACGTGTGCTGCCTGGAGATCAGCCCGGCCTTTTACCGCGAAACCCCACACCGGCACACGACAGGCCGCACGCACCTGCGCGCCTCGAGGATCATCCATATTGATGATGGCGCGTTGACCGGTTTTTCTTCCCTGTCCCAGCGCCGTAAACAACCGTAACTTCGCATTGAAGTACTCTTCCATCGTCCGATGAAAGTCGAGGTGATCCTGCGTCAGATTGGTGAAGACCGCGGCGTCATATTCACATCCGGCCGTCCGGTCCATGGCCAACGCATGCGAGGAGACTTCCATGACGACACTGTCCACGTGTGCGTGACACATCTTCGCCAACAGTCCTTGCAGTTCGAGCGCACCGGGCGTTGTGTGAGAAGCTGGAATGGTTTCGGCACCAATCTGATAAGCGACTGTTCCGATGAGCCCGACCTGACGGCCGATGCCTTCCAGCAGCGCCTTGCAGAGATAGGTGGTCGTCGTTTTCCCATTGGTTCCAGTCACCCCAATCATCGTCAATCGCGCCGATGGATCACCGTAGAATCGTCCGCCGATGAGTCCAAGCGCTTTGCGCGAATCCACGACCTTCACAAACGGAAGCGATTTGTACTCAACAGATTCCTGCCCGACGATCGCGGCCGCTCCCGCGTCAATGGCCTGACCCACGTAGCGGTGACCGTCAACGCGCTCACCCTTGACGGCGATGAAGAGACTGCCCGATGCGACTGCGCGCGAATCATCGGTCACTGAGGTCACCATCCGGTCCAGCGTCCCATGCCGTTCGACAATCGCGACTTGGCCGTTGAGTGCTGCCAGCAACTGCGTGACCGACATCGATCGAGCTTCCATCGTAGATTCGACTACCGCGCCGCCATGGCGATCTTCACTTGATCATCCCGAGGCACACCCAAATATGTCAGCACCTGCTCACCAACCCGCCGGAACACAGGTGCCGCCACGACGCCACCCCAGGCCTCGCCCTGTGGTTCATCAATGACCACGATGATCGTGAGACGCGGCGCATCTGCCGGCACGAAGCCGACGAAGGAACCGATGGACAATGCCGAGGAATAGGTTCCGGTGCGTGGATCGACTTTTTGGGCCGTGCCGGTCTTCCCCGCAACGCGAAACCCTGGGATGGCCGCTTTCGTTCCCGTTCCGCTTGAGACCACACCTTCCATGATGGTGGTGAGCGTGTGCGCCGTGGCTGGAGACACCACGCGGCGCTTGACCTGCGGAAGAATCTCCTTCATTCGCTGGCCCTTCTGATCCCTCACCTCGGCGACGACATAGGGCTTCATGAGCACACCGTCATTGGCAATGGCCGAAACCGCCGTGATCATCTGCAACGGCGTAACCCCCACCTCCTGGCCCATCGAAATCGAGGCCAGAGAGCGCCGGCCCCACTCACGCGGAGCTTTGAGTAATCCTGAGACTTCTCCCGGAAGGTCGATGTCCGTCCGTTGGCCAAACCCGAAAGCCTGAAGATACCGGTAGAGCCGTTGATCGCCGACCAACATGCCGGTCTTGGCTGCACCGATATTGCTCGATTTTTGAATCATCTGTGCAAACGTCATCCATCCGAGCTTTTCATGGTCATGAATGGTCGTGTTCGCAATCGTCATCCGGCCGTTTTCTCCGAACAGCATGGAGCCCGGCATCATCACCCGTTCTTCCAGCGCGGCGGCCGCCACCACCACCTTCATGGTTGAACCAGGCTCGTACGTATCAGTCAGAGCCCTATTCCGCCAGCGATCTGCCGTCAACGAGGCAACGGCATTCGGGTCGAACCGGGGGCTCACCGCCATGGCCAGGACGGCACCGGTCCTGGGCTCCATCACGATGATCGTCCCAGATTTCGCGCGGGCATGGTCAACGGCTTCTTCAAGTTCCTTTTCGGCGATGTATTGGATCACCTCGTCGATGGTCAGAGTGAGCGCCTGCCCTGTCGCGGGTACCTGTTCACGGAGGTCTTTAGGGAATACCGTCCGACCGAGCGCGTCGCGCTGAAGAATGGTCAGTCGTTTTTCTCCGTGCAGCTGGGATTCATACCGACGCTCTAATCCCTCGAGCCCCACCCCGTCCATGCCGACAAATCCTAGGACATGGGCGAGCAGGGGGCCTTTCGGATAGAACCTTCGCCCTTCCATAACCATGCCGATGCCGTCAATCGACAATTGCTCGAGTCGACGCCCCTGCTCCGGCTCAACCTTCCGCGCCAGCCAGACGAAATGCCTGTCCTGACGCAGCTTCTTTTCAATTTCTTCGCGGCGGATGTGCAACACGGGGGAAAGGGATCTGGCGGCATTCGCAGGACTATCGAGGGAAGTTGGGACGCCGAAGATCGAGGGCACTTCGACATTCATCGCAAATACCTTCCCGTGACGGTCGGTGACGGTCCCTCTGGCGCCTTCCATCGTCACACTCTTTTGATGCTGCCGATCCGCTCGAGCCGTGAGCTCGGCCGCTTGCAATACCTGGAGGCTGACCAGCCGGAACAAGATGACGCCAAAGCCGGCGAGAAGAAGATGCAGCAGAATGTATCGCCGGCCCCGCGAAGGACCCATGACTATTTCGCACCTCCTACAGGAAACATCGTGCGAGCGATCCGCAATTGCTCTGCGGGCGGTGTCGCCAAGAGCGGTCTGTCGGGCTGTGGATGGACGATGAAGACTTGTCCTTGCTGCGGCGGCATCAGCCCCAATTTGTCGGTCGCCACCCTGGCAATTCGTTCAGGAGCCGTTAGCGCGGAGAACTTGACTTGCAGTTGATCACGTTCCCGTTCGAGGAGCGTCTTTTGTGTTTTCAAGCGCTCGATCGAATACCCCAGGCGCACCACATCGACCCTCTCCCAAACGAAGACAAACACGAGGCACATACCCGTCACGATGGCGACCGCTTTCATGCGCGTCCCTCCTTCATGATTCGTTGGATGACTCTCAGCTTGGCGCTTCGAGATCTCGGGTTGCGATGCCTTTCATCATCGGATGGCACCTGGGGTCGCTTCGTGAGAATTTCCAGCTCACCGACACTCTGACTCGAAAGCCCTTTGAACGTCTGCTTCACGATCCGATCCTCGAGGGAATGGAAGGAGATCACACACAGTCGCCCTTGCGGTGCCAATGCATCAGCCGCATCACGGAGCGACGTCTCCAAATGATCCAATTCCTTATTGACGGCGATACGGAGCGCCTGAAATGTCCTCGTCGCGCAATGAATGCGGCCCCGTCGATAATGACCGGGCACCGCCGACTCAATCACCGATGCCAGCTGGTGAGTGCTGGTCAAGGCCTGGCGGCGGCGAGCGCTCACGATGGCCCGGGCAATGCGACGGGAATAGCGTTCTTCCCCCAAGCGGTAAATCATGTCGGCTAAATCGGCTTCGTCGAGCTCATTTACGATATCAGCCGCCGTCCGGCCACTGCTTTGGTCCATTCGCATGTCGAGCGGTCCTTCCGACCGAAAACTGAAGCCGCGGGTTGGTTCGTCGAACTGAGGCGACGACACGCCAAGGTCGAACAATACGCCGTGCACTTGGGGAATGCCCCGTTCCACCAAAATGTGCTTCAATTCCATGAAATGCGCCTTGACCAGAATTGCTCGGTCTCCGAAGCTCTGTAGTTCCCGCCGGCCGGCATTGATTGCTTGGATATCTCGGTCGATACCAAGAACAATCCCGTGGGGTTGGCTGACTCGAAGAATTTCCTTGGCATGCCCACAATATCCCACTGTGCAATCCACATAGATACCGCCGGAGTGTGGCTGCAGCCAGTACAGGACTTCCGAAGGCATAACGGGCAAGTGGGCATGACTATTACTGTTCTTATCGAACCCAGTTTCACCCACAATCTCCCACGCCACGGCGGAGTATACTCCTCGGCGTCACATTGTCAATAAAAAATTCGAGGACTTACAGGTTTTTTCGAGCTGTCGAAAATGCCGCATTTTGGGCGGCAAAAATGAGCTGGCGATGAGAGATTCTTGGCCCCGATGGATGGCGGAAGGAGCCTTTGAAGGTCAGGGATACAGCTTGTATAGCATCCGCGGAAATGGAATCGTTTCCCGGACATGCTCTAATCCGCAAATCCAGGCGACGGCACGTTCAATGCCCATCCCAAATCCGGCATGTGGAACCGATCCAAACTGACGAAGATCCAGATACCACTTAAAAGCATCTTCTGGAAGGTGGTGTTCCTGTAAACGCCCCCGTAACAACTCCACATCGTGAATGCGTTGCCCTCCACCGATGATCTCTCCGTACCCTTCAGGTGCCAATACGTCCATGCACAGTGCGAGATCCGGACGTGCCTCGTCCGGCTGCATGTAAAACGCCTTGAGCGCAGTCGGATACCGATGGATGATGACTGGCCGATCGAATTGTTGCGAGATAATGGTTTCTTCATCGCCTCCGAAGTCATCGCCAAGCTGCGTGGGATTATTCTTTTGCTGCAAGAGTCGGATCGCGTCTTCATAGGTCAGCCGAGGAAACGGCGGCTTCACAGCTTCCAGCTTTGCAATATTGCGCTCGAGCACAGCGAGTTCTTGTTTTCTCGTTTCGAGGACTCGCTGTATGATGTACGTCAAAAATTGCTCCGCGAGCTCCATCATGTCCGCCAGCTGTGCGAACGCGACTTCCGGCTCGACCATCCAGAATTCCATTAAATGGCGGCGTGTCTTCGATTTTTCAGCACGAAATGTCGGACCAAAACAATACACTTTGCCGAATGCAGCGGCGGTGGCCTCACTATAGAGCTGGCCGCTTTGCGTCAGATATGCGGTTTCGTCAAAGTATTGCGTCTGAAAGAGCGTCGTAGTGCCTTCACAGGCGTTCGGCGTGAAGATCGGCGCGTCGACGAGAATGAATCCCCTCTCGTCAAAGAAGTTTCGTGAGGCCCGAATAATCTCGTGCCGAATGCGCAGGATGGCGTGCTGCCGGTGCGAGCGTAGCCACAGATGCCGGTGCTCCATCAAGAAGCCGACACCATGTTCCTTGGGCTGGATCGGGAATGGCTGCGCGATCTGCAACGCTTCGATGCGAGTGACGTCCAGCTCATAGCCGCCTGGCGCACGATGGTCCTGTCGAAGGTGTCCGGTGATGACCAACGATGATTCCTGGGTCAGACCGGCCGAGACCGAGAACTGGTCATCTCCGACGGTTTTCTTGCTCACGATCGCCTGCAGATCGCCGGTGCCATCCCGAATGGTCAAGAAATGAAGCTTCCCGCTATCGCGGCGACTCCGCAGCCATCCACGAATAATCACTTCCTGCCCCACATGCAGTCCCACCGCATCAATCATGATGACCGGCATCCGAACGTCCTCCTGCATCAGCCAGATCCTGAGCCTGGCAGCCTAGCGGATTGCCCCTCTGCATTCAAGAACACGAAGTTGCAGGATTGTTGACAAGGAACCTCCGTAAGATAAGAATCACGCTATGCAAACCTCTCCGTTCCTGTGTAAGGAAGTGCTGGCCGCCTTTGTGGCTGTGACTGTCGCGTTGGTGTTGCCGCAACTCACTGCCTCCGCGGCATCGACCATCTACTATTGTCCCGACAAAAAAGGAGATCAGCAGTATTCGGCACAATCAGGGCCCGGCTGCATACCGCTGGTGGACAAGAAAACTGAGCGCCCGGATGGCATGCCCCAGCAACATTTTCAACCAGACAACCTACAGAAGGACGTTTCAACATTTCTCACCCGCTATCAGAAATTTCTCGACTGCTGTAAGACAGACTTGAACGAGCTTCGCGAACTCGAGGAGATCGCCGACGATCTCGACCAGTTGCTGGCCTCAGCCCAAGCCAATCTGTCGAACTATTCGCTCGCCTCGAGAGGGATCATGCTTCGAGAGCTTATTCCCAGAGTCGCCAGAGCCAGAAGTGATCTCAAGGTCCTGCATGCGCGTCTCGAAAAGATCAACGAGCTCTCCAGCCGCCGCGATCAGCTTGACTTCGAAGATGCAGGACGGAACGCTCAAACCATTCGTGACTTGCAGGAGTCGATCGAGCGGGATATTCGCGCCCCGAAATTGCCGGGAAGCGCGAAAACGGGAACCGCCATCGGCGCGGCTCCCGCTGCCGGGCCGGCAATTGGTCGCAGCCCCAAGACGGGAACGGAGATCGGACAAGAAGGCGTCACAGGTCACGACATCGGCGCGACGCCGAGAAACAGCCGAGACATCGGAGGCAGCGGACCCTCGGGATTCGAGATCGGGGCGACGGGCCGAGCAGGTCCTGCGATCGGAGAGTCGACACTCAACCAGGAGTCCTCTTCCAGCGTGGGCTCAACGCTTCAGCGATCAACGGTGGGGTCCAGCATTTCCGATTCGAGCGTCGGCTCTAACATGAATTCCTCGACTGTCGGGTCGAGCATGCAGGATACATCGGTAGGATCGTCGTTGGGCGGGTCGTCGGTCGGCTCGAGCTTGCCAAGCCGTTAGCCGTCTTCCTTCAGAACGAAATGCCTTCCTCCCTTGGAATCAGCTCGCCGTGTTGTGTGTGAGTGAGGGCATCGGCTCCCAGGTCTCTCCGCCATCGCGGCTTCGATAGAGGCCGCTGCCGTTCGTGCCGGCGTAGAACACATCCGGATCCATCGCACTTTGAGCAATCGACCGGATGTTGGTGCTGGCAAATCCTTTATTCAGCGTTCTCCAGGTCATCCCTCCGTCATCACTTCGGTGGACGCCGTCCCGCCCCGTGATATAGATCGTGCCTTTTTTGCTCCGGTCTAAAATCATGGCCATGATCATCTGATCGGAGAGCGATTCCCCGATCCTCACCCAGGACTTCCCCTCATCTGTGGTTTTGAAGAGGCCTGCGAGGGTTGCCGCGTAGACGGTTTCGGCCTCGAACGGATCGACGAGGATGGACGTGACGTTCAACGCGCGGGAGCTCTTGATCAGTTCAGGCGGCACCAATCCGTTATTGACCTTATCCCAATGCCCGCCTTCGTTCACCGTCTTGTAGACGCCTCCGCTGGTGCCGGCATAGAGGATGGCCGGCCGTGTCGGGTCCATGCAGAGGGTCACGACCATGAGCACCTCCTTCATCCCTTCCATCCTTTTGGTCCAACTTCCGCCGCCGCTCTTCGTCTCAAAAATCCCCATCGTCGTTGCCACGAACATGTGATTGCTGTCGTACGGATCGAACACGAACTGATTGACAACCGAAGAAATGGTCGCATCGTCCAATCCGGTGCGCATGGAGACCCACCGCTGTCCGCCGTCATAGCTCTTGTAGACCGCGTCGCCCTTCGTCCCCGCATACACGGTGGCCGGATACGAAGGATCGACCGCCATGGCAATCACACGGGAATGGCTCATTCCCTTCGAGATGTTGGTCCATGTCCGACCGCCATCCCGCGACTTGTAGATGTAATCGTTGGTAGTCACGTACAAGATGTCCGGATTTTTAGGATGGAGCTGAATGACGACGATCGGCTCGCTGCGATCACAACCGAGCAGACCAACCTGAAGGACCAGCAATCCGACAGCGGCCCATCGCGTCATCCACGCACGGCGTCGATGGAGGCCGTCGCCATTCATCGATAATTGGTAAACTGCAAGTCGATGCCGAAGTCCTTCCCTCGCAGAAAGGCGATCGCCGATTGCAGTTCGTCCTTGCTCTTGCTCAAGACCCGTACCTGCTCCCCCTGGATTTGGGCTTGTACCTTTAGCTTTGAATCCTTGATCGACTTCGAAATCTCTTTCGCTTTCTCTGAGGCCAGACCGCTCTGAATCTTTGCCACCTGCCGCACGGTGCCGCTCAGTGCGGGCTCGATGGCCCCGTGGCTAAACGCTTTCAATGACACACCGCGCTTTACGCATTTCGCGTTGATGATCTCTTGCACTGCCTTCAACTTATATTCGTCGTCCGACAGGACAACCAATTCCTTTTCTTTTTCTTTCAGGCTGATGTCGGTTTTTGAGTCCTTAAAATCAAATCGCTGCCTAATTTCCTTGGTGGCCTGATCAAGGGCGTTCTTCAATTCCTGCATGTTCACTTCCGACACGATATCAAAGGAACATTGGTCAGCCACGTCACACCTCCGCGTTGTTCAGCAACACCCTGTGCCATGCGGCAGCCGGAAACCGGCGTCGTCCTGTGTGACCGTCGCGTGCAGATTTCCAGCCGAACCACCTCCGGCCATGACGACAATCTCACTACTTGTAAAGGGCCGTTTTTGGATGAGATATCCGTACCATTGCCTGGCGCTGTCGCTCAACACCACCAATCCCAGAATCGCAACAATCGCCACCAACGCGGCGTCGAGATACAGGGCAAGCGCTTCACCATCGGTAAAGGTTCCAGCCGCTGCCACGAACATTCGGAACATCTCATAGGAGCCCGTGAGCGTAATAAAGCCGACAAAGACCATGGGCAGCGCGGTAATCCAGAGGTACTGGGATTTTCGCATTTTGATCAGGACCGTCGTGCCGATACAGAGAGCGAGCGTCCCCAACAATTGGTTGGCGGCACCAAACATCGGCCAGATTGTGGAAATGCTGCCCGTCGCAATCAGAGACGCCCAGCCGCCAACGACAACGCCGCTGCTGATCAACACTCCTGGCAGCCAATTCAATTGGCGGAACGATGGTGAAATACGCCCTGCCATTTCCTGAATCAGGTACCGTGCAACTCGGGTCCCTGTGTCGATGGTGGTCAAAATGAACAACGCCTCGAAGAGCAGCGCAAACTGGTACCAGTAGGCCATTAATCCCGCCATTCCGGGCAACGCCGAAAAGATCGAGGCCATTCCTACCGCGAGGGAGACGGCACCGCCGGGCCGGCCGGCGACCTCGACCTCAACCAGCCGTGACAGCTCGGCGATTCGGAGCGGCGGGAAACCCATGGCCGCGAGCGCATCGGATGACAATGTCGTATTGATGGAGAAATAGTCGCCTGGCAAGAGCACCGTGGCTGCGACCAATGCCATCACTCCCACGAAGCTCTCGAGGAGCATGGCCGCATAGCCCACGAGCGCCTGTGATTCCTGCTCAATCATTTTCGGCGTCGTGCCGGAGGAGACAAGGGCGTGGAAACCTGAAACCGCCCCACAGGCGATGGTAATAAAGAGAAACGGAAATACGGTACCGGGAATGATCGGGCCTCCGCCATCCGCAAACGTCGTCATGCGGGGCATTTGGATAGTCGGCGCCAGCGCGATGACGCCGAATCCCAGAAGGAACACGACGCCAAGCTTCATAAAGGTCGAAAGGTACCCTCGGGGCACTAAGAGCATCCAGCCGGGCAACACAGAGGCAAGAAAGCCGTAGCCCCCCAGCAGCCAGACCAAGGTCGATCGCTCGTACTCGAACCAGGTCGCATACGAAGACTGGGCCACGACACGGCCCAGCAGCACGGCGATGATCAACAATGCCACACCAAGGAACGAGATCTCCGCGACAGCACCCGGACGGAACTTCTGCAGATAGAACCCCATGAAGAAACCGATAGGGATCGTCATCGCGATGGTGAATGTTCCCCAGGCATTGTGATAGAGCGCGTTGACAACGGCAAATCCGAGTCCCGCCAGCGCCACCACGACAATAAAGAGGACGGCCAACGCTGTCGCTGTGCCTGTCACAACGCCCAACTCGTCGCGAGCGATTTCCGGAAGTGATCTCCCATTTCGTCGCATCGACGCCACGAGGATGACGAAATCCTGGACCGCTCCCGCCAGCACCGCGCCGATCACCAACCAGAGAAACCCGGGAAGAAATCCGAATTGCGCCGCCAGGACTGGTCCGAGTAAGGGGCCGGCTCCCGCGATAGCCGCAAAGTGGTGACCGAAGAGGACGATACTATTCGTCGGATGGAAATTCACCCCGTCGTTCAGACGCACGGCCGGAGTGATGCGTTGATTATTGAGTTCGATGACCCTCGAAGCGATCCATCGGCCGTAGAAGCGATAGGCCAGCACATAGAGGCAGGCTGCGGCGACCACCAGCCACAGCGCATTCACCTGTTCATGGGGAGACACGAGACCGGCGACAATGGCAAGCGCGCCGGCACCCAGAAGAGCCACGAATCCCCAACTCAGGAGCTTGAGCGCCGACATGGCGAGCCATCCTAGCACAAACAACTCTTGGTCCGGAGCCTGCGGCTCGCGTGAAAGTGAGGGATGGCGTCAAGACAATCAGCGGCGCGGGAGAGCCCCTGAGTGGATGCCTCGCACGTCTGGCTCAGAGATCGGCGAGGCATGTCGTTAGATTAATTCCTGACGCATCCCTCTGACGGGGGAGGAAATTCTCGGCAACATGCGGGAATTTTCCGCTCGTTTCGTTGCCGGAAGGTCGTACGAACTCGTTGCATAGCTTTACCAGAACGCATTGCGACAGAAAAATGCATAGGATCAGGCACTTCGAGCAGCCCTTCTTTTTAGGTATTTCTCTGGCCCTGGCATTGCAACCCATGAGGGCATGCTCACGCAGCTCAAAAGGAGATACAACATGTCACCTCTGATGTTGATGCTAGTACTCAGCCTTGTCCCCTTTCCCGTTCTTGCGATCGCGATCCTTGCCGATCGTTTGTTAAAGGCGACGCAGAAGACAGTGTCCTGATGCCTCATGGATGAGGGAGGGACCGACCTGGCGGAGGCAGACACT
>Ga0209995_1000144_pt1 | contig 11511 bp, 7 predicted proteins | sample InoplaM3AM_FD_187580 | JGI IMG/M metagenome (GOLD analysis project Ga0209995, IMG submission 187580) | Arabidopsis thaliana rhizosphere microbial communities from the Joint Genome Institute, USA, that affect carbon cycling - Inoculated... | ecosystem: Host-associated > Plants > Roots >... | reverse complement strand
CGGCACCGAAGGCAAACTCGGGGTGCAGGCGGTCGTGCCAGGCGTCGGCGGGACCTGGAAGGACCTCACCGACAACGTCAACAGCATGGCGAACAACCTGACGGCGCAGGTGCGCAACATCGCCGAAGTCGCGACGTCCGTCGCGCGCGGAGACCTCTCCCGCAAGATCACGGTCGACGTGAGCGGTGAGATTCTCCAGTTGAAGGAAACGATCAATGTCATGGTCGAGCAGTTGCGGTCGTTCGCATCGGAAGTCACGCGCGTCGCGCGCGAGGTCGGCACCGAAGGCAAACTCGGCGGACAGGCGCAGGTCAAAGGTGTCAGCGGCGTCTGGAAAGAGTTGACCGAAAGCGTGAACGAAATGGCGGGAAACCTCACCGCTCAGGTCCGCAACATTGCGGAGGTCACGGTCGCCGTGGCCAACGGTGACTTGTCGAAAAAGATCATCGTCGACGTCCGCGGCGAAATTCTGCAGTTGAAGGAGGCCATCAATACGATGGTCGAGCAGTTGCGGTCGTTCGCGTCGGAAGTCACGCGCGTCGCGCGCGAAGTTGGGACGGAAGGCAAGCTCGGCGGCCAGGCCCAGGTCCGTGGCGTCAGTGGTGTGTGGAAAGAATTGACTGACTCGGTCAATCAGATGGCGGGAAACCTCACCGACCAGGTGCGCAACATCGCGGAGGTGACGATTGCGGTCGCCAACGGCGACCTCTCGAAAAAGATCACCGTCGACGTGCGTGGCGAAATCTTGCAGCTCAAGGAAGCCGCGAACACCATGGTGGAGCAGCTGCGGTCATTCGCCTCAGAAGTCACGCGCGTCGCGCGTGAGGTCGGGACGGAAGGCAAGCTCGGCGGGCAGGCGGTCGTGCCGGGCGTGGCCGGCACCTGGAAGGACCTCACCGACAATGTGAACTCCATGGCGTCGAACCTGACGGCGCAGGTGCGCAACATCGCCGAGGTGACGATTGCGGTGGCCAACGGCGACTTGTCGCGCAAGATCACGGTCGACGTCCGTGGCGAAATTCTGCAGTTGAAGGAGGCCATCAATACGATGGTCGAGCAGTTGCGGTCGTTCGCGTCGGAAGTCACGCGCGTCGCGCGCGAGGTCGGCACCGAAGGCCGATTGGGCGTGCAGGCGGTCGTGCCGGGCGTGGCCGGCACCTGGAAGGACCTCACCGACTCGGTCAACGCGATGGGCGCCAACCTCACCGCGCAGGTGCGCAACATCGCCGAAGTCACGACGGCCGTCGCGCGCGGCGACCTGTCGCGTAAGATCACGGTCGACGTCAAAGGCGAAATTCTCGAGTTGAAGAACACCATCAATACGATGGTCGACCAGCTCAACGCGTTCGCAGCCGAGGTCACACGCGTCGCGCGCGAGGTCGGCACGGAAGGCAAGCTCGGCGGGCAGGCGGTTGTGCCGGGAGTGGCCGGCACCTGGAAGGACCTCACCGACTCCGTCAACGTCATGGCGACCAATTTGACGGACCAGGTCCGGGGGATTGTAAAAGTCGTCACCTCGGTGGCGAACGGAAACCTGAGACAGAAGCTGACGGTCGAAGCCAAGGGCGAGGTGGCGGCGCTGGGTGAAACGATCAACAACATGACCGATACCCTCGCGATCTTTGCAGACCAGGTCACCAACGTCGCGCGAGAAGTCGGCGTGGAAGGACGATTGGGCGGACAGGCCAACGTGCCGGGCGCAGCCGGCACCTGGAAGGACCTGACCGGAAACGTGAATCTGTTGGCCGCGAACCTGACCACCCAGGTGCGCGCGATTGCCGAAGTGGCGACCGCCGTGACCAAGGGCGACCTGACCCGGTCCATTCAGGTGGAAACGCGCGGCGAGGTCGCGGAGCTCAAGGACAACATCAATACGATGATCGACAACCTCCGCGTGACCACCGAGCGCAACCAAGAACAGGACTGGCTGAAGACCAACGTCGCGAAGTTCACTCGCATGTTGCAGGGCCAACGCGATCTTTTCACCGTCGGCCAGATGCTGCTGTCCGAACTCGCCCCGCTGGTCGAAGCCCAGCAAGGGACGATGTATCAGATGGACGCCGTCGAAGGGGAAAACCCCTCCCTGCGCCTCCTGGCCGCCTATGCCAGTTCACGGGAACCGGAAGAGCGGGTGGAAAGCGGAGAGGGACTGATCGGTCAATGCGCCTTGGAAAAACAGCGCATTCTCCTCACGGATGTTCCGCCGGCGTACGCCGCAATTCACTCGAGCCTCGGTCGCGCGCTGCCGGCCAATATCGTCGTCCTGCCGGTGTTGTTCGAAGGGCAAACCAAGGCGGTCATCGAGCTGGCCTCGCTGCATACCTTCAAGGTGACGCACCTCGCGTTCTTGGAGCAGCTCACGCAAAGCATCGGCGTCGTGCTCAATACCATTGAAGCGACGATGCGCACCGAAAACCTGCTGCAACAGTCGCAACAGCTCACCACCGAGCTGCAGTCTCAGCAGAAAGAGTTGACACAGACCAACGAGGAGCTCGAGCGCAAAGCCAAGCAGCTGGCCGAGCGCAACACGGAAGTCGAGCGGAAGAACAAGGAAGTCGAGCAGGCCCGCCGCGCCCTCGAAGAAAAGGCGGCCGAGCTTGCCCTGACGTCGAAGTACAAATCGGAGTTCCTGGCGAACATGTCCCACGAGCTGCGGACGCCGTTGAACAGCATTTTGATTCTCGGCCAACAGCTCGGCGACAACACGACGGGCAATCTGTCGCAGAAGCAGGTGGAGTTCGCCAAGAACATCCACAGCGCCGGCTCTGACCTTCTCAACCTCATCAACGACATTCTGGACCTGTCGAAGATCGAATCGGGCACCGTCACGGTTGAAGCGGAAGAAATGACCTTCCAGTCTCTGCGTGAGAGCGTCGAGCGCAACTTCAAGCACATCGCCGAGCAGAAGAATCTGCCGTTCCATCTGGAGTTCGAGCCCGGCATGCCGCGGGCGTTCACGACCGACCCAAAGCGCCTCCAGCAGATTCTCAAGAACCTGCTGTCGAACGCCTTCAAGTTCACGTCCCATGGGCACGTGGCCATGAATGTCCGGCTCGCCACGGAAGGCTGGACGCTGGAGCACCCGGTCTTGAGCCGGTCGCACACGGTCATGGCGCTCGCGATTTCTGACACGGGCATCGGCATTGCGCCCGAGAAGCAGAAGCTCATCTTCGAGGCGTTCCAACAGGCGGATGCCGGCACGAGCCGCAAATACGGCGGCACCGGGTTGGGTCTAGCCATCAGCCGCGAACTTGCGACGCTGCTGGGCGGCGAAATCAAGCTGACCAGCGAACCACGGCAGGGCAGCACCTTCACCCTGTATCTCCCCTTGGTCTACACCGGACCGTCGACGGCGGAGCTTCGTCCGACGATCACCACCTCCATCCCCGGCCAGCCACCGGCGCTCACCATCCTTCCTGTGGCCAGTGAAGAAAAAATCGCCGACGATCGGGATACCGTGAAGGACAGCGACCTCGTCGTGCTCATCGTGGAAGACGATCCGCACTATGCGAGGGTCTTGCTGGGGCTGGCACGCGACAAGGGATTCAAAGGCATCGTGGCGACGCGCGGGAAGCAGGCGCTGGATCTCGCGCTGGAATATGTTCCAGCCGCGATCACGCTCGACATCTTCCTGCCCGACATGCTCGGGTGGACCGTGCTGAACAACCTCAAGCTGAATCCAAAGACCCGGCACATCCCCGTGCAGATCATTTCGCTCGAAGAAGAGCGGCAGCATGGTCTGGCGCACGGTGCGTTCTCCTATATGGTGAAGCCGGTCACGACCGAAGGCTTGGAATCCTGCTTCGATCGCATCCGAAACTTCATCACCCCGCACCTCAAGCGGTTGCTGGTGGTTGAGGACAATGAGCTGGAAAGCCGCAGCATTACCGAGCTGCTCCTGCATGATGACATCGAGATTTTCAATGTTGTCACAGGCGCCGCCGCTCTGGACGCGCTGCGCAACCAATCGTTTGACTGTTGTGTCCTCGATCTCCGACTGCCCGACATGAGCGGCTTCGAGCTCCTCGATCAGGTGAAGGCCGATCCGACCTTGGGCAGCGTCCCGATCGTGGTGTTTACGGGAAAAGATCTGACCACGGAAGAAGAGCGGCGGCTCAAGGCGGTGGCCAAGAGCGTCGTGTTGAAGGACGTTCAGTCGCCCGAACGGCTGTTCGACGAGACCGCCCTGTTCCTGCACCGCGTGGTCGCGGATTTGCCGGAACCCAAACAGCAACTGTTGGAGCGGTTGCACCAATCGAATGAGGCGTTGCGCGGTCACAAAGTCCTCGTGGTGGACGATGACGCACGTAATATTTTCGCGCTCACGACGGTACTCGAGAATCAGGACATGGATGTGATCAGCGCCACCAATGGGAGGCATGCCATCGAAATTATCGGCAATACGCCGGAGCTCAGCGTCGTCCTCATGGACATCATGATGCCCGAAATGGACGGCTACACCACGATCCGGGAGATCCGCAAACAGCCCGAATTCCGTTCCTTGCCGATCTTGGCCTTGACGGCCAAGGCGATGAAGGGGGACCGGGAAAAGTGTTTGGAGGCCGGCGCTTCGGACTATGTGGCCAAACCGGTGAATACGGAACAGCTCCTGTCCATGTTGCGGGTCTGGCTGTACCGATGAAGGCGAGCGACGGCCGATAGAGGGCTGTCAGGTTGAAAATCCGGAAGCTCGGCCCGTACACTCCTTAAGTGCAGGGGGGCGCCATGGGGCGTCTACACGTTCGCAACGGACCCGGATCGACGCCATGACGACGTTCAAAGAGCCCGCGAACATCCTGCTGGTGGACGACGATTCCCGAAACCTCGACGTCCTCGAAAGCATCCTTTCCTGCCAGGACTACCGGCTGATTCGCGCACGCACGGCCGATGAAGCCCTGCTCGCGCTCATTGCCGACGAATTTGCCGTCATCGTGCTCGATGTGCGCATGCCGGATGTCAGCGGATATGAGCTGGCCCAACTGATCAAGCAGCGCAAGCGAACGCAGCACATCCCCATTCTCTTCTTGACGGCCTACTACCGCGAAGATGGGGACGTGCTTCAAGGCTACGGCGCCGGAGCGGTGGACTACCTGAGTAAGCCGGTCAACCCGCTCATCCTGAAGTCCAAGGTGGCGGTCTTCGTCGATCTGTTCCGCAAGACGCGGGCATTGGCCACGATGAATCGGGCCATGGAGGTGGAAATCGAAGAGCGGCTCAAGCAGCTCAAGGCCTCGTTGCATGAAAAAGACATTTTACTCAAGGAAGTGCATCACCGAGTCAAAAACAACCTACAAGTGATCTCCAGCCTGATCGATCTGCAGGCGGAACGCCTCACGGATCCGGCCACGCGGACCCTCTTTCGCGACACGCGTGATCGCGTCCGATCCATGGCCTTGGTGCATGAGAAGCTGTATCAATCCGCCGATCTTGCGCACACCGAGCTGGGCGCCTATATCCGAAACGTCATGAAGGAGTTATTCCTGGCGCATGGGGAGGTGTCGTCCAAGGTCAAGTTGCAGCTCGAACTCGAGCCGGTGTTTCTGCCGGTCGATATGGCCATTCCCTGCGGGCTCATCCTCAACGAGCTTGCGACCAACAGCCTCAAGCATGCCTTCGTGGGACGAGAGCAGGGCACGATCGACATTCAGCTGACCACCGTGCGGAATGAATCGGTGCGTCTGCTCTTTCGTGACGATGGATGGGGGCTGCCGGCCGGGCTTGATTTGCAGGCGGCCCAGTCGCTGGGATTGCGCCTGATCCGCATGCTGAGCAAGCAGCTGCGTGGCGAAGTGGTGACACAATCCGGGCAGGGGACTTCGTTCGAATTGCGGTTCCAGGTCCCGGACTCGCGCGTGGGTTCACCTCCCGAGGCAAAGGCGGTACTCGATGCCCAAGGCGAACATACTCATCGTTGAAGATGAAGCGGTCGTGGCGGCCGATCTGGCCGGCAAGCTCGAGCGGGCAGGATACCGTTCGGTCGGCATCGCCTGCGACGGTGAAGACGCTGTGGAGACGGCGAAAGCCCTGGTGCCGGATCTCGTGCTGATGGACATCCGGTTGGCTGGTCCGATTGACGGCATCAAGACCGCCGAACGCATTCAAGCCTTCCGGAACATTCCCATCGTCTATCTGACGGCCCATTCCGACATGGCCACTCTGCGGCGCGCCGCCGCAACTGAACCCTTCGGATACATTCTCAAGCCCTTTGAAGAGCGCGATGTCACGACCCAGATCGAGATCGCCCTCTTCAAGCACCAGGCGGAGCGGCGCCTGCGCGAAAGCGAAGAGCGGTATCGCAAGCTCGTCGAAACCGCGATGGACAGCATCATCACGTTCGATCATGCCGGGCTCATTCTCTCGTGCAATGCGGCCACCGAACACATGTTTGGTTATCGCATCGAAGAGATGGTCGGACGAAATATCTCGATACTACTTCCCACATGGTTTACCGAGGGAGGGGACGAATCCCCCGTCGATGCGGCCAACCGCATCATGCGACTCATCGGGCTCTGGCGGGAAGTGAACGGGCGGCGCCGACAGGGCGACGACTTTCCCGTCGAGATCGCCGTCAGCGAGAGTTTTGCCAATTCGGAAATCCGGTACACGGGCATCCTGCGCGATATCTCGGAACGCAAACGGACCGAAGCGGAACTGCGCTGGCGTGCCGGTCTGCTTGCCCAGACCCACGATGCGGTGGTGGTCTGGCGGATGGGCGGAGGCGTCATCTATTGGAATCATGGAGCGGAGGAACTGTACGGGTGGAAGGTGGCGGAGGCAGCCGGCCGGCCGATCCACCGATTGTTGTCCTCCGCCTTGCCGCTCTCGGAGGAGGAGTTTCACCGGCAGCTGATGGAGAACGGCCGGTGGCAGGGCGAGATTCGTCAAACGACCAAAGACGGACAGGCGGTGATCGTTGAAAGCCGGATGGTGACGTTGACCGAAGAATTTGGCTGCATCCTGGTGCTTGAGACGAACCGGGACGTCACCGAGCGTCGAGCCATTCATGAAAAAGTGTGCCGGCTCGCCGAAGAACTCGAGGACCGCGTCAAGGACCGTACCAAGGAGTTGCTCCAATCGCAGACCTTGCTGCGTCAGCTCGCATCGGAACTGACGATCGCCGAGCAGCGAGAGCGGCGACGCCTCGCTACGGACCTGCACGATTATCTCGCCCAACTGCTGGTCTGCGCGAGGCTGAAGGTTGCGCAGTCCCGCGGGCGAATGGAGGACTCGGAAGCCGAAAGCTGGCTTGGTGAGTCCGACGACATCCTCCAACAGGCGCTGACGTACACCCGATCGTTGGTCGCCCAGCTGACCCCGATGGCCCTGCACGAATTCGGCCTCGCGGCGGCGCTCAAGTGGCTGGCCGACCAGATGCGCCAGCAGTACCGGCTGTCGGTGCAGGTAGACGTGCAGCAGGGCATGTCCGTCACGTTGCCCGAAGATCAGTCGGTCCTCATCTTCCAGTCCATTAGAGAGCTGCTCATCAATGTGGCGAAACATGCCCGGATCGATCAGGCCGCGGTTCGGATGGAGCAGCGCGATGGACGGCTGGTGATCGCTGTCATCGACGAGGGCCTCGGATCCGATACGACCACTTCGCCTCCCCCAACCTCTTCGAAATTTGGATTATTCAGCATCGGCGAGCGCATGCGCGCACTCGGGGGCACCTTTGAGTTCCGGTCCATCCACGGCAAGGGTACGACGGCTACGCTGACGCTGCCTCTTCCGGTCGCTGGCGCTGACACCCCGGCTCCTACCCCAAAGTCGCAGTCCCACGTGGTGCCTCAGCAGCAGCCGCCGGCCACCGAGTTGGAATATTCGCAGGTCCGTGCCCAGAGGTCGGCGTTTGGCGGCAGCCCGGAACGCATGAGACAGAGTGATCCCCTCGAGGACAAGCTCCGCATTCGGGTGCTGCTTGTCGATGATCACGCACTCGTCAGAAGCGGCCTCTCGAGCGTGTTGCGCTATCACACAGAGCTTCAAGTCGTCGGTGAAGCGGCCGACGGCCAGGAAGCGGTTGCGTTAGCGGTTGCCTTGAAACCCGACGTCGTCGTGATGGACGTCAACATGCCTCGGATGGACGGTGTGGAGGCGTCGAAACGCATCAAGCGAGAGCTGCCGGGGACGGTCGTGATCGGTTTGTCCATGCATGAGGGGGGGCACCACGAGAGCGCGATGCGGGAGTCGGGCGCCGCCGCCTATTTGACGAAAGATTCGGCTGCGGAGCGGTTGATCGAGACCATCCTCAGATGCCGGGCGGCGAGCCTCACAGGCACGAGCGCCTTCCTCTCCTCATCGTCGCTGTCGGAGTAATCGTGAGCGACGAGCCGTTCCAGAAATTCGACGGCGAACCGATCGTTCCCCTTGCAGTGCAGCAATTCGTGCTTGAACGCATCGGGTCCATTGCGCAGCTCGAGGCGCTGATCATGTTGCGGAATGCACCGGACTCCTGGTGGCCCTCCAGTTCCATGGCAGAACGGTTGTACATCAGCGAGCGAGGGTGCCGGGCAGAGTTGGATGCGCTCAAGGAACAGGGATTATTGCTCGGCCGGCAGGAGGACATCGGCTGGCAATTCCGCTATGCGCCGTCTACCGGCGAGCTGCGGGAACTGGTCGACCGGCTCGTGTATTACTACTCGAAGCATCTGGTGGTGATCTCGAATCTGATTCATTCGAAGCCGCGCACACGCCTTCACGAGTTTGCCGAAGCGTTCTCACTCAAAAAAAAGGACTCATAATGGTTCCTGGGGTGATCTACGGCCTGTGCATGGTGACGGCCCTCATGTGCGCATGGCTGCTGCTGCAGGCCTACCACAGGACCCGGTATCGCCTGCTGTTCTGGTGCGGTTTGTTTTTCTCCGTTGCCGCGCTGAACAATATCTTTCTCGTCATGGACAAATTGGTGTTTTCCAACGTTGATCTGACCGTCTACCGCTACGTCGTGGCCCTCGTCGGCCTGTTGATCCTCTTGCCCGGGCTGATTCTCGAACGAGAATGATTGTGATGACGCCGTTGACGCATGTGCTGCTGGGAGCCGTGATCATGGGAGACGTGATTGCGGGCCTGTTCTTCGTGCGGTTTTGGAAAATGACCGGCGACCGCTTCTTTCTCTTTTTTGCCGCGTCGTTCGTGACGGTCGCCGTGAGCCGTGTGGTGACTGATGAAGCCGTGCCGCCGTTCGGCTATGAGCCGCTCGGCTACATGATTAGGATTGTGTCCTATCTGTTCATCATCGCCGGCATCCTGTATAAGAACACCTACGCGAGGACGAGCCGGGCCGTTGCTCCGCCTCGACACACGCCCATGCCTCAGGAGAATCTCTCGTGAAACAACTTCGGCGCGTTCATGAATTGACCGAGTTGACGATCCTTGGCACCGACGGCGAGATCGGCAGCGTCCAGGAAGTGTATTTTGACGATCGCAACTGGGCGATCCGCTATCTGGTCGTGAAGGCTGGTGGGTGGTTGGTCAGCCGAGAAGTGTTGTTGGCGCCCGCGGCCGTGGCTGAGATCAACGACGCGCATCGCACGATGAAGGTCGCGCTCACGAAGGATCAAATCAGACGTGCTCCGCCGATCGAGGCAGCCAAGCCGCTCTCCCGTGATTATGAAGAGGCCTATTTCCGCCATTTCCAGTGGGCGCCCTACTGGGAACCAGGACCGACCGAATGGGCAAGCTCGGCGCCGTATCCCGAGATGCCGCCGCTCCCGATCGACACGACGCTTCCGGCTGATGCGCCGAAAAACCCCCATCTGCGCAGCAGCCGGGAAATTACCGGCTACGACATCCAGGCGATGGACGGCGCCATTGGCCACGTCGAAGACCTGGTGGTGGATGACGACACGTGGACGGTCCGGTACATCGAAGTCGACACGCGGAACTGGCTGCCGGGAAAGAAGGTGCTGCTGCAGATGATGCGCATCGACCATATCAGCTGGGTTGACCGCTCGGTCGCCGTCATGCTGTCCAGACAGGCCATCGAATCCGCTCCAGCCTACGATCCCTCTAAACTCATTACTCCCAGCTACGAAGTCCAGCTCTTCAAGCACTACGGAACGCAAGCGGCTTAGAAGTACACCGGCATCTCATGAATGTGGCGGACCGCCGCTTGAGCAGCGAGTCGCCACCCGTCTCCTCTTCTTTCACGCTCGATAACCCCAGGCTTCTGATCTATTTACCCCAGGGTAGAAATCCTAGGTAAAGAGCCTTCACTCTGGAAATGATTACCCTCTTTCGGACAAGTTGTCCCGCCCTGTAGGCCTCGGTGCTAGCTCAATGTCCGGAGAAATTGGCGGTTTCCATCAAGCCTCCTCAATAGGATCTCGTCATGGCACTGCTTCGGAACTGTTCTTGCAGTAATCGAAAATGAGTAAGTAATTGCGCGATCTTTAAAAAGGATTGCGATGCACTGAGCCTGCTGTAGGAGGCGATGATGAACGCCATCGCGTTATTTCTGATGCTGGTATTGAATGGGAACATGACCTGTGGTGCCGAGCCGCCGGATCAAGCCATGTTTGGCGGCCAGGCGGTCCAAGTCCAAGTCTATGACTGTTATTGGAGTGAACGCGCCAGTGCTTCACATCAGTTTGTGGTGATCTCGCCAGTCTGCCCGACGTACGTGGCTCAACCCATCCTCCTTAAAGAAGTGCATGCCAATAAGGGCTGGGTGATGAATCGTTTCGGCGAATTCTATCCCTCCACGATCAACATTGAAATGATGGAAGTCTATCGGCCGCCTTGCTGAAGACGTCCGGTTTCGCCGTCCTCTTCGCACCGTTGCTCAAATCGACCAAAAACTAGGGGTCTCCCTAGGGTTCCGCGTAGTCCGAAACCCACTATACTTCTTCCGTTTCACCAACAACTTACGGCGTCTGAAGGCTTGGGAGATCACCCGTAGGGCGGGTCAGATTAATATGACTGCGCGCGGGCATCTCTGAAAAGCGACTGAAGGTCCACGAATGACCAAGACAAGCCTCGTGTTGAAAGGGCAAGGCGCAGCCCTCATCGCCACTGCCATCGCGCTGGCTTGGCGTCTTGCCTTGGATCCCTTCCTGGGCGATCACCTTCCCTATATCACCTTCTTCATGGCCATCGGGTTCACCACGTGGTATGCGGGCTTAGCCGCTTCATTGACCGCGATCTTGCTTAGCGGACTCGCTGCCTTGTGGTTTTTTATCCCGCCACGTTTTTCTCTGGCCATCAGTGAAGGGTCCCAACTCGTGGGACTTGTCACCTATGGAATCGTGAGCCTCACCTTCGTCGGGTTTGGTCAGGTGATGAACCGGTCGCGGCAACGTGCCGAGGAGCTGGCTCAAGGCCTACATGTGACGGAAGAGCGGCTGACCTTGGCGCAACAAGCGTCACAGATAGGCTCGTTTGATTGGAATCTGGAGACAGGAGTCAATACCTGGAGTCCTGAACTGTACGAGATGTACGGGATCCGACCGGAGCAATTCGGCCACACCCAGGAGGCGTGGGAGCGTTATCTCCACCCGGATGATCGAAGCGACA
>Ga0209995_1000129_pt1 | contig 11920 bp, 7 predicted proteins | sample InoplaM3AM_FD_187580 | JGI IMG/M metagenome (GOLD analysis project Ga0209995, IMG submission 187580) | Arabidopsis thaliana rhizosphere microbial communities from the Joint Genome Institute, USA, that affect carbon cycling - Inoculated... | ecosystem: Host-associated > Plants > Roots >... | reverse complement strand
TGGGCAAGCTGCGCGCGATCGCGAGCTGGGGCACCAAGCCCCACCCGTCGTTTCCCAAGACGCCGACGTTCGCGTCGCTCGGCTACAAGGACGTGGAAGCCTATCTGTGGGTAGGTCTCTTCGCGCGAACCGGAATTCCGGAGCCGCTCTTCAAGCAGATGCGTGAGCTCATTGCGAAAGTGGCCGCCGACCCCGAGTTCAAAAAGGCGCTGGAAGCGGCCAAGGTTGTGCCAGATTACCGCGATGCGCCGGAGTTCAGGAAATTTTTCGAAGCCGACCACCAACGCATGGCGGCGGCAATCAAGCGCATCGGCAAGCTTTGATGCCGGCAGCGCTTACGCGCCGCACCTGAAGAGGAACCATGAGAATCCAGCGCATCGAGCCGATCGCGGTCAGCCTGCCGATGGTGAAGCCGCTCAAGATGGCGTTTGAGGAAGTGGCGCGCGCCGAGAATGTCCTCGTGCGCCTCGAAACGGATGACGGGGTCGTGGGCTGGGGCGGCGCCGCTGCGGCGCCCACCATGACCGGAGAAACCGTAGCGGGGATGGCCGCCGCGATCCGCTACCTCGCGCCCAAACTCGAAGGCATGCCGCTCGACGACATTGCGGCGGTGATGGCGCGCGCGGGCAACTATCTCTACGGCAATCAGTCCGCCAAATCGGTGATCGAGATCGCCCTGCACGACGCGCTTGCCCGCGCGCGCGGGAAACCGGTGCACGACCTGCTCGACAGGAAGAAGCGCGATCGCGTGCCGATATTGCGCATGGTCGGGACCGGGAAAGGCCTGGCGGCCGACGTTGAGGACGCGAAGATGGCGCAGGCGGAAGGCCATGTCGCGTTCAAGATAAAAGTAGGAGTGGGTGACCCGCAGGACGATGCCGACAGAACGCGGGCGATTTGTGACGCGCTCGAGGGCAATGGGAGCCTGCTCATCTGCGCCGACGCCAATCAGGGCTGGACGCCGGAGCAGGCGACGATTTACGTACAGCGGGTGGCGGATACCGCCATCAACTTCTTCGAGCAGCCGGTCGCGGCGCACGACATCGAAGGCATGGCGCGGGTTGCGCGCGCGAGCCGCATTCCGATCGGCTGCGATGAAGGGCTGCATTCGCTCGAGGACCTGAAACGCCACCATCAGGCGGGCGCCGCAGGCGGCTTCAGCCTTAAAACGATCAAGCTCGGCGGAATGCGGCCAGTGATGGACGCCGGCCTGCTATGCGAAAAGTTGTCGTTGAAGGTCAATCTCGCCTCGAAGATGGCCGAGACCGGGATATCTTCCGCCGCGCTGCTGCACCTCGCCGCCGCATTGCCAGCCGTGGACTGGGGCGTGGGATTTTCCAGTCAGTATCTGGTTGACGATGTCCTCAAAACGCCGCTGGCATTCGGAAACGGGCACGTCACTGTGCCGTCCGGTGCCGGCCTTGGAATCGTGGTCGACGAAGCCAAGGTGCGTCGCTACGCGCGGGAGATATGACGCTGCACGTTAGATCTTGATCTTCGGGTCGAGCCAGTCGCGCAGACTGTCGCCGAAGAGGTTGAACGCGAACACGCCGAGGCTGATCGCGATACCGGGAAAAACGATCATCCACGGCGCCTGCTGGTAGAAGTCCGCTGCCGATCCCGACAGCATGAGGCCCCACGACGGGGTCGGTTCGGTCACGCCCAGCCCCAGAAAGGAAAGCGACGCCTCCGACAGGATCGCCTGCGCGACGAACGCGGTCAGCATGATGAGATAGGGTGCGACCACGTTGGGGATGATGTGGCGGAAAATGATGCGGGTGTGCGAGTAACCGGCCGCGCGCGCCGCATCGATGTACGGCAGCTCGCGGATTGCGAGCGCGGAAGCCCGCACCACGCGCTCCACGCGCGGCAGCATGGGGATGGCGATCGCGATGATGAGATTGATGTCCATACCCAGCACCACGTTGTTGCCCAGCACCGCCACCACCGTGATCGCCAGCACGATGATCGGGAACGACAGCAGCACGTCCATGATGCCCTGGATGATGAGATCGGTCTTGCCGCCAAAGTAGGCCGAGGCGACACCGATGATCGCGCCGACGGTGGAGCCCAGGAAAGAAGCGATGAAGCCGATGGCGAGCGCGGTGCGCGCGCCGTAAATGACACGCGAGAGGACATCGCGCCCGAAGGAATCCGTGCCCATCCAGTGATCGGCCGAGGGCGCGGCAAGCATGGCGCCGTAATCGACGGTGAGCGGATCGTACGGCGCGACCCACGGCGCGAAGGCGGCACACACGCACATCAGCACGATGATCACGAGTCCGGCCGCACCGAGCGGCTGCTGCAGCATGAACTGCACCACCGGGTGCCGGCGTTTCGGCACCTTGTACTGGATCGCGGCGGTGAGAATTCCGTTGCTCACTGTTCAGACCTACCGATAGCGGATGCGCGGGTCGAGCAGCGCGTAGAGCATGTCGATCACGAAATTGATCAGCACGAAGAACACCGCCACCAGCAGCACCAGCGCCTGAATCATGGTGAAGTCGCTGCGCGCCACCGCCTGCACGAACAGTTTCCCGATGCCATTCAGGTTGAACACCTGCTCGGTCACCACCAGTCCGCCGATCAGGAAGGCGAATTCGAGCCCGATCACGGTCACAACCGGCAACATCGCGTTGCGCATGGCGTGGCGCGCCACCACCAGCCGCTCCATGACGCCTTTGGCGCGCGCGGTGCGGATGTAGTCCTCCTGCAACACTTCGAGGATGGACGAGCGCATCATGCGCGTCGCCACCGCCGAGTAGCGGTAGCCCACCGCGAGCGCCGGCCAGATCAGTTGCGACAGGTTCTCCCACGGGTCATCCCAAAACGAGGTAAAAGTGAGCGGCGGTATCCACGAGAAGTAGGTGAGCAGCAGAAGGATGACGATCATGCCGAGCCAGAACGAGGGCACCGCCAGTCCCGCGATCGAGAATAGCCGGATCGACTGATCGATCCAGGTGTCTTTGAAGATGGCCGACAGCGTGCCGAGCGGCAGCGCGAGCAGGATCGCGAGAATGGTGGCCATGATCGCCACCTGGAGCGAGAGCTCGAGCCGGATGCCGATCTCGTACAGCACCGGCTGGCCGGTCCACATCGAGAAGCCAAAGTCGCCCTGCAGCACGCCGCCCATCCACTTGAAGAACTGCACGTAGAGCGGTTTGTCCAGCCCCAGCCGCGCGCGCTCGGCCTCTATGATCTCCTTGGAGATGTTCGCGCCGCCGGCGTCGCCCAGCAGCATGGTCGCGACCGGGTCGCCGGGCATCAGGCGCAGCAGGAAGAAAACCAGGATTGCGACGCCGAGCAGCGTCGGAATCATCAACAGGATGCGGTGTAAGGTGTAGCGCAGCATCCCCAAGCGGCCTACTGAATACCGGCGTTTGCAGGGAAGACAGCGCCCGTCATTTCGGCAAAAGCCGGAATCCAGGTTCGCGACTGGATTCCGGATCGCGTCCGGAATGACGACTTTCTATCGCCAACGCTCCGGTGGTACATGAAGCGTTACTGATCGAGCCAGACCTCGGCAAGATCCTGTCCGACGTAGTGGCTCGGCGTGATGTGCCAGCCCTTGAGCGGCCGGTGGTGCACGATGATGCGATGCCACCAGATGGTCGGAACGGTGTAGGCCTGCTCCAGCGCCCGCTTTTCGAACTCGCGCAGGATCGCCGCGCGCTTTTTCCTGTCAAGCTCGCCCGACTGCTTGTCGTAGAGCTCGTCGAGCACGCGGTCGGTCTGCTGCGCGTAGTTGATGGCCGAGCGGTCGTGCGACAGGTACTTCTGGAGCTGCAGGTTGGGCTCGTCCATGAAATCGCAGTTGAAGTCGAGCGCCGCGTCGAACGTCGGGTTGTCGCGCTGCTGCGCCGCGAGATAGAGCCGCGTTTCGAGCTGCTCGTGCTTGACGTTGACGCCGATCTGCCGCCACTGGTCGATCAGGAACACCCCCACCGGCGTATACGGCATGGCGACGTTGCGGTTGGTCAGCGTGAACGTGAGGTTGGGCACGCCGGCTGCCTGCAGGAGCTTGCGCGCCTCGGCCCGCGATGCGTTGATGTCCTTGGAAAAGCCGGGCATCTGCAGCAGTTCTTTTTCGGACGCCGCCAGGTCGTAACCGGGGCGCAGGATGCCGCCCACGTGCCGCACTAGCGCCACCTTGGACAGCGCCTGCGCGCCGCCATGGCGGTCTATGGCGAGCGAGAGTGCGCGCCGCACCTGCGCGTTGTCGAAAGGTTTCTTTTTGGTGTTGAACGTCACCACCAGCGAGCACACCCACGGCATCTCCTGCACCACGCCCTTGTTCCCGAGCGCCTTCATGATGCGATCGCGGTCGGCCGGCGACTGCCCGCGAAACTCCACCAGCACCTCGCCCGCGGACAGCGCGTTCACCATCGGTGCGCCGCTGATGAAGATCGCAACATAGCCGTTGAGGTACGGCTTGCCCTTTTTGAAGTAGTTGTCGAACTTACGCCCGGTCCAGTGCGAGCCCGCCACGTGGCCGGCGAAAGTGAACGGCCCGGTGCCGAGTATGTTGCGCTCGGGAAAGCGCGGATCCTGCTTCAACTTGGCTGCGCTGTACACGCAGTCCCACGGGCTCGCGAAATTCGCCAGCATGGAGGCGTTCGGCTTCTTCAGCTTGAACACCACCGTGAGCGGATCGGGCGTCTCGATCGATGCGATGTCGGCATAGCTCGCCTGCCGCACCGAGCGCACGCCCTGCGGCGGGTTGCGCAGCCGCTCGTAGGTCGCCTTGATGTCCTCGGACGTGAGCGTCGAGTCGTCGTGGAACTTGACGCCCTTGCGCAGTTTGAACGTATAACTGAGCCCGTCCTTCGACACCGTCCACGACTCGGCGAGATCGCCCCTGACGGCCGGATATTTCGCCGTGTCGAACTCGAGCAGCGTGGAATAGTGCGGCCGGACCGGATGGATGAAAGCGAACGAGGTCTGTGCGTGGCAGTCGTAATTTGGAGGCTCCGCACTGACCGCAAACTTGAGCACGCCTCCTGGTCTAGGCGTTTCGGCCGCGACCGCACACGTTGCGGCAAGCGCCGCCGCACACAGCCATAACCAAGCACTTTTCATGTCCCTCCTCCTTTTTTGACCTCGATTACGAGCTACAGCCTGATGCAGGCCGCATAATGCCGCGGCCGCACTTCGCGCAATTCGGGAACCGTCATCTTACACGCTTCCGTCGCGAGCGGGCAGCGCGTATGGAAGACGCAGCCGCGTGGCGGGTTGAGCGGGCTCGGCACTTCGCCGCCCAGCACGCGCGATTCGCGTTTCGCTTCGAGCGCCGGATCGGGAATCGGCACCGCGTCGAGCAACGCTTTCGTGTACGGATGCTGCGGATCGGCGTAGAGCGTATCGCGGTCGGCGATCTCCATCACCTTGCCGAGATACATCACGATCACGCGATCGGAGATGTGGCGCACCACTGCGAGATCGTGCGCGATGAAGAGATAGGTCAGCCCGAATTTGTGCTGCAGCTCTTCCAGCAGGTTGATGATCTGCGCCTGGATCGACACGTCGAGCGCGGAGACCGGCTCATCGCAAACGATGAAGGAGGGCTGCATCGCAAGCGCGCGCGCGATACCCACCCGCTGACGCTGCCCGCCGGACAGTTCGTGCGGATAGCGCTCCGCCATGTATTCGAAGAGCCCCACCTGCGTCAGCAGCTCCACGGCGCGGGCATGCGCCGCCTTGCGTCCCGGCACCAACCGGTACACCGTCATCGGTTCGGCGATGATCTCGCCGACCGTCATGCGCGGATTGAGCGAGCTGTAGGGGTCCTGAAAGATGACCTGGATCTGCCGGCGGTAGCGCTTGAGCGCATCGCCTTGCGCGCGCGTGACTTCTTCGCCGCCGAAGACGATGGTCCCGGACGTCGCTTCCTCGAGCCGCAGTAGCGTGCGCCCCACTGTGGTTTTGCCGCAGCCCGACTCTCCGACCAGTCCGACCGTCTCGCCGCGAAATACCTCGAACGACAGGCCGTCTACCGCGCGCACCACCGCGCGTTCCCGCTTGAGCAAGCCCATCCCGCCACTCACTTCGAAATAGGTACGCAAATCAGCGACCCGCAACAGCGGGCTTGCCGTATCGAGCGCCTTGGGCGCGGGCGGCCGCAGGCTCGCGCTCTGCAATCCCAGTCCGGCCGCTCCGACCTGCGCCATTTCCTGCGCGCGCAGGCAAGCCGAATAGCGGTGAGGCTCCACCTGCGCGAGGGAGGGCAGCACGGCGGTGCAGGCATCCTGTCGCGCCAGACAGCGCGGTGCAAAACGGCAGCCCGGGGGCGGATCCAGCAGATTGGGAGGCAGGCCCTCGATAGTTTCGAGCAGGCGGCCGCGCGGCTGGTCGAGCCGCGGTACCGAGCGTAGCAGCCCGGCGGTGTACGGATGCAGGGGCTTCGCGAATACGTTCGCTGCGCTACCCTGCTCGGCCATGCGCGCGGCATACATAACGTTGACGCGGTCGGCATAGCGCGCGACGACCCCGAGGTTATGCGTGATCACCACCAGCGCGATGCCGAGATCGCGTGACAGATCCTTCATCAGCTTGAGGATCTGCGCCTGGATCGTCACGTCGAGCGCGGTGGTGGGTTCGTCCGCGATGATGAGCTTCGGATTGCAGGAGAGCGCGATCGCGATCATCACGCGCTGGCGCATGCCGCCCGAGAACTGGTGCGGATACTGGTCGAGCCGGCGTTCCGGGTCCGGTATGCCGACCATCTTCAAAAGTTCGACCGCCCGCGCGCGCGCCGCCCCCTGGTTCATCCCGAGATGGATCAGCAGCGGCTCCATGATCTGGAAGCCGATGGTGAGCACCGGGTTCAGCGAACTCATCGGCTCCTGGAAGATCATCGCGATGTCGCGCCCGCGGATCTCGCGCATTTGATCTTCGGTCAGGTCCAGCAGGTTGCGGTCTTGAAACAGGATGCGCCCGCCGACGATACGTCCCGCAGGCCGCGCGAGCAAGCGCATGATCGCGAGCGAAGAAACCGACTTGCCACAACCCGACTCGCCGACCAGCGCCACCACTTCGCCGGGCCGCACCTTGTAGGAGATGCCTTCCACGGCGCGCACGACACCGCGCGTGGTGACGAAATGGACGTGCAAGTCCTCGACTTCGAGCAGCCAGGGACTTTGGTTGGCGGGTGTGCGCGCCGCAGCGCCCACGATGGGCAGATCCATCCTCTGATGTGTAATAGTTATAGTTGCCGGTCGAGGCTATTGAGCGCCCGCTCGCTTGTCAAGCACAGCGGTCAATATCCGGGGCGACTGCCGAGCGCCATGCGCAGCACGCGGGCGACGTGCAGCGCCTCGCGGCCCGCGCCGTCGTGAATCTGGTGACGGCAACTGGTGCCATCGGCGATAACGAGTGTGTCGGCATCCGCTTTACGCACCGCCGGCAACAACGACAGCTCGCCCATCTTCATCGAGACCTGGTGGTGCTCTGCGTCGAACCCGAAGCTGCCCGCCATGCCGCAGCAGCTCGATTCGACCGTTTCCACTTCGAGTTCGGGGATGAGCGCAAGGCTTTTCTGTACTGCAGGCATCACCGCAAAGGCTTTCTGATGGCAATGCCCGTGCAGCAGCGCTTTTTTCTGGGGCAGCGGCTTCAGTTCGAGCTTGAAGCGACCGGCCTCCGCCTCGCGCGCGATGAACTCCTCGAATAGCAGCGCGTTGAGCGCCAGTTCCGCCGTCTCTGCGCCGGGCAGCATCGAAATGTATTCGTCGCGCAAACCCAGGAGGCACGACGGCTCGAGTCCTACGATCCGGATGCCGCGCTCGATATAAGGCATGAACGCTGAGAGCATGCGCTGCGCCTCGGTTTTCGCCTCATCGACGAGGCCGTTCGCGAGAAAAGTGCGACCGCAGCACAGTGGGCGGCCGCCATCCCCCGCCTGCGGCAAATGCACGGTATACCCCGCCGCTTGGAGAACCTCCAATGCCGCTTGCGCGTTGTCGGGCTCGAAGTAGTTGTTGAAGGTATCGACGAAAAGGACGACTTCGCGTGCTTGCGTCGCCTCGTCAGATCCGACCCCCTCCCCGGTCCTCCCCTTGAAGGGGAGGGAGTTATGGGCCGACGAAGCACGCATCCTGTGAAAGGGCGCGGGGTGCCAGCGCGGCAGCGTGCGCCGGGCGCTCAAGCCCAGCATCTTTTCGGTGAGCAGCGCAAAGCCGGGTATGCAATCACGCAGGTTCGCGAGCCAGGAAAAGCGGGCGGCCCACGGCGCGTAGCGGGGCAGCCAGGACACGAGGCGGTCCTTGAGGCTGAGGCCGTGGCGCTGGCGATAGTGATGGAGGAACTCGATCTTCATCTTTGCGACGTCCACGCCGGTCGGGCACTCGCGCTTGCAGCCTTTACACGAGACGCACAGGTCCAGCGTGCGAAACACCTCGTCGGAAGCGAACGCATCGGACCCGAGCTGCCCGGAGAGCGCCAGCCGCAGCGTGTTCGCCCGCCCGCGCGTCAGATGCTGCTCGTCGCGCGTCACGCGATAGGACGGGCACATGGTGCCGGCGTCGAACTTGCGGCAGTGGCCGTTGTTGTTGCACATCTCCACCGCCTTGTCGAAGCCGCCCCACTCCGACCAGTCGAGTGCGGTGTGCACTTTTACCGTGGCGTAGCCGGGCCTGAAGCGGAACAGCGTGCGGTCGTCCTGCTTCGTGGGGCGCACGATCTTGCCCGGATTGAGCAGGCCCTTCGGGTCGAAGAGGTCCTTGATCTCCTCGAAGGCGCGCGTGAGCTTGGGTCCGAAGAATGGCGCGATCCACTCCGAGCGCACCAGGCCGTCGCCATGCTCTCCGGAATAGGCGCCCTTATACTGCTTCACCAGCTCGGCCGCCTCCTCGGCGATTGCGCGCATTTTGGGCGCGCCGTCCTCGCGCATGTTGAGCACCGGGCGCACGTGTAGACAGCCAACGGATGCGTGCGCGTACCACGTGCCGCGGGTGCCGTGCTTTTCGAACACCCGCGTCAGCCGGTCGGTGTACTCGGCGAGGTGCTCCAGCGGCACCGCGCAATCCTCGATGAACGAGACGGGCTTGCCGTCTCCCTTCATCGACATCATGATGTTGAGGCCGGCCTTGCGCACTTCCCACACGTCGCGCTGGAGCTGGGCGTCGGTGATCTCCACGACGCTGCCGGGAAAACCGAGGTCGCCCATCAACTCCACGAGCTGCTTGAGGCGCGCGAGCTGGAGGTCCCGATCATCGCCCGCGAATTCCACGAGCAGGATCGCTTCCGGCTCGCCGCGTATGAAACGCTTCACGGTGGATTCAAATGCCGGATTGGCGCGCGCGAGTTCTATCATGGTGCGATCGACGAGCTCCACCGCCGCCGGTTTCAGCTTCACGATGTGCTGCGGCGCTTCCATCGACCGATAGAAGCTCGGGAAGTGGCACACGCCCAGCGTTTTGTGCTTGGGCAGCGGCGACAAATTGAGGTGCAGGCGCTTCGAATAGGCGAGAGTGCCTTCCGATCCCACTAGGAGGTGCGCCATGTTGAACGGCAGCGGCAGCATCATGTCGAGGTTGTAACCGCCCACGCGGCGCAGGACCTTCGGAACGCGGTGGGCGATTTCCTCGGCTTCGCGCACCGCGATCGCGCGTATCTTTTTCACTAGGTCGATGTAACCGCGCGGCCCTTCGAGGCGCGAGAGATCGTCGGGCACCGCGCCGAACTCGAATTCCGAGCCGTCGGTGAGCAACGCATCGATCGCCCGCACGTTGTGTACCATGTTGCCGTACTCGATCGAGCGCGAGCCGCACGAATTGTTGCCCGCCATGCCACCGAGGGTGGCCTGCGCGCTGGTGGAAACATCCACCGGGTACCAAAGCCCGTGCGGCTTGAGATAGGCGTTGAGGTGATCAAGCACGACGCCGGGTTGCACGGTAACGGTGCGCGCTTCCCTGTCGAACGCGATGATGTTGTTGAGGTGCCTGGAGTTGTCGATCACCACAGCGGCACCAACGGTCTGACCGCACTGTGACGTGCCGCCGCCGCGCGCGAGCACCGGTACGCCTTCCGCGAGCGCGATCTGCACCGCCATCGCGGCGTCGCGCTCCGTTTTCGGTATTACCACGCCGACCGGCTCGATCTGATAGATCGATGCGTCGGTCGCATAGCGCCCGCGCGACCCGGCGTCGAACAATACTTCGCCCTCGATTTCGCGCCGGAAGCGGGCGGCGAGGGCGGAATCACCGGGCTGGATGGAACGGGCGGGCATGCGTATGGCGTGAACCAGGGAGTTCACCGCCGTATAATAGCGCATCCCACCGAGGAGCCCTGCCATGGCTTACGCGAGCGGCCGCCATTTTCTCCAGATTCCCGGACCCACCAACGTTCCGGACCGCGTTCTGCGTGCAATCGATCTTCCCACCATTGACCATCGCGGCCCGGAATTCCAGCAGCTCGGGCAGGCGGTGCTGAGCGGGCTCAAGCAGGTGTTCAAGACCAAGGGACACGTCGTCATCTTTCCGGCGTCGGGCACCGGCGCCTGGGAAGCAGCGCTCGTCAATACGCTCTCGCCGGGCGACCAGGTGCTCATGTTCGAGACCGGCCATTTCGCGACGCTGTGGCTCAACATGGCGAAGCGTCTCGGGCTCGAGCCGGTATTCGTGGCGGGCGACTGGCGGCACGGCGTCGATGCTGCCGAAGTGGAAGCGCGATTGAGCGCGGACAAGGGGCACGCCATCAAGGCGGTGATGGTGGTGCACAACGAGACCTCGACCGGCGTCACCACGCGGGTGGGCGAAGTCCGCAAGGCAATCGACCGCGCGCAGCATCCGGCGCTCTACATGGTGGACACCATTTCGTCGCTGGCCTCGATCGACTACCGGCACGACGAATGGGGCGTGGATGTGACCGTGGCCGGCTCGCAGAAGGGACTCATGCTGCCGCCCGGATTGTCGTTCAACGCGATGAGCGACAAGGCGCTCGCCGCCGCCAAGGCGGCCCGGCTGCCGCGCTCGTACTGGTCGTGGGACGAGATGATCGCCAACAACAAGAACGGCTTCTTCCCGTATACGCCGGCGACCAACCTGCTCTACGGGCTGCGCGAGGCGCTCAAGATGCTGGTGGAGGAAGAAGGGCTCGACAACGTGTTCCGGCGCCACGATCGCCACGCCGAGGCGACGCGCCGCGCGGTGCGGGCGTGGAACCTCGAAGTGCTGTGCCTCAATCCCGCCGAATACTCGAGCTCCCTTACCGCGGTGCTGATGCCCGATGGCCACAGCGAGATACGGTTCCGCGAAGTCGTGCTCGATCGCTTCAACATGTCGCTCGGGTCGGGGCTCGGGAAACTGCGCGACAAGGTGTTCCGCATCGGTCATCTCGGGGCCTTCAACGATCTCATGCTGATGGGCACGCTCGCCGGCGTGGAGATGGGTCTCGAACTCGCCGGCGTGCCGCATCGCAAAGGCGGTGTCGACGCGGCGATGGAGCACCTGACCTCGTCGGGCGTCGGCAAGGCGGCGCAGCAGAAGGCCGCCTGACCAAGCAGCGCTTTTTATTGCCAGGCGCTCTGTGCCTGGTTCTTGAGAGTGGTGGAAACATGAGCCGTATACTGACCGCGCTTGCCGTCTTTGCGGCGTCTCTGATATCAACCGGCGCCTTCGCGCAAGCGTATCCGTCCAAGTCGATCCGTTTCGTCGTGCCCTTTGCCCCGGGGGGCGGCAACGACATCCTGGGACGCGTGGTGGCCCAGAAGCTCAACGAGAACTTCGGCGTGCCGGTGGTTGTGGACAATCGCGGCGGCGGCGGCGGGACCATCGGCACCGACATCGTGAGCAAGGCGCCGCCCGACGGTTATACCATGCTGATCAACAACGTGAGCCTCGCGGTCAACGTGACGTTGTACTCGAAGCTTCCATACGACACCCTCAAGGATCTGGAGCCGGTGAGCCTCGCCGGCCGACAGCCC
>Ga0209995_1000128_pt1 | contig 12000 bp, 7 predicted proteins | sample InoplaM3AM_FD_187580 | JGI IMG/M metagenome (GOLD analysis project Ga0209995, IMG submission 187580) | Arabidopsis thaliana rhizosphere microbial communities from the Joint Genome Institute, USA, that affect carbon cycling - Inoculated... | ecosystem: Host-associated > Plants > Roots >... | reverse complement strand
AAACGAAATGAACAATTCATCAAATTGTGCGAAGCACGGGGTGATGAGAAAACGGCGAGTCTTTACCGCGACATCATCCAACCCGATGAACAACAGGAAAATACAGGGCTTCGATTTTATTGGCTTGGTGCAGGCTTTCGATGCTGCCAAGGCTGCGGGGCAAACGTTCAATGTGGCGAACAATCTCGCGAGTTACCGACTCTGGAGCACCGATAGTGAAGCGATAGGTGGTGCCCTAGCGTATCAGTACGCCCGTACAGGTACTTTAGGGGCACTTACGCACGACCAAATGCGAGCGGTAATAAACGATCCGGCATTCGGCGTGTCCCGACAGTCTATTACGCCGGTCGTTTCGGCCATGCTGGCGGTAGACAACACGGCCGAAGCCACGTCCACCAGTCAGCTCTCGTTTGCAAGCGCTGAGGGAGCCTTGCTTGAAGCAGATTCCACGACGCTTTCCCATGATACAGAGTTATCGGAATTTCCCGATCTTGAGGGCTTTCGCACTGCTGAATCCCAAGATTCCGGTCATGCACTGTCCCGAAGCGAACCTATGGCTTTCGCCGACGGGCCTCATCCCCGGAACGTTCATGAGCTGCCTGACGCAGTGTTACTCCCAAGTCTGCCGGTGCCAACGTCGCACGGCATCGCGAAATCCGAAAACACGAAGCGCCGTGCTGATGTGCCAGAGTCCCAACGTAGCGACGGGCCAACCGAACCGCTTGGCACCGCTATCGAACCAGCGCCTGCTCAGGATAATTCCCTGCAGTCGGGCGTGCGACAAGCAGACCGACCCGATGAAGCAAACGCTCCCCGCGCGCCGGCCGACCTGCTCGACGGCCACGGCGACACCCGCTTCCGGGTGCCGGCGCTGCGCATCGAGCACATGGAGATTCCTTCACCATACACCGAATTCGGCGTGAAGGGCATCGGCGAAGGCGGCGCCATCGCTCCGCCGGCGACGATCACCAACGCGATCAACGACGCACTGCGCCCGCTCGGTGCGGCGGAAATCCTGCAATCGCCGGCGACACCGCGGCGCATTCTCGAAGCAATCGAGCAGGCGCAGCAACGAAGCGAGAACGTCATTGAAAAACGGAATCCATGGATCCCGGCCTTTGCCGGGAAGACGGGCGTGAAGGACACTTCACCGTGAAGGCCGCGCCTTTCGAGTACGAACGGCCGCGCGATGTCGACGCAATTATCGCGCTCGCCGCCCGCGAGGACCGCGTGGTAAAGCTCATCGCCGGCGGGCAGTCGCTCGGCCCGATGCTCAACCTGCGGCTTGCCCAGCCCGACGTGCTGGTGGACATCACGCACATTTCTGAACTCAAGCGAGTAGAAGAGGCAGCGCAGGCCATCACGCTCGGCGCCTGCGTGACCCACGCCGACATCGAGGACGGCCGCGCGCCCGACGCGACGGGCGGCGCGTTGCGACACGTGGCGCGCGACATCGCCTACCGGGCCGTGCGCAATCGCGGAACCCTTGGCGGCAGTCTCGCGCACGCGGATCCTGCGGCCGACTGGGTCTCGGCGCTCTCGGCGATGGGCGCCGAAGTATTGGTCCGCGGCCCGGAAGGCCGGCGCACGGTGCCGGCCGCGGCGTTGATGACCGGCGCGTTCGAAACAATGCTCGCCGCGGGCGAACTCATCGAAGCCGTGCGCATACCGCGGTTCTCGCCCGGCGCACGCTGGGGTTACTGCAAGATCGCGCGCAAGACCGGCGAGATGGCGCAGGCGATCGGCGCCTTCCTGCACGACCCCGAGCGCGGCGTGTGCCGCGCCGTGATGGGGGCGACGGAATCGCTGCCCGTCGTGTTCGAGGATGCCGCAGCGCTCTTCGGCGGCGATGCGCGTGAAATCACCGCGAGCCGATTCGATGCCAGCGTCGCGATGCAGGCACTCGATGCGGCGGCGATCACCGACAGCGTGAACCGCAGGCTGCACCTTACCGCGCTCAGACGCGCCATCGAGCGGGCAACGCGCGCATGAAAACGATCACGCTCACGGTCAATGGCAAAGCGGTGACGGCCGGCGTCGAGCCGCGTACGCATCTCGCCGATTTTCTGCGGGAGACGCTTACACTCACCGGCACGCACCTGGGCTGCGAGCACGGCGTGTGCGGCGCGTGCACGCTGCTGGTCGACGGCGTGCCGGTGCGCTCGTGTATCACCTACGCGATCGCCTGCGAAGGCGCCAGCGTGACCACCATCGAGGGACTGGACGATGACGGGATCGCGACCGAACTGCGCGCCGCGTTCTCGCGCGAGCACGGATTGCAGTGCGGCTACTGCACGCCGGGGATGCTGGTCTCGGCACGCGATGTCGTGATGCGCCTGCCGGACGCCGACGAGCGCGCCATCCGCGTCGCGATGAGTGGTAATCTCTGCCGCTGCACCGGTTACGCGGGCATCGTGCGCGCCATTCAGCGCGTGCTTGCGGAGCGCAAGACCAGTGCCCGCGCGGCGCCGGTCAATCCGCGCACGGCGCTCGGGCCAGCGGGTTCGGGTCATGCGAAGGCCCTCTCGCCCGCTCAGTCGACTGCCGTAGAGAGAAACGGTGCCGCATCCAGGCAAATTGCGCGGAGCATTGCGCCGTCTATCGGCACCGGTGCGCCACAAACGACGTTGAACGAAACCTTCGTCGTCGATTTCCCGCGTCGGCAGGTGTGGGAATTCTTTGGGCGACCGGGAGACGTCGCGACCTGCCTGCCCGGGACCTCCGTCATCGGCACGCCCACCGACGATCGCATCGAGACGCGCCTGCGCGTTCGGGCCGGACCGATCGTCGCGGAGTTCGAAGGCGCCGCCGATGTTACGCGCGATCCCGCCAGCTGGTCGGGCACGATACATGGGAACGCGCACGACGCGCGCTCGCGATCAACGACGCGCGGCGAGATCCGCTATCGCCTGCACGACGAAAAAGACGGCGCCGCGACCCGCGTGGACATCGAGATCGGATTCACGCTCACCGGACCGCTCGCGCAGTTCAGCCGCTCCGCCTTGCTGCGCGACATCGCGCGGCGCATGACCGATAGCTTCGCGAGAAATCTCCAGGCCCGCCTCGGTGGAAAAGACGCAGCAAGCCCGTCAGGGAACGCTGCTCAACCCGCGGCCGAGTTGAACGCCGGATCGCTCATCCTTCCCGTGGTCTGGGAACGAATCAAAGCTTTCTTCCGCGGCCTTTTCCGGCGTTAGAGCGCGCAGTCCCTCAAGCACAAGTTGATGACTACCATTATCGCCAAGTCGCAGTAACGACACGTGCGCTTTCGGCTCAGCATCGGACTGTGAAAGTTGCTCCGGCAATGGCCGCTCCTCGGCCCATGCTGTCGGTCGCATCCAGCCCCGGGTCCGCCTGCTATAGGTGGCTAACCGGACGTCGGCCACCTAAACGTCCGAATGGCCGCTCTTCCGTCATCAACGGGCTACACCGAACCCGACGGCCGACTGCGGCGGAATCCCACCGGAGCCGCGGGTCGGCTTGCCCTAGTCCCATTTTGGGATTAGCATGTGATCTCATGCGCGTCATTGCCCTGCGAACGCTCAAACGCTTCATCGAGAGCAAGCGGGAGTACGCTGATTCGCGAGAACAGGTTCTGGCGTGGTATCGGCAAGTGTTGCGCGCAGATTGGGCGTCGCCCGCGGACGTGAAGCGTGAGATCGGCACCGCAAGCATTCTGAAAGACGGCCGCGCGGTGTTCAACATCGGAGGCAACAAATACCGGATCGTTGTGTGGATCAATTATCCATATCGCGTCGTTTACGTCCGGTTCATCGGCACGCACGCTCAGTACGATCGGATCGACGCCCAGACCGTATGAGGACGGAGTCAATGGAAATCAAACCAATCAGAACCAAGCGAGACCACGAAGCAGCGCTTAAGCAGATCGAGCGACTGATGGATGCGAAGCGCAATTCACCCGAGGGCGACAGACTGGATGTCCTGGTAACGCTGGTCGAAGCGTATGAGGCCAAGCGCTACCCGCTCGATTTGCCTGACCCGGTAGAAGCCATCAAATTCGCTATGGAGCAGCGCAATCTTACGGTGAAGGATCTCGTGCCGTATATTGGGCGGCCTAATCGCGTCTACGAGATTCTGAACCGCAAACGTCCGCTGACGATGGCGATGGCGTGGAAGCTGCACAAAGGGTTGGCAATTCCGGCTGAATCATTGATAAAACAAGCCGCCTGATGGAACACCTTGTGTGGCCGTATTCGGTTTCTTTGCCGGAGTAAGGTTCGCGATCCTTTGCGTTCATTCAGCGCGCTGATCTCGGCGGCGCTAGGGTGTTTACTGATCGGCGGCTCAGGTTCGCTTCCCGCCTCTGCCCAGCGGCAGCTTCACCGAAATCAAGGGATATGCCACCATGGTGGTGGAAATCAGATAAGCGACGAGGAGCAGGACCAGCTATGAGCAACGAAGCCCACCATAACGACGGCCGCCGCGTGGAGGACGCACGCCTCATCACGGGCGCCGGCAGGTATGCCGCCGATTGGAACGTGCCGGGGCAGCTTCACGCCGCGTTCGTGCGTAGCGACCGGGCGCATGCCGAGATCGTCTCGGTCAACACGCAGGAGGCCGTCTCCTTTCCCGGCGTAAAGGCCGTTTTCACCGGCGAGGACGCGGTCCGTGCCGGCTACGTCAAGGCCCCGCACACCATGGGCTTCGTCGGCAAGAACGGCATGAAGGCGCGCTCGCCGGAGCGCCCGGTGCTCGCGCACAAGCGGGTGCGTTTCGTCGGAGAGGCCGTCGCGCTGGTCGTTGCCGACAGTGCCGGCGCCGCTGAGGACGCGGCCGAGCTGGTGGAAGTCGAGTATCGCGAGCTGAAATGCGTCACCGATCCGGAAGCCGCGCTCGCCGAAGGCGCGCCGCTGCTCGCCGACGAGATCCCGGGCAATCTCGCGTGGGAAGCCGAGATCGGCGATCAGCATGCGGTCGAGGCTGCCTTTCCCGCTGCCGCGCACGTGACGCGCGCGAAGATCGTGTCGACGCGCGTCGCCCCGAATCCCATGGAGCCGCGGGCGTGCCTCGTCGCCTACGACGCGACGACGGAAACCTACCGCATCCACTCCCCGATGCAGGGCGTCACCACGCTGCGCAATCAAATCTCTAGCTACACGAAGGTACCGCAGGACAAGCTCGTCATCGAAGTGCGCGACGTCGGCGGCGGTTTCGGCCAGCGCTCGGGCGCCTACCCGGAATACATCGCGCTCATGATCGCCGCAAGATCGCTGGGCGCGCCCGTCAAGTGGGTCTGCAAACGCAGCGAGGGCTTCCTGAGCGACGCGCACGGCCGCAACATGATTGCCCACGGGCAGCTCGCACTCGACCGCGACGGGAAGTTCCTGGCGATGCGCATTGACTGGATCGTCGACCTGGGCGCGTATCTCTCGCCCGGCGCGCAGGGGCACGTGCGCAACACCACCAACTGCATGACCGGCGTCTACCTGATACCGGCGCTCTACGGGACCTACCGCATTCCGCTCACGAATACGACGCCGCTCGCCTCCTACCGCGGGGCCGGCCGTCCGGACGTCGCATACGTCGTAGAGAGCCTCGTCAACCAGGCCGCGGCGGAGATCGGCATGGACCCGGCCGAGCTGCGGCGGCGCAACTTCATTCCGCCGTCCGCATTCCCGTATTCGTCGCCGACCGCCAGTGTCTACGGCGGCGTCTACGAGAAAGCCGACCTGCCCGGCATGCTGGAGAAGGCGCTGAAGCTCGCCGACTGGAAGGGCTTCGCGGATCGCCGCGCGAAATCGAAGGCGGCCGGGAAGTTGAGGGGCATCGGCATCTCGACGGTCATCGAGAATACCGGACTCGGCAACGCACCCGTGGACGAGGTCGAGATCCAGCTCGACACGGACGGCACGGTCACCGCGTTCACCGTCGCCAAGTCGCAGGGCCAGAGCCACGAGACGACCTACGCGCAGATCGTCGCGAAAACGCTGGAGATCGCGCCCGAGCAGGTGAAGATCGTGGAATGCGCGCCTGGCACCAAGCTCAAGGGCAACGGCACCGGCGGATCGCGCAGCACCGTCGGCGCGGGCAGCGTCTGTCACCTGGCGGCGCTCAAGCTGATCGAGGAAGGGAAGGCACTCGCCGCACTCGAACTCGGCGTCGAGCCCTCGCAGGTTACCTACGGGCGCGGCGAATTCACCACCGGCGAGTCCAACCGCGTCGTGAAGCTCGCGGATCTTGCGAAAGCGGGGACTCTGACCTTCAAGGCGGACGGCAAATTCGGGCACACATGGCCGAACGGCTGCCATATCGCCGAGGTCGAGGTCGATCCCGACACCGGTGCGACGGAAATCGTGTCCTATTGCGCAGTGGACGACATCGGCACCGTCATCAACCACGCGATCGTCGAGGGGCAGCTCCACGGCGGCGTGGCCCAGGGCGCGGGGCAGGTGTTCGGCGAGAAGATGATCTACGACCCGCAGACAGGGCAGCCGCTCACGGGAAGCTTCATGGACTACTACATGCCACGCGCGGGCCTGATCCCGGAGCTGCGCTGCGAGGAGTACCCGACACCGAGCACGGTGAGCCCGCTCGGGGTGAAGGGTGTCGGCGAATCGGGTTGCACCGCTTCGATCCCGGTGTTGGCCGGCGCGGTGCTCGACGCGCTGCGGCCGCTCGGCGTGAAGAATCTCGATATGCCGCTCACTCCGGCCAGGCTGTGGGGAGCGATCAGCGGAACGCGGTCGCGGTAGCCCCCGCCACCCTGCTCAGGTCAGTCCCTGGGCCGGAGGAGGCGGTTCGAAAAGTCGCGGATCGCTACACGGCGCACGACAGCCTTTTAATGGTAGCGTCGATCTTCGGCGGTTCGCCGCTCCGCTACCGCCCGCCGTTCTTGAGGGGGCGGGTAACCATAGTGGAAGCGTCGTACGGGCAGACTGCGCCTGCTTGATCTTCGTTGCTCGTTGCGGCTTACGACACGCTGAAATGTTTCCTCGACATGTGTTTTAAGGAGCGTTCCACGCAGTTCGTCCAGGTGGCGCAACAGATCGGGGAAATTCGGATGGCTACGAAGTTTCTTGAGATACTCCCATGCGTCGTAACTAGCTCGGCCACAAACACGCATGAACAAATCTTCAGGGCTCATCATCCGATGATGGCCTATCACGCTGACTAAACTTGTAAGCGTTTTACCTGCCGCGGCATAGTCCAATCGGCTTATATTTGAGACGAGCACCCTACATACGCGGTTACCGTCAAAATGCCACCGAGTCGTGATGTCCAAGCCGTTGTTGGCTTGTATTGCTATCGTCCCTGTCGCACGATTAGAGGTCCACTGGTAGAGGTCCCTCTGCACTGTCCACGATACGGTCCGCCTTGGATCGCGATCCATCGTGTGTAGTAATCGTCCGCCTTGGCTGTGCGACCTTGTGCTTCATAGAGCGTGGCGAGATAGTGAAACACCACGCCGACTTCGTGATGTCGTGGGCCTGAGCGTCTGCACCGCGCCGTCACCGCTTTGAATCTCTCGTTTTGTTAGATTTTCAGGCGTTACTTCAACTATTTGCTTGCGCCAGATCAAATACTGGCTCTACGATTCCCCATAGCTTCGAAGGTCATCGTGACTGACCATGGGAGGGTCATATGCATGCCGCGCCACTTGAAGCACTTCGCTCCAATTCGTCCGCGTCGCGGTTTCCCGCGTAAAGAGATGTGCAGCGTATCCAGTTCAGCCTAACAGAGCCCCGGCAACATGCCGAAGTACTGGCGCTATATGACTCGCACCGGCGGCGCCGTGCTTCTCGCGTGCATCGCCTTACTGGCAGTCGTCTGGATAGTTACACTTGAGCGCATCTCGTACGAACGTGAGGAGGCGATTCAGGATGCGATACGGCACAATTCCAACCTGGCTGTCGCATTCGAAGAGCACACGATTCGCACGCTGAGAGGCCTTGATCGTGTCGTCCGGTTCATAAAGCGCGAGGCGGAGCTAAAAGGCCGATCGCTCGATACGGAATACCTGATCCAGGAGGGTTCAGTCGACCTTTCGGTGATCACAACGGCTGCGGCGGTAGACGAACACGGCGAGGTCACTCTCTCTATGACGCGCTCCGAAGGAGTCAACGTTGCGGACCGCGATTACTTCCAATACCACGCGAATAATTTGGATAGCAGCCTTCGGATCGGCACGCCGCAGACTGGACGGGTAACCGGCCGATCCTCGATTCACCTTACACGCCGCATTGAGCACAGCGACGGCAGTTTCGCGGGTGTCGCTCTCGTAGCCGTTGACCCCAATTATTTTGTCAACTTCTACAACGTCATTGATCTCGGCAAGGATGGCTTGGTCCTGCTTGTCGGGCTGGACGGTACCGAGCGTGCTCGTGCGACGGGGAAGATGCAGGCGGCCGGACAAGATATGCGGTCCAGCACGCTATTCCGGCACCTGGCGGTTGCCCCAGTCGGCAAGCTTGAAACAATAGGCAGGACGGATGGCGTGCGCCGCTACATGAGCTACCGCACGGTCAAAGATTTTCCGTTGGTAGTGGCAGTCGCAATGTCGCAAGATGAAGTGTTGGAGGATTTTCATAGGCGTCACTATAGCTATCTCCTTGGCGCCTCGCTTGCGAGCGTCCTAGCCCTCATTTTCAGCGGTGCCCTCGTAGGCGCTTTGCACCGCCAGAAGCTCGCAATGGAGAATGCCATGCGCGGTGAGACGGCGCTTAAGGAGAGCGAGTACCGCTTGGACCTGGCATTGGAGGCGTCAGGATTTGCCGTCTGGAGCTACGATTTCGTAACCGGAGACGTGACCTTCAGCCGGCACTGGTGGGGAATACTTGGATACAGTCCGAATGATGTTCCACCGCGCATAAAAGCGTGGGAAGAGCGAACACATCCGGCGGACTTGCCTCGGGTGAAAACCGCCCTCGGGGCTCACCTGAAGGGCACCGCCCCTACGCTCGATGTCGAATACCGCATGCAGGCAAAGAACGGTGAGTGGCGCTGGATTCGTACTGTGGGTCGGGTGGTCGAACGGGATGCCAATGGGCGCGCCCTCCGGGGCACAGGCACGCACGGTGATGTCACGGCACGTAAAGAACAGGAGTGGCGTGTCGAGAGGTTAACCCGCATTCACCAAGTGCTCAGTGGCATCAACTCTGCAATCGTGCGCATTCGCGACCGCCATGAGCTGTTCGATGAAGCATGCCGCATAGCAGTGGAATATGGAGGCTTTGGCATAGCCTGCATCGGGAAGTGGGACCCTATATCCCAGGATGTGGTGCCGATTGCCGTAGCCGGGACGGTCGTTGATCGCGCTGCCCTTAAGACAACGGCACGCGACGACACCCCGCTGGGCCAGGGCGTTGTCGGGCGCGCGATAAGGCAAGGCAGCCCTGTATTCTGTAACAACCTGGCGGCCGAACCTGATGTCGGGAGCGAACAGCGCAGGGAAGCGCTGCGCCTGGGCTATCGCTCCGATATCGCGTTACCACTCTTCGAGGCGGGCGCTCTAACGGGAACGCTCACGCTCTATGCCAAGGAACCCGATTACTTTACCGAGGACGAAGTCAAGCTGCTGGTCGAACTGGCGGGCGATGTTTCATTTGCGCTCGACACCATTTCGAAAGAGGAAAAACTAAACTATCTCGCATACTACGATCCCATCACGGGCGCTGCCAACAGGAACCTTTTGAACGATCGTCTCAAGCAGGCGGTGGTCCAGGCGCGCCGGTACGGTTATCCGGTGGCCGTTGCCGTTATTAATCTCGACCACTTCAAACTTATCAATGACAGCCTCGGCCACACAGTTGGAGATGAACTGCTCCAAAAGTGTTTTTCTCGCATACACTCCTGTGTAAGAGAAACAGATACGCTTGCGCGCTTCGCAGGCGACGAATTCATTCTTGTCCTGCCGGCACAAAGTGATACGCTGGCTGCCTCTCGAGTCATAGGGCGAACCTCCGAGGCGGTTTCTTCAACGCCGCCGGTGGTGGAGACTCTTCAGCGCGTGCTTGACTGCATGTCCGCCCCCGTCACTCTCTCGGAACGTGAACTTAGCGTCACCTGCAGTATCGGGGTGAGCCTGTATCCACAAGACGGCGAGGACCCGGAAATACTCCTGAGGAATGCAGCGGCGGCCCTATCGCGCGCGAAGGAACTTGGACGCAAGAACTTCCAGTTTTATACCCCGGCGCTCAACGCCCAGATCGCGGAGCGCCTCTCCCTTCATTCGGCGCTCCGGCACGCCTTGGAGCGTGATGAGTTTACGCTGCACTACCAACCGAAGATTTCTTTAGCCACGGGGACGCTTTCCGGGTGTGAAGCGCTCTTGCGATGGGATAGGCCGGGCACCGGGCTTATATCGCCGGGAGCGTTTATTCCGGTATTGGAGGAAACGGGGCTGATAATCGAGGTAGGTCGACGCGCAATGGAAAAGGCTGCGGCAACGTGGCGCAAGTGGAAAGGACAGCATGGCACGGAGCTAAGGATTGCAGTTAATGTGTCACAGCTCCAGCTGGCGCAAAAGGACTTTGCCGACGTGGTAGGGCAAATAGTATGCGGTGATGGAAGCGCCACGGCGGGTGTTGACCTGGAGATTACCGAGAGCCTGATCATGCAGGATATTGAGAGCAACATCGCTAAGCTGCAGAAGATACGCGACTTCGGATCCCTGATTGCAATCGATGATTTCGGCACCGGGCATTCATCGCTAAGCTATCTCGCCAGGCTGCCTGTTGATATTCTGAAAATCGACCGCGCGTTTGTGGCGGATGTTGATACGTCCGCAGACAGCGTCACCCTCGTGACCTCCATGATTTCATTGGCCCACTCGCTGGGGCTGAAAGTAGTTGCAGAGGGCGTGGAAACCGAAAAGCAGCTGAAAGTCCTGCAACTTCTTAAGTGCGACGAAATACAGGGCTATGTGGTTAGTCGTCCGCTTCCCGAGGATCAGTTTGAGGCGTGGTGTAAAAATCATCGTGCCAATGGCGTCCTGAGCGCAAAGGCAAGCTCCCAACCGAAGGATTTGCTCGGGCTGTAATCCCGAGGTACCCCCCATTCGGCGCGTTTTCTTTTGTGCGTCCGCTGATTGAGCGTGAAGACAGGCACTGCGTTTGATCTGAATCAATATGCCCATACTGCCCTTGGCGCAAAATAACTTCATGAACGGATTCGTCTTGATGACGTTGTTAGCCGGGGCTGGAACGATATATTCATTCCTGTTCGGCGTGCGAGCAATGGCTCATGGCGGCCAGCGCAGCAGTGCGGTGTGGATGTCTTGGCGAGTGACCTTTCAGAGCGCCGCGGTGCTCACTATCCTTGGCGCTATGCTATCCCGCTAAAGCGGTGACCTGAAACCTATTAGCCGGCGGTATAGTAACTTGCGTTGGATCGCAAGGACTTAGCGTCGTCCGACTCGCAACATTCCCGAGCTAACGCCATTGGCAGCACTGGCCGAGAACCGGTCCTTCGCGGTGCGTTGGTTGAGTAACAGCTCGGGATTGGAACCGGTCAGTCCCGAGGGCAGTGCTATAGACAGGCAGGAGCACTAAACGGATATATGCCGTACAAATTCCCGTTGGGAAGCTTACCACTCCATGACGACGCAAGCGGCGCAGCTCGACGCTTTCTTCAGTAGTCTGAAGCGATCCGGCTCGCCGAATAATTGGCTCGTAGCGCCAGCCGATTTTATGGTCAAGTCGGATGAGGTGGCGCCCGTGTTTCGGGTTTCGGTGCCCGCCTTGCATCGCACGTTCAAAGCCATTGCGCTTCGGTCCGATGGCGTTGAAGTGGTCGATGAGTTAGCCAATGGCATCCATATCGTTGCGACAACCCGTCTGCTGCGGTTCAAGGATGACATCCGGGCCTTGTTCATCCCGGTCACGCCCTCCCGGTCGACGCTGGCACTCTATTCTGCGTCACGTGTTGGATATTGGGATATGGGCACGAATCGCCGTCGAGTGAGGACGTGGATTGCGTACCTACGGAATGCTTTCAGTAGTGAGCCGTAGGAACTCGGACCTGATTATTCGACCTTGATGT
>Ga0209995_1000125_pt1 | contig 12243 bp, 13 predicted proteins | sample InoplaM3AM_FD_187580 | JGI IMG/M metagenome (GOLD analysis project Ga0209995, IMG submission 187580) | Arabidopsis thaliana rhizosphere microbial communities from the Joint Genome Institute, USA, that affect carbon cycling - Inoculated... | ecosystem: Host-associated > Plants > Roots >... | reverse complement strand
TTGCTAATCTGAAGGGTTTTAAGGCTGCTATAGGTGGACAGGCTGGTTCAACTATAGATACAGTGAATAACACAAAGATGATGGTATCATACCAGCCAGTAAATACATTTCATAATACTTGGGTTGTTCTTTTGATGCAACCATCACTGCCACTATAATAATTAGCGGCTATTTAGTGTCATGTAATCGAAGCTCTGGTAACACATTAAGTTTTGTGTCCACAGCTCACAGCAGTTGCCAAATGCATTAAACGGTATTAAACGTTGGTAAATAACACATTGACACAACCGACAAGAGGTAAATTTTACAGCTAAAATGATGGCACTAAAGCAACTTGAAAAAGATGAAAGTGATTCCCAAAAGCTACCTTTGCAAATGTTTTGACTGCTATTGTTGTGATATCGTATTGTTTTGACCGTTGTCTGTTATTAGAGAATACTCGTCACTTTGAACATTGAAGGCCATAGATTTGATTTTCTCAGGATTATCTACGTAGAACGAAAATTCAAACGGCGCTTTTTTGTTTGGGCTGATTATGTCTGGATTTGTAAACACGTAATCTGTGTCCGTCACCTTGTGTTTTTCGTCGTAAAATATTGCTGACACCTTCACAGCATTGGCATCATTTTTACCCTGATTCATTACTTCTCCAAGGACTCTAAAGGTGTTTGAGCTCTTAGAATTTTTGCCGACACTCAATTGTAACACCTCAGGTTTATCGTCCTCTGATTTTTCAAAGCTAGTTGTAAGAGCATACTTACTCTTACTGGGTAACGTTTCATCTAAAAAAATGTCAAATCCAGATCTACTTCCAGGCTTTATTAGATAGTCGTTAACGTATTTGTCTCCTGTTGCAACAATAATTCCGTTCTTGTCATATACTGTTGCTGTTATGCGAACTAATTCAATAGGATAACTAAAATTATTTAGCACTTCACCGACTATGGTGTCCTTATTTAATGCAGAATATAATATATCGGGTCTTGGTTCAGCATCTTCACTTAGAGTGCTATTAGATATGGGAGTTGACACATTCTCATCCACGGTAACCTCAATTTGAGCGTTTGTTGACGAAGCCATTAAAGAAAAAAGAAATCCGGCAATGGCAATTGATAAGCACGGGGGGCTGCTAAATTGGCTAGCAAAGTGCGAGTTCTTTGTTAAACATTCTGGAAAATATTTATCGATACTATTCGTTAACAACTTTCCAGGTAGGGTGTATTTCATGCCATCCTTTTGGCTTGTCTGTAACCCATGCTCCCCAAATATGAACATGGTCACCTTCCTTTGGAAGAATTATTCCGCTTTTGCCTTGATCAGGTGGAACTATTTCTACCACTAAGAATCCATCTGTTTTATCATTGTTCTTTTCATTTGTTAGGAACTTAAATTTATCATCTAACTTCAAGAAAAACTTGAAATCGCCATCATCCATCTTTTTAGTATGCATAACTACCCCTGTTGCTTCTTGACATTCACTGAGGACCCTCAAGTCTTCCTCATTTGAAGCACCAGCTAGAACATTTCCTGTCTTACAGTCAGGACCTGTGAGTGCTTTATGCTGTGTTACTATAACGCGATCTGAAGATTCAACTTTATTCTGTTCTTCTAAGGGAATAGGTGCCTCACCTTCTTCTTCTGAGATAGCGATCTCTAATTTCTGTTTCAACTGAATGTTATTTTGGATGTTAACTGACTGATTATTCTGAGTTTGCTGTTGAGTTTCTATGGTTTGGTTAGTATTTTGATTCGATTCACTTTGACCAGCTGTCTGAGTTGAGGTTTGATTATTGTCTTCAGAGCTTTCTTCACCACTCAAAGCTTCACTACCGGTTGCCTCAGTTGAGGTTTGATTATTGTCTTCAGAGCTTTCTTCACCACTCAAGGCTTGACCAGTTAAATCGCTACCAGTCTGATTTGCACCTCCGGATGCCTCTTCACCACTCAAGGCTTGACCAGTTAAACCACTACCAGTCTGATTTGCACCATCGTAATCTTGACTAAAATCAGGAGAAATTCCTATACCATTCTCAGATTTATCTTGGATTTTTATGTAATAGTTCTTTAATATATCATCTAAAGGTAGAGACTTGTCAGCCCATGATTTATTCATGTAATTGTTTAACGTTCCTGCCGATGCCACTAATGCGATAGAAAAGCTTAATATCAAAAAACATGCTGTTCTGATTCTATACTCTTCCATTTATTTTATCAATTTACAACAAGCCAACAAACATTATAAAGAAGATCTTGTTCTCGATAATTGAAATACATTTAAACGCGTAAAAATTTTTAACCTAAGACCTCCAGGTCACTAAACCTTTACAGAGATGATTTCTGTACAAAGCTCAGTTAACTGATAAACCTTAACTAGTTTATGGTCTTATTTCAATTATGAGGACGACGTTACAATGTGTTTTGATTATCGGTATCGTCTTAGTAATTATTTTTGTATTTCCTACGAATCATTTATCATTTAGCCAGAATTCCACAGTGCCATCCTCTCCAATACCAACGGAGATAATAAAGATAGTTAAGCCGGTCACAACCCAAAACGTAAGCAGTCAAGACGAGTTAATAATATCAGGTCAATCATCAGATAATAACTCGAAAAATTGCTCAGTCTCTGTCATTGTCAATGACGTAAAGCCCTACCAAAATGCTGTTGCAAAAGGATCGGGCGGTGCAGCCGATTTTTCTGAGTGGGAGTTTGTATTACATAACAATTATACTCATATTAATGCAGGTGAGAACAAGATAACTTCAAAGCTATTCTGTGAATCAGCATCTCCCCGCTGGTATAGTGTATTCGTAAATGGAGTTACTAATTCTAGTAATGAAGATGTGTTCTCTCCTGTGCAGTCTGGAGAACAGCAGCAAAATATACCTACTACCAATTTGTCTGGGACTAACGAAATAGACGGTATACAGTCTGAAGAACAACAAAAGCAGCAAAATATACCTACTACCAATTTGTCTGGGACTAACGAAATAGACGGTATACAGTCTGAAGAACAACAAAATATACCTACCACCAATTTGTCTGGGACTAACGAAATAGACGGTAACAATAATGAATTACAAGTTTCAATAGTTCCTCTGAAAAATCCTGTCGAAAGAGGGGACACTCAAGATGCTACAATAACTGTTACCGATTCGGGTTCCAGACCAGTGGCAAATGCAGAAATAGTCGGAAAATTGATATATCCAGGAGAAAACTTCGAGAAAGATTTTAGTGGTATAACGGATCCTCAGGGAAAATTTGTTTATTCATGGATTATCGGAGAGAAAGGGGACGTTGGAGCGCTTTCCATAGAGGTGGAAGTATCAAGTCAGGGATATCCTCCCTCTTCGGCTACGGGTTCTTTTGATGTTGTAGATAACTCGTAACGATTGCCCAACAGGATATTGCATTTTTCCTTCCAATCCTGACATGCTTTTGCATTAGGTCACCTGGATTAGCTTAACGCAAATAGTTCTGTATCTCTAAGAATCGGAAAAGCTAAATACCAAGTTAATAGAACCCTACTACATGCAAGGTTCCAATCCCGACAGATGAAACCGAAAGAATTGATAATTTGTTTATTAACAGTATTGACATTTTTCATCCCATATTACAGGGATCTTAAGAAATCAAAATTGAGTGTTAGTTATCAGCTTGAATGTTTACAATGATAGTAATAGTTCCTATGCGAAATAGTCATATGAAATCATTAAAATACATAAAATCGAACATCTGTACAATAGGAATGATTGTAGGAATTCTAGTTATCACTAGTTTGTTTTTAATACCATTAGAAGAACACTGGTGAAGTATTGAAAAGATTCCAGCCGGAGGATGAGAACTACAACCGTCCCGATTGAATATTAGTCATATCGCTCTGTGATTGGATCCGAACTGTTAACAATTCGATTCCCAACGTCCGTGAACTAAATTTATTCCTAACCTATATGGATTCGAACTGTTATCAATATGGTTCGCTGCAGGCTCATAAAATATTCCAGATTCATAATTGTGTTCAAGATTTTGGTTTAAATTACTGTACTATCAAAACAGGTATGTTTATGTTACTAATTATTTTTCGTGCATCGCTGAAAAAGGATCTCATCCAAGAATCTTTATGTGAACTTCTTGAACTCCTTAACACTATTAAATCGTAATTTCCCTCTTTAACCTCATTGATTATTTCATCTTTAGCATGACCCACTCTGAATTTATACGAAATTTTATTATCACATCCTGCTTCCCTGCACCTGTTTATCTTTTTTTCCATTTCATCTATTATCTCTCCTTTAATCTCTCGTTTCATATCCTTATCACCCTTGTTATCTTCATTAGAACCTTGTACTGAGACATTTCCCATTTTCTTCATATCTTCTAAAATTCGTAAAATTAGTAAATCTGCTCCTGAGTATTTGGATAGAGATACAGCATAGTTAAGCAACCTATTTGATTCATCTTTTCCATCGTCAGCAATTAGGATTTTACTAAATGAAGGAAGTTTTTCACTTGGAATTGAAGAGTTTTGAGAAGTAACGTTGGATTCTTTTGTTGGTTTTAAGTTTGCTTTTTCATTGCTGGAAGAGTGTTCATATTGCTTATCGACAGGCACAACATTATGTATACCCCCATAGAATTTAAGGATTATAGATACTTTTCTTCAAGAAAGCGTGTTCCCGATACTTTTTTACTGTATTTTGCATCCCTTTTAGTAAAAATCTTTTGCATTGGTAATGAGTGAATACCTTTTAATGCGTCATTCCGTTCTAATCTCTTTATACATGTGATATGTATTATCTATATATTTTATTGTTAGTTTATGTGAGCTACCATCATTTATCAGATGAATTCAGGTTAAGTCTGAAAGGTTACTCCATTAAGTAAATCAAAATAAATTAAATTAAAGTTTGATATTAACGTCTATTTTTTAGATAAACAATTGCTGATGTCATACTCCTGTATTCTGTTCAGGATAACGCATTTTTCTAGTGTGCGGTAGTCCCTTTTAAAATATTATACCCATCTGATCATTTCATCGTTTCCAGTAACAGCCTTCAATCACCTGAGGACTATTGAGGAAATGCTTTGTAATGCAATCAGTTAAATATGAACCTATGAGACTAAGAAGTAATGTTTAAAATGAAACATATGAAAATTGCTATCTTTGTACTGGCAGTCTCGATACTGGGAACTAGTGCATTGATTGTCAATTCAGGAAATATGGCGTATGCACAAGGTAATAATACGCAAGGTAATGTAACTACAACCATCGACGCTGATAGTTTGATTAAAGACCTAAAAGCAAGACATCCAATCCTGGCTCAACTGGTAACGAATGAAGATAAAGACTTAGTTGTGAAATTCAAGGATCTGGATACAAAGGAAGCAGTGAAGACTGCATTAGCGCTGAATATGCTACACTTATTACAACAATATAGGGAAATAGACGAACCACAATAGTTTTTAGGTTCTTCCTCTTTTTTTTATTTCTAAAGTATAAAATTCATTGTATACTTGAAATCAATATCTTTATGGTTAATTTTTCAACTATTTAGATGAGTGGTAATACCGAATTATTAAAAATATACTCATAAGAGAAAAACTTTAAAGCTTAGCAGTTATTTCCCATATCAGAAACCTGATTTTGAACCGATAGAGTCGTGGGTACCGACGTCTGTGAATTCAATTTATTCCTAATCCTTGCGGATTCGCTTTCTTCGCCGTTAACCATTCTTGGCGTCAGCATCAAATTTAGCCTTACCTTCTTTGTATATGCATTTCAAACACCACCACCTGCCAATTCTAGTTGGGTCATTTAGAGGAACCAACCGGTCGACCGAATCTCCACAGTTATCACACTTTTTACCTTCATGATTAATCATTAAATCGACCATGTGGTATGTTAATATTTAAAGATACTTTCTTGGGCGAGTCTAATGGGTATATTAGCGTTATAAGTTACAATAATTTATTCATCATTACATTATTTGTCCCTACATGACTAAGTGAACTTTTGAATTGTCCTGATTGTTACTAATGTCGATTGAGTAAAATGTTATATAGTATCACTGGATTTAAGCAGTTAATGGCAGACGATGATGTCATAAATACGGGGTGTTCCCGCTGTTGGGGTGCTGTAGATTCGGAAACAAAAAATTGTAAAAGTTGTAACGGCCCCCAGGAAACCTGCGAGTGTAAAATCGTGCCACACTAAGCCAAACATAAGCATAGTTAAGAAAAAATAGCAATATTAAAGGCTACCAAATTTAGTAACTTTAACCTAATTAATAGGATAAAGGCATTATTAAAAAAGATATTAGATATTTGCAATTATTTTTATTATAGTTTGTATTCTTATTCCTTAGACCATGAGCGACGAATCTGAAAGAGAAGGCAAAGAGGAAGAAAGAGAAGAAATCAAGGATGAAACACATGAGCTAGAAGACATTGAACAGGACGAGGAAGAAGAGAAGGAAAAGGAGGAGGAGGAAGAGGAGTCATGATAAGTGAACACAAACTTATTTTTCATGTTAAATTTGTCCATTTACCGGTTGTTTAAGCTAGTAGGAAAATCCTCTATTAGAACCGAATTTTAGAACCGATAGCGTCGTGGGAACCTGCGGTTCGATGTAAATCAAAGTTAACAAACATTCGATAATATGAATTTTGAATACAAGTTAGTCTTGAAGGAAATAATTGTATAATCGACAAAAAAATTAAATGGTTGTAGCAAACGATAAGTATGTGTCTGCCAATAGCTTTTGGTTAATAGCACTCAATTTATTACCTGATTGTATGTTTTTTTCCATTTTATCCAGCTCTTCATTTGCCTTTTGCTTATAATATTGCACTGAATTCTCATGCATATCGCGAAAACTTTCACTCAAGTTTTTCATCAACTCATTATAATCAGATGATAATTCATGATGGAGTTCTCCCTCTAGCTTATCTTTCCTTGCAATTAACTCATTTAGATCATTTGACATATAATTACTATGGTTTCGTAACATATAAACATGTCCCTAACCACCAAGATTATTTAGGTCAATGTCGTTTTCCAACACGTAGTAAAAGGCGCTATGTTCCCCTTTACTAGCAAACTTAACCTTATTAACAAAAATAAATAGAACAAAATTACGCTCACCGGGCCAGTTTTTCAGCAAAATGGACTAACTATTAGTTATGTATGTTTCCTAACCAAAATACTCGTTATATTGGTACATACAGAATTAATTTTTTGTTTCCAAATATTAGAAAACTTCAATAGGGCCAAATAAATGTCTGTGACACTAAACACATAGATAGATATACGATGAGCGTGTATTATAAACATGCATGATTCCCTTTACGGAAATTATCCTCTTAGTAATAAACATAGACCAACCCCAACTGTGCGACCAGTGAATAGATCCAAGGAGCAACTCCAAGAGTTTCGAGACATTATTTCAAACCCTAGAACATCTCAAGATTCAAAAAAAAGGTTTATGGTTGAGAAAGGAGGCGGTTATTGTTCTATGTGTGGTGATATAGCAACTCAAATAGCAAGTTATGCTTTGATTGATGCTACTCTAGTGGAAAAGTATTGTGACACTTGTCTTGCAAGGGGAATTAATTAAAAATAATCTGTTTTAAGCAAGAATGACATCCATAGTAAGAAAATTCTTCTAAAAAAGTCATTTTATATGATTCAATTCCCAAATACTCATTACCAAAAATATGAGGAAGAAATATTTTGCCAGACTAGTATTTAATGTGAAAAAAATCTTCGAAATCATGCTCAAAACATAAACTCTGGACTATAAGGTTATTAAATTGCATAACAGTATGCTGTTTGATGACCGAAGCTGATAAGTTCGGTGCAGTTAAGGATGCAACAGTGGCGATAGGTCTTGCCAACAAAGATACAAAAGATGTCATAAGTAGTTTTGGTACAGGTTTTTTCATAGGCGGAGAATACATTGTCAGCTCTGCACATATTTTTAGTCAATGCATTAAGTATAATGCTCAGAATAAGGATATGAATAATGGTATGGAAGGAATATATTCCGCATTCAACATTACCACAAATGGAGATCAGTTAGAGCTTAACACGTATCACATAATAAAGGCTATCAGACTGCCCCCTGTTAAAGAAGTTACGGGATTTACAGGGTCAGTAGACCTAGATATAGGGATAGGAAAGCTAGATCGTCATTCAGATAATTTCTTACATATCAAGGAACCTACCCAATTGAAACTTTACGACGAGATTGTAATATGTGGTTATCCTAGTGGAAGAATATCGTTGGTTCTGTATAGAAATAAACATGAAGATGGAATGGGAATCCATTTACGCCCCATAATTCAATTTGGACGTATTGCGGGATTAATGCCCTATGATGACAGTAACAACCCATGGGGAATACAAACGGATATCGTTGCCATGGGAGGTTCCAGCGGTTCGCCTATTATAGATCCGAGCAGTGGAGAAGTAATAGGTATGGCTCAGCAAGTTATTGCAACAATGACTACAGTAGACAAGGAGGGAATGCCATCAATCCTATTTGAGTTGACTAAAGGTCCATTGTATGGAATAGCTCCGATAGGATTAGCTTACGGCGTCACCAATCAGATATTATCGCCGCTTCCTAATATTTGTAAAGATTATTTTGAAAAAGGTCTTTCCCCCGACTTTTTATTTGATAATACGGGACCTATAGAACTTTTCTGATTTCATTTAATTTAAAATTTGTCATCTAGATATCCATGGAATATCAAAAATTGTTACTAATATTAGCACAAGTTTGAACATCAAGTCGAAATGATATAATAATTTTACAGTTTGTTAAGTATCCATCTAGTGAAGCATCAAATAGACCTAATGAAGGTTGGTGGATTACTTATCTATCATCTCCATCGAGTTATCTGTTTTGAGGATCATTTAGCTGATCGTATTAGAAACATAAATTGAATTTCATTGAATGAATTTTATCGTCTATCCGTATAGGTAAATTATTACTCAAAGCTAAGTTTAATTTGAATCAAGTACAATTAGATTTATGGAAGACCTGGAAAAAGAGTTAGGGCCTTTAATAGAAAATTTTCAAAATCTAGTGAAGGATGCCAAATCAAAGAAGCTCGAATCATTAAGAGAGGATGAAGATTTCAAAAAGGAATTTAATCAATTGTCGAAGGATGTTATTGAACCAGTGATGAGAAAATTCGAGAGTTACTTAGAGAGTAAAGATGTGAACTCAAGTGTTCATATCCAATCACAAATTGTTGCCGGAAAAAATCCTAGTATTGAATTCAGTTTGCATCTTAAATTGACACATGAATCGAGATATCCTAATATTAAATTCTCATCATCCGGCGAAAAAATATCAGTTCAAGAAGACCGGTTGATGACTAAAGATGAAGTCAGTCAGGATATGATACCAGAATATTATGATAAGGAACTAATAACGGAGGAATTTGTCAAGGAAAGACTCATCAGACTAATTAAGTCATGCTTTGATAAAGATTGGCAATCATTTTACTCCTAAATGATACTAATTTAATGTAGATTCACATTGTAAACAATAAACGATGCGAATTCTACCAGCACATGTTAACACTCATGTTATTTAGCTACACATGCGATTACTATACTTGAATTGTACGATAGTTCTTTAAACGCCTGTTTGGAATTGGATCCGAATTGTTAACAATGCGAAACCTGACTGGACATGTAAAATATAAGTGTATCCCATTCCTCTTTCATCTTGTTCAATCAATAAATGTTAAGAAACTAGAGATGGGTTAAATATCAAATTTATATGTCAAATACGGTAATCTACGATATTGACATCTTATTATCTTCTTTTTTCTATTGGCCTATCTTTACTGCTTATGATTCCTCAGTATACGTATTCAAGTTTATTTAACGTAGCAACTGTCGGTGACTGGGGATGCAATGATAATTCCAAGAATACTTTAAAAAATATTTCAAGTAAAAAACCGGAATTAATTCTTGCACTCGGAGACCTCTCGTACCAGAGAACTGCTGAATGCTGGCTTGAAATAATGTCCCCAGTAGATAACATAACTAGCATAGTCCGAGGAGATCATGACAATGATTTTCGTACTAGTCAATATATGGAGCATTTCAACATGTCAAGTGAATTTTATTCATTTAATCATTTCAATATTCATTTTATGATAATGTCCACAGAATTACCATATGAATTAGGATCTAAACAATATGAATTTGTCAAGTCAGATTTAGATAATACACTAACGAATTCGTCCATCAAGTGGATAATAATCGCATACCATCAACCTGCATATATATCGCCAAATGATTGTCAAGGGTGTAGTCCAAGGGTAACTTTAAGAGAAGTGTACCATCCCTTGTTTGATAGATATAATGTTGATCTGGTATTACAAGCGCATAGTCATAATTATGAAAGAAGTTATCCCATGCTATACAACAACAAGGATTCAGAGAACCCTATAATAGTCAATTCAAACCAAAACAATTACAATTACGATATTAATAATTTTCATGGAACCATCTTTGCTACCGTTGGAACCGGAGGAGCAGAACTTCATAATTTTGAACTAAAGGCTCCTTATATTGTAACACAGCACCGTGGTTTTGGTTTCTTGAATTTAGAGCTTATAAACAATGGTACTAGACTAAATAGTACCTTCTATGATAACAATGGAACAGTATCAGACCAATTTATTATTGACAAATTAGTGAGCACACAGGCAAATTTAGCTTACAATGCTACTTCTTGAGATTAGTAAATAAATACGCGCGTTACAGAAGAGGTCAAGGAAGTATGACCCGAGCTAAATTAGAATGAAAAGAGTGGAGTAATATTATATTATATAGAAGTAATATCCGATAACGAACTAGTTATTTTTATAAGGATATCGAAATTCACTACTTTGGCTTTAGTCTGGTGGAAAGCTTAACGTACCTGACCCAGGATTGATCGGATAGCTCAGATATGGCTTCTTGTGAAATTGTGGTAGGGATTACTTCTGGAACATTTTTATTAAATGTTAGACCTAATTTCTGTAGATACTCTTTTTCGTCTTGGCCAAGTCCTTTTTTTACACCTACAAAGACTGGAATGAGATTCTTATCTGTTTCTTCAGACTTTAGCGCGGCAGCAAGAGCAGCGTCGACTTTATTATAGTTCATTACCTGAACTTATCAAACTTGAGACATATCAATTAATCCGTGACCCCACTTGGTATCAAATGTATTCTGGGGTTGTCCTGGAATTCGCGCATTAGCACGAAGAATGGACTTGACACTGTTTGGATCAAGGTTATTGTCTCGTTCCAATAATAGAGCCACAATTCCAGTAATAAATGGTGTAGCCATACTCGTTCCTGCCATCATCCTCAGACTTTGCGATACCATAAATCTTCTGTCTAGTTCAGAGTCGGCTGATAGAGATGAGCAAATATAGGCTCCTGGAGCTGCAATGTCTGGTTTCTGAATCTCATTTCGAAGAGGCCCCTCGCTACTGAAATCCGAGATGCTGTCAAGTGTGAACGCAATACTTCGCTGAACGCCATCAATATCTATCCATTTGTTTTTAGTCGTGTACGAAGCTACGGTTACTGCTTCAGTGGCAGACCCCGGCGAACCAATTTTTACAGAATCGCTCACGCTTGTTCCTGTGAAGAATGACTCTTGTTGATCCAAGTTATCTAAAATCCAAATATCAACTCGGCCATTGTTAATTAACTCTCCACGTAGCAATACCTTCCAAGTCGTTTCAACAGGTAACGAAGATAAATTATGCGGTTCAACATAAACAATGAAGTTATGATCACCATTGGATGGGTCAGGAGGCGAAGTAACTATTGTTACTTTTCCATCGGGAAGATCATAGACCCTTGTGGGATCACCGTTGGTAATGACTTTCTGATAAGGTGTATTGAATCCAGTCGGAGATTTGACACTTATTTTAATTTTGTCTGTACCAGAATACCATCCGTTTAGCGCTGCCCATTGAGGTCCTTGTTTAGGGATCATAAAACGAATACTACGAACTTGATTTTTGGCCACCACTTTCTGTGAATGAATATTATCGGTCCCCTCGTTTCCTGCTGCACAACACACTATTTTACCTGGACCAACTTCAGAGGAAATTATCTGAGATAATGGATCAGTCCCGTCATGCGCATCGAAATGACCACCAAGACTCAGATTAACTACCGCAGGCTTGCCGAGATCTGACGCAACTCGGAATATG
>Ga0209995_1000124_pt1 | contig 12268 bp, 9 predicted proteins | sample InoplaM3AM_FD_187580 | JGI IMG/M metagenome (GOLD analysis project Ga0209995, IMG submission 187580) | Arabidopsis thaliana rhizosphere microbial communities from the Joint Genome Institute, USA, that affect carbon cycling - Inoculated... | ecosystem: Host-associated > Plants > Roots >... | reverse complement strand
ATTTACTCGAGTATCATTACTACTAACTTCCAAGATATTCTTTTAGAAATTCTTGGCAAAGATAAGAAGAAATTAAAATATCAAGATTAATAACGGATGAAAGATAAAGTAATGACGTGTTATACATTATCAGTTCGGTGTTAATAGGTGTGATTTTGCTACTATCTTTAACAGTGTCTAATAGTCTTTTTGTGAATGCTAGTAAAAGTTTTTGTTATGATCAAGTAGGTGGCAGCCATGATTGTTTTGAAACAGAAAAGAAATGCAAGCAAGTTCAAAAACACGATGAGATAGCGGAAAGTCCTTGTTATATTGATTTAGTAAATTAAGGGACATAATTGAAATTAGATACTTGTATTAGAAGTTTTAAATAAAATTTTTGTACGTAATAGTACGCCTATCTTGAATTCATTGTTAGGATGGTCATTGATTGGTGCCCTCTGTGTTTCACCGGAAAGGTACCAATCAATTTACTTTATTGACCATCATGATGGCCTCTGCATATAATTCTCTTGCCTCTTTACCATATGCTTGTACTAAGTAGTTACTCCCTTCATGGGATTTTATTCCCACACAGCAGTAATCTACTCCGTTACTCAGTACATAATCCTTAGGGGAAATTTTTACTATATCTTTATCCTCTGACCACATTAGTTCTCTAAGCGCATCAATACTGCTAATATACGTCAACCCGTACACTCCATTCTTTCAAACCAACTTTAGATGTAGGTGAAAATTATGTAGAGTAATGTATTAAAATTTGCTTATAACTCAAGCACTTATTATCCGATCAGTATCTGCTAACAGCAATAAACATTGACTATATCAGATTATAGATTATATAAGATAATAAAAGACTTAATAGATATTCCTTTCTAAGGGAAACATGAAGTCCATTATATCGTAATGGCAATACTAGCCTCAGTAACTATTGTTGGAATGGGGTTCTGTTGGCGAAGAGAGTAACGAAAAGGGCAAATTTAATCATCCTCATGGAATTGACGTCGACTCCAAAGGTTACGTTTATGTAAATGAATTAGAGAATCCACGGATTCAGAAATTTCTTGAAAATGGAACATTTGTAAAACAATGTAAAACAATGGGGGTCTGAAGGAAAAGGTCCCGGACAATTTAAACCTTTTTTAGAACATTTGGAAATTTACAATAAACAAGATATGATATATATGGTTGATGGGGCTCTCAATCCCAGAATTCAGGTCTTTGACACCGATGGTAACTTCGTGACTTCCATTGGGACCAAAGGAAATGGTGATGATGAGTTATCAAAACCCGAACACATCAAATATTGACTCATCAGGAAACGTGTACGTAGTAAATAGGGGTAATTAGCGCATGCAAGTATTTGCTCCTTGTTAGTAAATTCATAAAACTTCACTGAACCTGGCCCTTTACTGGCCGGAATCATTATTCAGCTAAAAGTCACTTGAAAAATTGGATATATCAGAAATAAAAGTTGGTTCCTAGATAAGATACAGAGAGGGGAAAAATAAAATTCTGGAGAATGTTTTAGATTACGAATACTAGAACAGGGAAAGGTCCATTGACGAAAGTAAGACTAAAATAATACCAAGCATATGTCTAACTTAATAATTATCTAAATTAATTAGAGACAGACCATGAATATCTTATGTAATAATCTTGCAGTAAAGAGTTCTGTATGAATCTACTTAAATACTAGTTTATCGAAGGTATGGAGTGTTTAGGACCTGTCAAAAGCTTGTTAAATGTAGACAAGATAAGCTGACTTTTTTGTTTTTTACCATTTTGTCAGGGTCGATATCTATTCTAGGATATACGGAGCTTAATTATGTAAACGCACAAAATATGTCAAACTCAAGTACGATGGGGATAAACATCACGAATTCGACAGGTGATGGAAAAGGTATCAGTGGAAATTCAACAAAAATAGATACAGAAACAAGTTTACCATCTGAAACGGAAGATACTGGCAGTATTGCCAGTTTGCCTAATAAATGTCTAGGCTCAGCACTTTGTCCAGACTAATTGCTAGTTCAAGATCATATTATTTATGATAACTAATTACAGTTAACTATCCTCCGTTAAATCTAGAACCCTATTGTAGTAACATATAATATTAAACTAGAATTTCAGACACTGAAACTATTTAATTTGAATTTAACAATTATGATGGCGTAACTATCATCGATAAGTTGTGGATGTTCGATACCATCACAAAAAAACATCATGAATCCACTATCATTTGGTAGTTTGATAACTAATCTAGTAAATATGTTTCCAGAATGATTTTGTTTAGATAATAAATACTATGTAAAGGGCAAGCTAAATGAAAAACTCGAACCTACTCCATTTGAGTTATTCTCTGCCCATATTCTTCCGCCATGCGCCTCTATTATCCCTTTCGAAATAAAAAGTCCTAGGCCTGTACCGTGACTCGATGTAGTGACGAACTTTGAGAAAAGTTTTTGCATTATTTCCGGAGTTATGCCGCAGCCTGTATCCATTATAGTAACAATTGCCTCCTTATCATCATTAGCATTATTATTACTACCATTGGCTATGCTGGTATTTATGGTTACGATACCATTTTTAGTATATTTAATTGCATTATTCAACAAGTTTGAAAGTACTTGATGAATTCTGTCTTTATCGGCATATACAAAAATTGTTTCTTTGGGTTCAAAAATTATCTTAACATTACTATTGTTTCCATCATCATAACCATTTTCAACATCATTTATTACGTTTTTAATCTTCTCATTGAGATCAATCTTAGATTTGGAAATTTTTAATAAACTGCTTTCAATTTTGGAAACGTCTAATATGTCACAAGACAATCTTTGCAGCCTTTTTGCATTCCTCATTATAACATCAAGTAGCTTGGATTGATGTGAATCAGTTACGTAATCTCGTAAAACATCAGCAAGTCCAAGGATAGGTTGGATGGGAGTACGCAATTCATGGGCGGCCATATTTATAAACTCCTTCTCTATCTTATCATGTTGCCTTAATTGCTCGTTAGCGTTCTGTAAGGACATGTTAGATTTTCTCAGCTGTTTGGACATGATACCCAGTTGGATATTTGTTTTATTCAGGGCATTCGTTCTCTTGATAACCTCTTTTTCCATTGTATTGTTCCATTTGAGCAGGAATATTACCAAGGATCCTACAGATGCAAAAACGGCGACCAGTAATGAGTAACCCTTTAGTCTGTCCGTAAATAGTGTATCCGATATTTTTGAAAAAATAGCTTTAGTTGGCGTTACTATTTGCAGAAAATATGTTGGAGTGTTCTGTACCAAAATGGGTTGTCCTGTATTTATTCTATCTGACCTGCCATAATCATATACGCCATAGTTAGGATGCCCTTTGAGAAGACTTCCGGTCAGATTGTTTAGAATCTCGTTATGTCCAATGAAATTCTGTACTGTTGTACCAAAAAAATTCTCTCCGACTAGGTTCCTGTCAGCACCAACAGCAAGGATCGTCCCGTTCTTATCATATATGACCAAAAATTGGGAATTGACATCGTGAACATTTCCATATCTCGCAAAAAATTTTTCTGTTGGTATCGTTGCGCCAATTAGTCCCATGTATTGATTATTATCTCTATTGATAACAGGTACTCCGATGTAGATTGTGTAAATGCCTTGCCTTTCAAAACCTTTAGAAAACACTGGTTTTAGATCTCGTTTAGCTTCCTTTACCCATTCTCTTTGTGAAAAATCTGCTCCAAGATACTCATCCGTACTTGATTGGGACAGACCGCTAGTAACCATATCATTCTTATCCAGTACAAAAATTTTGTCTATGACATCATCTATTATTTTGTACTTTTCTTGGATAAGCTGATTAGTTTTTTCTGAATTGATATCACCCGCCTGGATGTACCCCGAGCTTGTCAGACCATCAAGAACCGTCATAACTAACGTCAGATCTGAACCTATATGTTGAGATAGACTTTTTGAAGCAGCTCGCTGTCTGTCAATCTGTTCTGTTATGAGATTACTTTGGACATTATTCTCTGTTACAGTTTGGATGTAATAGAATAATGCAAATGAGAATATGACTATTGAGATCACAGATACAATCCCAATTTTGTAAATCCTTGGCAGCGAGAGGAGCATATAGTTACACCATATTTAATAGAACATGATACTAATTTCCTTTTCCTTTGCTGATAGTAGGTTTACTTCGTAGATATTATATCTAAAATGGAAAAGGCCAAGAAATATTGAAATTAATAGACTGTTACTTTTCAGCGCCATCTTTTTAGCACTTTATAATGAGCAATTAGGGAACAATTTTCACATAATTGTGTACTTGCATGGCACCTTTCATCTCGCCTTATTTTACTGAGTCCTAGAATCATGCAAAATCCATTCAGCTGATATTTTTCCTTACTATTTCAATAAATTTCTCTTTCTCCACAGGCTTTTGTATCAGTTGTTCTTGTCCTAATTCAGGAATCAATGTTAAAATCTCATCAACTATTTCAAGACACGTGGCAAAGACTATCTTTACATTATCATTTATTAGTCTTAACTTGTGATACAGTTGAAAACCGTTGATTTCCGGCATTCTGATGTCGCTAATCAACCAGGTCATAAGAGTAGGGATCTTCATTTGTATAATGCCTAAGTGCCTCGCGTGGACTTGAAAACGATTTGACTTCAAATCCTGCGTGGATTAGAAATTTTTCTAATACAAATAGATCATCTACTTCATCATCTATAAGTAAGATTTTCGGAACTCTGGAGGATTTCACACTATTAATTACGAATTTTCTTATTTCATGAAAAGAGTTTAGAGTCTCAACAGGCGCGATAATTGTCTGCTTAATTCTTGATAATGAATAGATAGGATAAGAGAACTTTGCTTCTCCACAATCATAACTATCGATTTCTTTAAACGAATATGCGTCATTAAGTTGCTTGAATGATCTTAATATTTGAAATAAATCGTTGCCTACTACAATACCATTAGGTTGTGCCCATAAATTCATTTTAGAGCAAACGTTTACTGTCGATCCGACGAGATCCTCACTATTGAATCCTTCGAAGCGAGTTCGCTCCAGTTTTCCAAAATCTGCGCTAATCCGATATCTGATTGTAGGTAGTCGCTGCTCCATAAGCATTGCATTTATGGCAAACCGCTCTTCTATCTGAGCAGAGCAACATTCCAAAACATTTTCAAATGCCTGAATATTGGTAATGTCTACCGTGTTCGGAAAGTAAGAGATTATTCCATCACCGACAGTTTTGATTATATTTGCTCGATATTACTTGAGGATAATTGCAATTCTATTAAGAAATATCTCGTAGAACTTTCTAATGTCTTTAGAACTTCCTATTGTTGATATTATACTCGTAGAACCTACAATGTCTATCACACTCACGCAGATTTTCTCTGAATAATCTGCAAATGGAACTTTACCTGAATCATTTTGTTCATCTTGAAAAGCCAATAGGTTCGGGCGACCAGAACTTGTCTCATCTTGATTTGTTTTATTGCTTCCTTTTACATCAGAGAGTGTCTTATTGTTATGAAATAAATTGCTGGCCTCATTCTTACCAACCGATACGTCCATTAGTAGATGTTACTCTTTTTTGCTTTTTAAACAATGCTTACTTTCCAAATACTGATCGTCGGATAATTTTTTCACACACTTCAGTCAGAAAGTGCGTTTTCAAACTAAATACAATATTAATACCGGGAAATTATACACCGAGTGCCATTTTAATAACCTTGATAAAATTTTCTCTGTCAACAGGTTTCTTAATAATATCTTGAAATTCTATGTCTGGGAGGATGCTAGTTAGTTCTTTTGCAGCATCAAGAGCCGAGGCAAACAAAATCTTGGAAGATGGGTTCATTGCCTTCATACTTTGATATAGCTGGAGACCATTAAGATTTTCCATCCTTATATCAAGTACAACTAGATCATAAAGTCTCGGGTTTGAGGCGAAATCTCTTAGTGCCTCATAAGAATCCGCAAAAGTGCTTACATTGAATCCTGCATATGACAGAAACGATTCGTATGTTAAAAGTACGTCAGGCTCATCATCAACAACCATAATGTTTTGATTGTGGGAAATAGCTTGATCTAACTTTTTACCTGATTCTAACGTAGAAGAGTTTGAACTCATATCGTATGATGAATTATTCTGGAAATCAGAAGATGGTTGATTCAATAATCTTTTCATAACATTCCTTCCTGTTTCAGTTATCGAAACCTCAGAACTTACCTTTATCCATCCGAGAACTTTCAGCATCTGGATGTATCTCAAACATACGTTGTAATTTAATCGAGTTTTTGTGGCCAAGGTGGTCTTTTTTAGCGAACCGTCATTGAATAATGCGCATAGAATCCTCTTTGTAACATCAAAAGAAAATGAACCGAGGTTCTCTGCCATTTATAATTATGAATCATCTCCACTATATGAAATTTCCTTATAGGGTCCTATATCCCAACACCGCTCCCTGAATTTTAAGCAAAATTTCCCTACGCTAGAACAGTATCCCACACACAACTGCAAATACTAGTTCTAGTTTCTTTACCTCTAATCTTATATCATTGTAATATATGATAATTACAAAAATATTTGGAATTTAAGTAGCTCCTTACTATTGGATAGTAATTATAATATTATACAAAAAATTTAGCTTAAATGGCTTCGTACTCATACAGAAGCTATAGTCAAACAATCCGGTTATTGTGAATTGAGTGATATAGAGAAGTTTAACTAATAGTTTGGTATCTCATAGTATCACCTCCAGAAATATTGCGAATTGGGCAAAATGAGTCAAGGTAGCAGTAATATGGTTTATTGATAATAATTTTAGTTATTGAATATCTGTCTATTGTGACTAATGAGAGTTCCCACTGAGGGAACTATAATGTCTCATTGTTTATAAACATCTTTTCAAATCTAAGATTGCGATATTACTCATCGTTCTCTCAAGAATTAGAATTTTTGCCATTGTTTATTATGCTTGGTCATGTGGCATTGTTCTGAACAAAAATAGTCGTCACACATATAACAATATGTGGGATAGTCCTGCAGCTTTTTGCCGCAGCTTGAACAAGTTACTGACATATCCAATGCTATTATCAATTATCAGTATACCTTCGTTCAATAGAAAGTTTGCTGTTATGATATACCCCTTTATTCGAGGATAATTGAATCTGTGTTAAATACAATAGCCACAAACTACTAACTTTCCTAAAACATGAAATATTCTCATTTAGCCAGAAAGTGGAAACATGTATTCGTATGATAAATTTTACTAAGTTTGCCAATTTTGAGCTCATATCTTTTAAAATATCAGTCACGTTATAATGAGTCATGAAAATAGGAATCATTGGCGCAGGGGATGTAGGTGGAACACTCGGGAAAAGTTGGACAAAGAGAAAGCATGAAGTCATGTTCGGGGTCCGTAATCTTCAATCTCAGAGTGTTCAAAGACTTGCTCAGATGGATAAAAGCTTAAGATTCGGAGATATCAATGAAGCTGTGGCATTTGGAGATGTCATTCTTTTTGCTATACCATGGACCTCCGTTGAGGAAACAATACGTAAATCAGGGAACTTGTCCGGTAAGATAGTGATTGATCCTACTAACCCTCTAACCCCGGACTTAAAGCAACTCGCTCTGGAGGATACTTCAGTAGCTGAAAGGATTGCAGATTTGGCAAAAGGCGCTAAAGTTGTAAAGGCCTTTAATACGATTGGAGCGAAGACATTAGATAATTTGATATTTGGTTCCGATAGAGCGGATCTTTTCATCTGCGGTGATGATACTCCTTCCAAAAAAGTCGTAGGGGAATTGGCAACTGATATTGGATTTGATGTTGTTGATGTTGGATCTCTTGCAAACGCTCGAATGTTAGAAAATCTGGCTCTCCTCTGGATAGAGCTGGCTCTCCGACAACAGTTAGGACCAAACATTGCTTTCAAACTATTGAGAAGGAAGGCAGAATTTTAGTCTGTGAGTCCATTTAATATCAAAATAGTTTATACTAGTCAGGTCATCCTGGAGCAATTTAGATATAAATAGTTGTAAAGCCTTACAATACTATGTCCAGTTTCTCATTTTCAATTGCATTAACAATAATGATTAGCTCGATGGTATTCATCCCTAGCTACACTGGATTTGTCGAAGGACAATCAGCTAAACCTGTAACAAATGTTTCGAACCTAGCTTTATCCGAGGACATGAAAAAGGTCAACTTGCAGAATAAGACGGTACAGTATTTTGAGGATGCTCAGGGATATTTGGTATATCCTGTTTCATCAAGTGATAGTCAAGGCAAGCTGCCCGCTGTTGTGATGATTCATGAATGGTGGGGTGTAAATCAAAATATCAAGGATATGGCAAATCTGCTGGCCAAACAGGGATTTGTTGTATTGGCTGCCGATCTTTACCATGGAAAAGTTGCAGACAATCCTCAACGTGCAATGGAGTTGGTGCAGATGGCAAGAAATAATCAAGATAATTCCATCGCTAATCTTCAGGAAGCAGTAAAATATTTGAGTTTGGTCTCTAATGTAGATAGCACAAAAATAACATCATTGGGTTGGTGTTTTGGTGGTGGTCAATCCTTACAATTGGCGCTGAACAGCCAGGAACATCCACTAGCGGCAACCATTCTTTATTATGGAACTCCATTGGTGACGGATAAGCAATCGCTGTCAAAGATAAAATGGCCTGTATTGGGCATATTTGGTGACAAGGATGAGGCCATCCCAATGGGAGAGGTGAATCAATTTAGAACTTCGTTGAACCAAAGTGGAATTACAAATGAGATACACATATACAATGGAGTCGGGCATGCTTTTGCAAATCCCTCCGGAGATAACTATGCTCCAAAAGAGACTGCAGACGCTTGGCAAAAGACCTTATCTTTTCTGAAGAAATATGTGATAGAGACGTAATTTGAATTGAGATTTATGCTTCACTAATTTAGATAAATATGAAAACCTTGTTATTAGAATGAAAGGCTAAACATACATGCAATTAGAACTGGTAGAACCGATGTCCAAAAACTAGATATACTGGGATAAGGGTCTGAAAACATGTATTTGATCATTACCGTCCTATCATTAGTTTTATTCTTTGTCGCGTTTTTGCTAATTTGTTCCGCAGACTACAAAATTCATGGTCAAAACGCGACAATTGCTGGACCCAAAGTAACAGATTCCAATCTTAAGGTAGAGTTAGTTGCTCGCAACCTTGATTTCCCAACTGCTATTGATTTTTTAGGTAATGATGATCTTTTGCTAACAGAGAAAAATACTGGCAATGTATATGAAATAATTAATGGCAACATTAGTGCGCCTTTAATTCATCTAAATGTGACCACCAGAGACGAACGTGGATTACTGGGTCTAGCTATATCAGGAAACGGAAATAACGATTCAAAAGACAATACATTCGTTTATCTTTACTATACCCTATGTGGAAAAGATAAAGCTACTGATTCTAAGAAGTGTGGCAATTATGTATACAGATATGAACTTGATGCAAAAGACAATAAACTCGTAGCTCCCAAATTAATTGCAAGTCTGCCTGGATTGCCAGGTCCAAGTCATAACGGAGGCAAACTTTTGATGGATAAGGAGAAAAATCTTTTTGTTACTATCGGTGATCTACAAACAACTAAATTCAATCAAAACAAGACAGGTTATGATACTAAAGCACAGAATATCATAAATGGCACTTTTCCTGACGGTCGTGGAGGAATACTTCGAATAACCCATGATGGCAAACCAGTTGGAAATGGAACACTTGGTGTTGATTATCCCCTTAATCTATACTATGCATATGGAATAAAAAATAGTTTTGGAATAGGTCTTGATCCAGTAACGGATAATTTATGGGATACAGAGAATGGCCCTCAGTTCGGAGATGAAATAAATCTTGTTAAGCCAGGTTTCAATAGTGGATGGGAAAAAGTTCAGGGAATTTGGAAATTAAACCAGACAAGAGAGAAAGATGGCATTTTTGACAATTCCACCAAAGGAGTAGAATTTGTTGATTTCAGCAGTAAAGGAAAATACAGCAATCCAGAGTTTGTGTGGGACAAACCAGTGGCTCCAACTGCACTTGCATTTCTAGACTCTGATAAACTAGGTCAGCAGTATACAAATGATATTTTTGTGGGTTCCGCAAAAAAAGGAACGCTTTTTCATTTTGATCTCAAACCCGATAGAGAGTCATTAGATTTAATCGGTGATCTTGCAGATTTGGTATATAGCAAGAAAGATGACTCTAGCAAAATAGTGTTTGGCGAAAATTTTGGAGTTGTCACTGATTTAAAAGTCGGGCCTGACGGCTATTTGTATGTGGTTTCAGGCTCCGGAGAAACTGGCAAGGGAGCTATATACAAAATAGTTCCAAACTTGAAATAATTTCTTATTTTCCGATTGAATAATCATTATTGAATTGAGTTTGCTGTTGCTTTGATTGAACTAATTATGTTCCTGTTCCTGAGTTTTATGTAGATTTTGAGTTTTTTTAGCAAATATCATCATAACTAAAGTAACTTCAATCAAGCGGCAGTAATTGACGAAACCACTGGCCTGAAAACTTGTATACGATAGTTGCCAGTATCTGCTACATATACAAGACCGGTTTTCATATCTACTCCAATTCCCTCTGGTAGAATAAATTGATTAGCCGCATTACCCTGTGAACCAAATTTTGTCAGAAATGTTCCGTTAACAGTGAATACTTGTATTCTGTTATTGTTCTTGTCCGTGACATATATGTTGTCATTTTTATCAATTGACAGCCCTGCGGGTCCATTAAATTCGCCATCTCCGATGCCCTTAGAACCCCATTTCGAGATAAACTCGCCTTCTTTAGTGAATTTTTGTATCCGATGATTTCCAAAATCAGCCACATAAACATTATCCTTTGAATCAATGATGACGCTTTCTGGTTTTGATAACTGACCGTCATTTGAACCTTGCTCAGACCACTTCATAATAAATTTACCATCACCTGTAAATTTCTGAACGTTTGCTAAATCCCTATCACTTACATAAACGTTTCCTTCGGAGTCGACGGCCGGGACATGTGGATGAAGGAATTGTCCGTCTGCTTCTCCTTTGGTTCCCCATGTAGTAACAAAAGTACCGTTAGCTGTAAATTCTTGGATACGATAGTTGAATTGATCACTCAAGTAAATCTTTCCTGAAGGTACAATACTCAAAGCTGAAGCTTTATGGATTTGACCATTCTCTTCTCCATAAGTTCCCCACTTTGTAAGGTAATTACCTTTGGTATCAAAAACTTGAATCCTATGGTTAGCGTAGTCAGCAACGTACACACGGCCATTAAGGGCATCCACATCGTTCTGTCCATCAAATCTTCCATTACCCTTACCGAATGAACCCCACATATTAACAAAAGTAAACCCTTTGTCTAAGGAGGCGGATATCTCTACTGGTTTATCACCAATTCCTGCTGCGGCTAATGGCAAATCACTCTTGTTTTGTTTCTCGTTTATGGAATTCTCAACTATATTTGGCCTATCTTGTATGTCACCGGTTCCTACAAATTCAGTGTTCCTATCTACAAATATATCAACTCTATCACTAGCCGAGTTACCTTTATCGTCTTTTGCAATGATTTCAAAGGTTAATTTGTCATCGTTTTTGGTAACCTGAGGAACTGTTAATTCGAACATCAAGTTGGTTATATTTCCTCCTATCTGTGGTGCTATGTTAGAGGCAATTGTTTGTGAGGATATGTGAGCGTCTTGTGGCCCTATAGGTTCTCCTCCCGTTTGCTTCCATGTGAAAGATAATTTCTGGTTACCAGAATCATGGATTGAAGTTCCGTTAATTTTTACTAGTGATCCTTCTTCCGCCCTTTGATTCTGTTCAGTATTCAGATTCACTCTAATCAAACCATTGTTCTCATTCGGACTATTTTCTAACTCTTGTATCTGAGCTGCTTCAGTATCATTTTCCACAAGGTTTTCTACTGATGGGGTATCGTCAGTAGTATTGTCAGATACTGTGAGTTCAGAGGGGGTATCGTCAGTAGTATTGTCAGATACTGTGAGTTCAGAGGGGGTATCGTCAGTAGTATTGTCAGATACTGTGAGTTCAGATTGGGTATCGTCAGTAGTATTGTCAGATACTGTGAGTTCAGATTGGGTATCGTCAGTAGTATTGTCAGATACTGTGAGTTCAGATGGGGTATCGTCAGTAGTATTGTCAGATACTGTGAGTTCAGATGGGGTATCGTCAGTA
>Ga0209995_1000122_pt1 | contig 12287 bp, 19 predicted proteins | sample InoplaM3AM_FD_187580 | JGI IMG/M metagenome (GOLD analysis project Ga0209995, IMG submission 187580) | Arabidopsis thaliana rhizosphere microbial communities from the Joint Genome Institute, USA, that affect carbon cycling - Inoculated... | ecosystem: Host-associated > Plants > Roots >... | reverse complement strand
GTCCTTCTTTGAACTCGTTGGTGGTGAGGCACACGGTCAACACCGTCGCAGCGAGTCGCCCGCGCCTCAACTTCTCAGCTACCCGCGAAGTATAAACTGAGACCGCCTCTTCCATCTCTGCAAGAGTGTAAGCGTAGTCATCATCCTTCATGACATCGGTGTTAAATTCATCAAGGTCTGCGTTGTTTACAGAGATAGGGTTATTGAAGTTACTGTGATTCAAGATTACTACACGATGGCGTAGATGTTCTGGCACGTGGTTATAGATGTTGTTAATCATAGCTCCATCGGCAACATCGAAGACCACGACAGACTTAGACATTTTCTTCCATGTTTCATAGTCCTTGATGTGTGCTCCAAAAGTATAGAGTGCTTGAGTTTCAGACAGAGATGTTTTACCGCTACCCATTCCACCGAATACCATTGTTGCGGTACTGCGGTCATCGAGTCTCGCCTTCTCTTCTACGAATCTGCCTTTAGGAGTCCATAAATCACGAATGTATCCACCAAAGAAGATATCTCTAGAAACCTTCTCTAATGTTCGTGCGAATGGGATAGCACCATGCTCATTAGTAAAGAAGTCGCTCTCAATCTCTGTTCGAGTAAAGTTATCCTGCTTAATAGTGTTCTTATACTCTTTAAGTGTTTGCTTACTAGGTAGTCTCATAATATTATTCATCTCCTTTTCAAAGTAAACATCTTTAGTCTTGAAGAGTTGCGGTTCATTTTTCTCGACAGCCTTAATAATAGACTTGATACCTCTTTTAGTTTTAACATGGGTTACAGTAAACTTGTTGTCTCCATTCAGTAGAGAGAATGAAGTTTCCACATTTCTGAGTGCGTGTCTAACTTTCTTCTCATCATCCGATTGACCTAAAACCCTAATCTGCACGTTGTAACCTTTGGAGTTTGCATGAATCTTGTTGTCGCTATACTTTAACTCAAACAACTGCTTCTCTTCCTTTGTACGCTTTTCCTCTGCACCCATCAAATCTTCAATCATGTTCACAAACTCATCAATTACGATATTGAATACGTCAAGCACTTTTCCGATAATACCATTGAGAGTCAAAGCATCCTCTCTGCTAGGCGTAAACCCCTGCTTAAATTTTCCGATTGTCTTTCTTGCACTCTCCTTCCATTTGCCATTTGTCGGCTCAATGTTATAGTCAATAAGAAGCTTGTCACCTTTACCCATCGTGGAAGCAAGGGAAGCAATAGATGAATAGAATGAGTCGTTTTGCTGTTTATCATATTTTAAGGATAGTGCATAATGGTGTCTTAGATGCACTTCCATTGCTTTTGTTTTGGAAGGGTTGAAGTCGATGAAGTGCTCACCGACCTCAGTAATATCCACTTGACCCCAATCCTTTTTGACTGCACTTATGAAGTTGATAGACCACCGTTTAGGTACAGTTAAATAGAATTTCATTTCCCCATCCACTATAGCTATCTTGTAAGACACCACATCGTTCATTTTGACCTTTATTCCACGCTTTAGGAGTCTTACCCTTTCGGGTGCGTAAAACCTCTGAAATAGACCGCTAAGTGTGTTTAAAAGCAACTCAGAATTGTGGCTCTTGGAGAAGATGTCATCTTCAAAATCTACATTCCTACGACTAGCTCTACGACTGTCTCTTACGCTACCAAAATCTCTGTCTAATTGTTGTTCTGGTGCATTGTTTGGAGTAATCTGCAATGTGACCACAGGCTCACGATACAACTGCACAAATTCTTTTACATTAAATTTCTTACGTTTCTTCTTCCATAATACAGGGAGTTGCGGTTGCTCGATTACCATAGGATATTGATAAACATATTCCTGTTCGCTCATTGCATATCATCCTCTCTAGAAGAATACTCGATATAGTCTTGCACATACCTAACACCTGTTCTAACTAAATAGCTACCTGCAACACTATACCCACCCCACACGATACCTTTGATTACCATGCCAATTTTAGCCAACAACCAAAATTCTACCATGTTATACCCTCTCCCTCTTTATATATTTTAGAAACCTTCCGCTTCTGTTCTATTCCAAGCATCATCCATAAGAATCTCGAAGTCTTCAAGCTCCTGTGCCAAATCATCTATTTGTTCAAGCAGGTCACGCACTTGCTCTTTCTCCTTTGGTGTCAAGCTAGGCAGAATCTCATTTCCTCTTGCTCTAATTTCCTCTTTAATTTGGAAAATTCTCTCATTCAAATCCATATTAACACCCCTCAATTATAATTATAGAATATGGGAAAATATTACTGATAATAAGTATGCAAACCACAAAGGAATTATGAATTTGCTATACTTATTCTTTCCGACAAAAAATGTCGCAAACATGACACCGATAGCAGGAAACAGGAAGAATATGTCTCCATTGTTTACTATTGCCATCCCCAAGTCATGTAGAAACGCTTTCGTTCCATCTGCTACAACCTCGAAAAACGACTTACCCCAAACAGCGTGGGCGAAACCTTCTGTCTTAACCTCTTGCATGAAGTGCATGAAGTCTTTAGTGTTATCGACTATTCCTGCTTCCTCTACGCTTTTTACATGACGCTCTGGAAAACCATGAATACCTTCGATATCCTCCATAGACATATGGGTTTCTGGTGCTTCTGGCTCATTTGGGATTTTGCTAACGTCATAGTCTGACCCTGCAAAATCATCACTTTTGTATTCTTCACCACTAGGAGTATCAGTAGAAGCTCCACCAACGTTTCCATCTGTCTGAGGTGCTTCCTCATATGTGCTAGAAGTTCTGTTCTCTGCTGAGATACTGGATGTTCTGTTTTCTGCGGATATACTAGAAGTTTGTGGTGCTTCGGATGGAATATCAGTAGATATCCCATCCTCTTGTGCTGTTTGAATTGCACTATTCAATCTTCTCTCTGACTCTTCGATACCGACATCATATGAATATAAACCATTAACTTTTACTCTCATAGTCTATTCACCCACATTCATTCTTATGCTTTGTTTTGCATCAAAAATTCCTTTATCCTTCAAATCGTTAAACATTGTTCCACCGATTTGGTCAATTAGCTCTACTGCCCAAGGCACTAACCAGAATACTAGATACCATTTACCAAAAGTTACTATTGCACCGAATCCAGTTCCTTCCTCTTTGCCACCACGTTTCTCTTGATAGAAAGCTTGACATATTCGGATGGCACAATATACTTTCGCTATGTCAAGCATCCAAGGGAATATATAGATGAGAAAAGCCTTCCAGAAGATTCCTTGACTTCCAACAGTTACCGTAGCGTAAGCCATATGCTTGAATGCTCTGCCCGACTTAATTGATTCCTTAATCTGAGGGATATCTACAATATAAGCAGTAGAAAGTGGTAAAGACTCCTGCATAACTTCTAGAGGATTCGGGTTGTTGAAACTCCAAGTTTTACCATCTACATCGAAGCGACACTTGATTGCATTGCTCATAAAATCACTCTCCGTATTAAGTTTTCACATAACCATTATATGTGGCATCTTTGCGATTTATGACTCCCACTCTCCGAAACTTTATGAAATAAATTCTGCATATCTTGAAATCACGATAATCCTTGATGTATAAGGGGTTTGAGGGTGTCCACCTATCCTAATAAGCTTATAAAGACACCCTCTTTGACAACTAATCTACCTAAGAATCGGCTCAAGTGGCATTGGGTAGTAAGCTGAAAACACATCACCTAATATATGGAAGAGAAAGTGGAAAACATCGATTCCAAAAACGATAAATCCTGTGACCATAATGATATTGGTCATTATATCCAACGCCTTTTGCGTAACGCTTTTATCGTCAGTGACCTCAAAGTTGCCCTTCATAAAGTCATCAAATTTGATTGTTTGCAAGAAAAATCGCTCCTTTTTGGTATTTTTTCGTGTTTTTCACGATTTTTTGGGCATTTTTCCGTATTTTTCAAAGTTTTTTAAAAGTTTTTTGCTATACTCTATATATATGCCCAACAGTTTAAAAGTTTCCTAAAATTATATGAAATTTCCAATATTTTTTTTCTTATTTTGCTCTGGCACAGGGACAGGTGGGGTGAACCCACCGCTCATCCCTTGCCCCATTTGACCTATAACCAGATTCGGCTGTAACCGCATTGCTAATGCTTCTTTTGCCAATCCACTGAAACTAGCACTTGACATTAAGGCTTTTTTCAGCAATTCCATCTGTCTAGGGCAGGTTTTGTTAAAACTCACCCCTTGTGTAAGGTACTTACCCTTAGTTCTGGCAATCATATCCTCGATAATTTTGTCAACTTCCTCTTCCGATTTATGCCAAGTCATAAATAACCCTCCCTAATAGATACATTCCTAAAGCGTTTACCATCTGAGGATTATCCATGACCTTCACTTTAGGGAAATACTCTCTGATTCCATCCACCAACGCCCCATCCAACGCCCCACCACCTAAAAGCTCAACGTCATCGTTCTTACCCCACATGGAAATCAATCTACCGCATATGAAGTCTGCCAATGCCTTTTGGTCGTAGTCATCGGATAGTGCTTCAAGACCTTTACCCTTGAATGTACCGCTCTCACTATCAATGAATCTTGTTTCACCATCTTCACAAATTGTAGTGGCATACCCGATTGTGCGTGACCCTAAATCAATGAATCTTCTTTTACCTTGCGGCTCATTAACCCAAAAAGCAACTGCTGTCTCAGGTGCAACTTTTACATCTAATATATTGAAGGTTTTTCTATATCCATTGACAGTTATTGTCTTTTGACCCACCAGACGTTCGAATCTTCCGACTTTTTCCGCTTCCTTGTGCATAGATATAGGTACAGATGTGATTAAGTAGTTATTGGGATATCCGAATTGATGGATAGCCACTAAAACAGAAAGGTCGAAGAAAGTATGAAGTTTTCCATCGGTGTGCATTTGCAACGGATACTTACAGTCGTACTTGGCAAGATTGCCCATTACATACTTCTCACCTTCAAACTCCACAACATAGTCATATCTTCCACCAATTTCTGTAAGGGTGCGGTTTCCATAAAGACCCTTTACAGCAGGAAACATTTCCTTTCTATGCTGTGTAGCCACACATACCGTACTTCCACCATCATCAATAGATATTACACCTGTGTTAGTCACTCTTTAAAACCCCTTTCAGACATCTTTTGTTTTTGCCTATATCTTACTATATGTTTTAAAACGTGTTTGATGACACATTTTTAATAATTATTTTTACGGATTTTTTATTGACAGGCAATTATCTTTTATATATAATAAGGAAGAAATCGGCACAGAAAACAAATTTAAAAAAACTTCTTATTTGACCGTATATTTTATTGACAAACGCATAAGATAATGGTATAATAAGAACATCAGCAAGAGAGCAACACAAAAACAAATAAAAAATTAGGAGCGTGATGTGGAATGACTAAGACAATTAGAGTCAAACCAACGAAGACATTATTTTTTGACGGAGAAAGCTTTTTCGGGATTTACGGTTGTGAGGTTAATCCAGATGACCAAAATCAAATTAAGATGAATAAATGGGGAAACATCTCAATCAAAGGCGTAGCTCCTAAGCTAAATCATGGAGAAGAATACACAGTAATTATTAAAGAAGATACACAAAGCAAATATGCAGGTAGCTACATCTTAGAATCAGTTAAACAAAATCGCCCAACAACAGTTGCAGAGCAAAAAGACTTCTTAGCAACAATCTTAACTTCCGCACAAGTAGAAAACATCTACTCTGTATATGGGGAGCAGGAAGACGTTGTAGGCATGATTGAGCGTAACGAATTTGATTTTAGCAAGGTAAAAGGTTTAGGCGAAAAGACATTCGAGAAACTTCAAAAGAAAATTCTAGACAACATCGACATGAGTGAGGTACTTACATTCTTGTCAAAATATGGTATCAAGTACAACACTATTGCAAAGTTGGTTAAGGAATATAAGAACCCTCGCATTGTAATAGAAAAAATCCAAGAAAATCCCTACGTACTTACAGAACTAAAAGGCATCGGCTTCAAGAAAGCAGATGAAATCGCTAAAGCAGTAGGATACGACATGAAATCACCACATCGAATCTACTCTTGCTTACGCTATATCATAGGAGAAGAGAACCAAAGCGGTCATTCTTGGATTGGTTATAAACAACTTTTAAACAGAGCAATCGAGCTTTTAAACATCTCTAAAGAGGATATTATACCTCAAATGAATGGTGGAGCAAAAGGCATCATCAACATCGATGACCGCTACACTACAGACAGAGTATACGATGCAGAAGGATATGTAGCACAACGCATGACACAATTCAAGACACAAAGCAAGAAAGTATTTGAAACAGAAGAGGTTGAAGCATTCCTCGATTCTTACTGTGCAGAGCATGGTGTGGAATTAGAGGAAAACCAACGTCAATTCTTCCATGATTGGAATGAGAACAACGTACTCATGCTAATTGGCGGAGGGGGCATGGGAAAATCTTGGTTACAGCGTATTCTACTTCAACTGATTGCCAAAAAGAACTATCGTACTGCATTGCTTGCTCCGACAGGCAAGGCAAGTAAAGTTATGACAGGTTATACTGGACAACAAGCAATGACTATCCACCGTAAAGCAGGAGTGTTTGAAGAAGACAGCGAAGGAAGCAAAATGATTGAGGAAGATGTAATCATCGTAGATGAATCCTCAATGTGTGATGTTTTCATCCTAGCTAAATTCTTTAAAGCAATCGGTAATGAGAACACACGTATCCTATTCGTAGGAGATGACTTCCAGTTGCCATCTGTAGGCGTAGGTAACTTCTTATATGACATCATTAATAGCAACTGTGTTAAGGTGTCACAATTAAAGAAAGTATTCCGTCAAGCAGAAGGTGGTATCCTAAACGTAGCAACGGATGTGCGTGAAGGAAAAACATTCCTCAACCCGAATGAGGAAGGTCGAAAAGTGTTTGGTAAAGATTGTGTATTCTGGTTAGTTGATTCTCAATTCATTCGTGACGGTGTATTATCCAACTATAAGAATGTGTTAAAAAGTGGAAGATGGACTCAAGATGACATCGTTATCTTATCCCCAACAAATAAAGGCAAGCTTGGAACAATCGAGCTTAACAAGGAAATCCAAAAAATTGCTAACCCTGCTTCTGCTAACAAGAAAGAGAAAGCTGTAGGTAGCAAGGATAACCAAACAATCTTCCGAGTTGGAGACAGCGTTATGAACACTGTTAACACTTATGGTATTGAGACAGTAAGCGGTGGTACAGCAGACATCTTCAACGGTGACACTGGAAAGATTATCGACATCGATGAAACCGACAAAGTGTTTATCGTAGAGATTGATGAGATTCAAGTTAAGATGCCATTCGGTACTATCTTAACAAACCTAGTACACGCATGGGTGACAACTATCCATAAATCTCAGGGTAGCCAATATAAGGTAGTAATTGTAATTGCTGACAAATCAATGATGTACCAATTAAACGCCAACCTTCTTTACACTGGCTTCTCACGTGCTAAGGAGTATATGTTAGTATTGACTCAAGTAGATACAATCAACAAATCAATGAAGAAATTCGCAAACATGGAGCGTAGAAGCTTTATGCAAGAGTTACTTCACACATTCAACGGTCAAACTAACGAAGCGGTCAATGGATATCAGGACGTACTGGATGAGATTGAAGAAATGGAGGAAGAGGGTTACATTTCGTAACCTTCTTTTCCCCCTCAATAAAGACGGAATTTATACGTTACACAGGCTTGACAAATATAAGGAATAATGGTATAATACATATATAGAGTTAAGCGTTGGGAAACGCACAGCAACATACAATACACATTTGGAGGATGATATTATGTTGAACAAGAAAATTATTGCTTACGCACATGACTTAAAAGTTTTAGGAGCAGTAGGTGCAATTAACTACTTAGAGAATACAATCACATTGGTAACAAAAGAAAAAGAATTACATACAGCAGATTTAGATGACACTACAATCTTAGAGCATATCGGAGCTATTAATGGCAAACACATCTTTAACCATGATGTACTTTCTGGATTGGATACAAACAGTGTCAACGGTCAAGAAGTGAACTATGAGATTGAGTTAGTGGAAGGTGGAGTACAATTCCATAAGCTTGATGGAAAGTTGAATCGTGTAAAAACTGGCGTAGTAATCCCATTAGAGCGATTAGATAAATTGCCTAAAGGATTGAAGCTAGTTGGAAACCTGTTTGAGTTGAAAGATGCACTACCAAAAGTAGACTTCAACATTAAGATTGTCAAAGATTTCAGCAACGGTGAGTTTACATACTTCTATGCTTGCAATAACAAGTTTGAAGAACAAATTGATTTAATCAAGGTAATCTTCGTAGGTCATCAGATTCTTGAAGAGGAAAACTATGCACGTGTAACACTTTCTTACGAAGTATATCAAGACTCTGTAAATGCAGGTACTATTAAAGAGGTATCTCCACAGGAGTTACTAAACTACGTAACTGGTGTAACTTATGGTAAAACAGTAGACCCAACAGAAGATATAGAAGGATATGAAGAAGAAGATTACTACGATGATGAAGAGTACGAAGACGAGGAAGACTTCTACGAAGACGAAGAGGATTTCCTAGATGAAGACGATGTGGCACGTGAAGTATGCGGTTGTAACCAGAAGGTGTGCGACTGCGAACTATTCGACTTCTAAGAACGTGAGGAGCTTGACTCCCCAAACAACTTTTAAACTAAAAGACTAAAAGACTAGGAGATTTAAAATGGATTTAAAACTAACGGATTATCAGCAAAACTTGCTGAATACATATGTCACAAATATCTGGTATGTCAAGGCAGGAGAGAAAACTACAGTTGCAGTAATTAAGATTACTAATGGTTTTGAGATTGTTGGCTCTAGTGCTTGTGTGAACCCTGCGGACTTCAATGCAGAAATTGGTGAGCATTACGCATTAGTAGAATCATTGGGTAAACTGGATGCCTTTATTGGATTCCATCGTACTCAAGCAAACTACAATATTCAAAATTTAAACGTAACAGTTAATACAGAATCAGTAGTAAAGAATGATGATGTAGAAGCTACTGTTAAACAGATTATGAGGGGCATTAAGCAGATTGGAGCAGGAAAGTAATGTTTATTGCATGGGCATTAGCATACTACTTAGGTTTCGGTTTAGCAACATATGCCTATGCTGTCTTAAAATCTTGGGAACTACTAGGTTATTGGGATTTTACACTAACGACTAAACGTGTTAGCGGATTCCCTAATCCTAAGTGGATTCTGTTTTGGGCAGGTTGGATAGTGGAGAAGGTGAAGAAATGAGTAACCCATTTAAAGATAACGACAATCCTATTTTAGTAATGAATAAGGATACTTGGGAGAAGTTTAGGAGAATAACCATAGAACACGCTCAATTCAAATTAGACCCAATAGCACACATTGTAAGAATCACTGGAATTGATATATACTTAGACGAAGAACTTCAAGATGAGCAAACAGAAGCTTGGGATAAAGAGACTTATATATCATTTAGGAAAGCGAGAGGTGATTGGAATGAATTGGGAGAAGATATTGTCAGATGATGTATTTGAGCATATGAAACATATCACCAAGGAAAACGACACCACGATTAACAGTTTCTTCGATGTGCTGAAAGCAAGAAACAATGATTTACATACAATTCACATTGCTAAGGAATGGAACACATTTGATACTATGCAACAATCCAAACTAGCTGTGAAATATGCAGGATTAAGACACGTAAGTAGATTCTTTATCTTTATGAACTACTTTTCAAAGAAGGTTAAGAAGGAAGATTTCAATGTTTAATAAGGGGGATTTAAAAATGGCAAAGAAGAAAGTAGAAGATACATTACGACCAGAATTAAAGGCATTCTCAGATAAGATGGAGAATCGTCTGAAAGAGAAAGACGAGTCACATCCAGATGGATGGTTAGGCGACACTGAAATGGAATTACATACTAAACTAGATGTTAAGCGTTATCAGTTATTCAAAGAGTTACAGAAGGGTGAAAATGCAGACAAAGAGGTTATTGTTTCTTTGGCAACAGATGTAGCAAACTTCGCAATGATGATTGCAGATAAGCAGGGAGAATAATATGGAATACAAAAAAGTTAAAGTATTGAAGATTAAGACAGATGAGTTTTTATCGGAGATTCTTGAAGGTGGTCGTGGCATTAAGACTACAAATACAATCCAGAAAGCTATGGATGTAAGTGAGTTTAGTTGGGAGCAGATTAGTCATTTGGTTAGCAATCTACACAAAGTAGGTTATACAGAAGCTAAAGTGGTAGACCATTTACGAAAGGGTGAATAGTATGGAAAACTATACAGATACTAAGTATTATTTGGTTGCAGGAGATTTATATATTGGTAAAGAAGGTGGAGGTAACAGAATCCACTTTACTAGATACGAAAGTGAAGCTAAGGTTTATGATGGAGCTTTATTCTCTATAGAGGATGTTTTGGCAGAACGTAATAAATTCAGAAAAAACTTTGGGTTTCCAATCGAAGTCAAGAGAGTCGTAAAAGTCGTAACATTTGATGTAAAGATTGTCTACTAAAACCCCTTAGTGGGTTTATTTTTTTAGGAGGGATTATTGTGGATAGATTAGATGAATTGAAAAAAGAAGTCTATTACAGTTTGTTATTTGTAGGTCAAGATGGCTTATCAAAACAGAGTGTTACAATGAATGCCAGAGATTATGAATGGATGTTATATGAGATTAAAAGGCTTAGGGAAGAACTACATAATGCCAAGTCAGAAGCTATGGTATTTGAACAGGAGTTGCGTAGAATTGAAAGAGTATAAAGGTAAGTATGGGGTTAATGCTGTATTGGATTTGAAGGTATATGGTGCAGATGGATTGCTATTCGAGATTGATACAATGAAGTCATATGTTATTTCTAGAAACTTTGAAACAGGTGAGAATGTGCTCATTGTCGAAGACGCACTTGTAGATGTTAAATTTATGAACGATGTCTTTCATGGAAAGTATAACAATAAGAACCTTAGAATCAAAGGGAAAACAAAGTATCGTGGCTGTGATGCTGTAGATAGAAAGGTAAAGTTAGATATCACTATTGCAAAGATGGATTCGTATAGATTTGAATACGATAGTGATAGCGTAGGATTCGTAACAATAGAGTTTGTATTCCCAACAAAAGATGCGTATGGATTCAACAATATGAATGTTAAGATTAAAGATTAATGACGTAGACGTAGGATTTCTCCTACGTCTTTTTTGTGTTTATAAAGACTATTTGGAGGTACTTGTATGGAATGGGTAAAAGTGACCCCTCCCCTTATAAGGATGAAATGGTGTCTGTAGAGGTTATTTGGATTAGGTAGGGGTATTTGGGGTGCTGTCTATAGAGGGGGTTTTATGGGATAAGGAATGTGCTCTAAAGAGAGGGTTTGAGCGTGTGGTAAAACGTGTGTGAAAATGGGTTGTATGGTTGGGTTTTGGAAGTTGTACGGTTGTGTGGAGCTTTTGTGGGGTGTATATTCAAAAAGTGCGATATAGTTTAAAAAAATGGGTCAGAGTGTGGGGGTGGTAGAGCTGTAGGCTCTAGGCAAAAAAGACCGTCCCTTTTTGGTGATAAGTACCCCTATAATGTACCTTATGCAGTACATGAAAAGGTAGCAGGTGATACAACCTTCATGAAAAGTGTTCGGTTTTGTTCGGTGTTTCCGGCGGTTTGCTTGTCTGGTATCCCATGTCCAACAAGCTCGAAAAATTCAACTTGTCCGTACAGGTGGGAAATTGTGCGAACATATGCACGTATGTATATACTTAACAGGTTGCAAGGCTTGCATACAACACAACAAAAAACGACAAAACAAAAAAGCCTACCCAAAGGGTAGACTATATCAAATAAAATTCTTTATACAATTCCAATCCAATACATTCCTGCTTCATTTCTGCTTTTAACCATTCCGCAACGTCCAATATACTATCCACCGCTTCATTATTCACGTTGTAATAAGCATAAACTATTGTTGTGTCTTCCATTACGTTCTTTCCGTTTGAGTCGATATAACAACCTTGTGAACGTTGTATCGTTGAACCACCGAACAATGACGCAAGCTTACAAGCTACTATGTTAACATATGATGTATTATCTATTACTTCATTAACATTGATAGTACAAGGTACATATATTGCAACCTTATCATGTAACACTATCTTGTTATTAAGTCTTGTATTCATCATATAATAACCACCTTTATATATTAGTATAGTATACCTTATATAGAAGGGATAGGAAGGAAGCTATATACAACCTTC
>Ga0209995_1000120_pt1 | contig 12322 bp, 17 predicted proteins | sample InoplaM3AM_FD_187580 | JGI IMG/M metagenome (GOLD analysis project Ga0209995, IMG submission 187580) | Arabidopsis thaliana rhizosphere microbial communities from the Joint Genome Institute, USA, that affect carbon cycling - Inoculated... | ecosystem: Host-associated > Plants > Roots >... | reverse complement strand
GGTTAATTTTAGCGCTTTGAATAATCTCTGACGGCAGCTTCTGTCGCCTCAGCCATAGTCATTCGTTTTGGAGCTGAACCAGCGGTCCCGCCACCCTTACCAATGCTACGTCCTTGTTGATTTGACTGCTTCTGAGCTTCAAAGGTTTTAGTTTTACGTTCTTGATCACGCTTAAGCATTGCCTCATGGCTTGTCTTATACAATTTATCCCAGACCGCTTCAGATAGCTCATGACCTTCATCAATAAGAACCTGTGCTCTAGCCAATACAACATCTTCAACTGCTTCAGGGTATTTCTGAGTCAAACGCATTGAGATATTCTCAAGCTCTTGCTCTTTGGCCTTGATTTCATTGTTTTGCACGTATTGTTCAAAATTGTTGATTTTATTGAGCGCTTCTTGCATCTCTGGGGGCAATTGGTTTTTGTCAAACCCATTAGGCATCCCGCCTTGTTGCTCTTCCTTAATGCCGATATATCCAAGTAGCTTGTGAAACTCCTTAGGGTACACCTTCACAAATTCAGATCTCAAAGCTGGATTCGCTCTAACTTTCTCTAAATCAGCATCTACGTTGTCGTAGTATTTGCGCTGTTCAGCTACTTGTTGAGACTTTTTGGTATAATCAGAGTGCAACATGAAGCCCTTTTCGAGCTGGCCAGGAGTCATCTCCTTGCCCTTCCACATGAACTTAACTGCCGTGTCTAGATTATAAGGAGACTCATTTTGTTGAGCTTGTCCTTCATTTCCAGAGCCCGGATTGGTTGAGCCTGCATCTGCATTACCGTTATTTGCTAAACCGGTTTCGAGTGCTTCATTAGCTTGTTCGATACCCATATTACATCTTCCTTGATCTAACTTCCTTGTTCACTCGTCATTGAGTGAGTGGGTTTAAATCTTAAATAATCTTAAAAATATATTACCCGCGTACTTTGGCAAGACCTTCTTTGATCTTACCTGCTGCCTTACCTAGGAAGCCTTTGCGGTTTTCATCACCATCTTGATACAGAGACTTAAGCAACGCCTCGCGGTCCATAGCATCGCCTTGATCTGATCCCATGTTTTGCATGGCCATCTCTTCTTGACGGTTAGGTAGTCCCATTCCATTAGTTCCACCAGCATCTTGATACTCTTGATCATCTACTTCAGACGCCATAGGTGCTTTGTTTTTAAGAGATGGTGCTAATGAAGTTTCTCTCTCGGCATCTGCATTTGCTGCTTCGCCTTCTTCCATTGCTAGTTCTTGTGTCTCTGGATCAGACATATCGAACTCGCCCATCTTCTTTTTTCTGAAGTTTTGAATCGCTTTAGTCATTGTGTTCATAAAATTTACCTTTCATTAATTAAGCTGGTTGTTCCGATGCCATTGGTTGACCTTCCATAGATGCCGCTTCTTGAGCCTCTGCTTCTGCACTTGCTGCTGTATTAAGCAGCTGAGTTTCAGCACTTGCATCATCGACGTCATCATTCGGGCTTAAACCAAATTGAGGAGCTGTTAATTTCATCAATGCCTGAACATGCGCTTCGATATCAGCAATCAAAAGAGCCTGTTCATTAGGCGGCAAAGAGTTGAACTTCTCTGATTTACGGTACTTGTTCTTCTCTTGGATATGTAGAGCATGGTTATCAAGCTCATTAACTTCTGGAGCGATACCCATCTCAATTTCATGAAGTGAACGTTTGATTTGAGCCATATCAATAGATTGATCTTCCCAAACACCAGTAACATCACCGAACTCAAGAGATCTTAAGACCTTTTGCTTAACTTCTGGGTTCATTTGATCCCCCAGTAGTCCTTGTTGGTAGATATTCATGATCTCATTACGTTTAACTGCCAATGATTGAGGAGCTGTAGAGCCACGGATAACGATTACGTCATGCTTAGAGATAACGTTCTTTCCAGACCATTCTCTAACGACATACTCGAAGTTTGGATCAGCTTGCTTAAAGAGACGGTCATTCTTAACGAACTTCTCAAGATACATGAGCATGAATCGACCAAGTCTCGCAAAGCAGTACTCATGCTGTGCTGTTACCGTAGCGATTCTCGTCTCATCTTGCTCTAAAAGAAGCTGCATCCCAATAGCAGGGATACCAGCAGCAGGTAAAATACCGCGCGAGATCTCTCCCTCACCTGCAATATCATAGAACATGGCGTTATACTTATCTTCTTCTTGGTAAGCATAAGCTGGCATGACTGGGATCTGCATAGCTTCTGGAGCACCCCCGTTAGGAGCATTCGTCACTGGAGTATAATAAACAATCTCACCAGACTGATCATTCATGGACTCTTGAGTTAGCTCAGTTCCACGTGCTGCTTGGTACTTTCCAGCTAGCAAACGATTGGTCCATTGAGCACGCTTCGTAATCAATCTATTGAACTGATCTTGGATCGGTCTTAGATGAGTTACCAAAGCTTCTGAATAATATTTGTCTGTGATAGGTACGTCATCCCACTTAACTAGAGGGATCTCACCGACCGGTAGCTCTTTATCTTCTAAAAGAACACCATTTGCGACGATGATTTGACGACCTTTTGGATATTTCTTAGATCTACGCTCCCAATACACCATCTCGATAGCTGAGTGTTGCATTTGAGTTTGGATACCAGTTTGGCTAGGGCCTTGACCTGATAATGATTGAAGTCGCATCTCGTATTGCAGAGATAACAACCAAGCATCTTCTTCTTTGACTAATTTCCCACGCTCTGGGTATCTCATTCTGAAGTAGTCAATCTTACGGACCTTAGCCCAGATAGCCCACTCAGCATCTTCAACGTTTGTAGCTAATGGATCTACAAATACTTCAAAAGCTGAAGCCAAAGTGATGCTCAGATCACCTTCATATTCGTATTCAAGCTCTGGTTCTTGAGCTTCACCCTCTTGAATAGCAATGGGCTCTTGGTCTTCTTCTAATGGCTTCTCTTTAGTTAAGAAGTCACCCTTTTCATCATCCCATCCAGGGATCATGTAGTAGTGACCGCACTGCATGAGGCCCATCATCATATCTTGGCGCTTTTGTAGAACGCGCTCTTTATCGATGTAGTACTCTAAGAGATTCTTCTCGAATCTTGCTTGATCACGCGCCTCTTGAGATTGATTGTCTGGTCTGATCTCCCACTTTGGTGGGTTCTTACAGATCCTAGCTTGGCGTCTCTGACATGTTGGCAAGATCTTATTGATACTGATTCGATCTCTTCTACCACTAGCATTGGTTCGACCAGATACGCGGTACTGTTTTGAAGACGTATCATAATAAACAGAATCAAAACCCAACAAGTAAGCATAATTGGTCATCCAGATGCCTTCTTGAGACACTCGGGAACCAGAATTACGAACCTCTTGGACTTTGTTTTTGATATGCGCGACTAAGTCTACTTCATCTTGTGGCTGGTCTTGTACGCTCTTAACTTCTCCAAGCTCACCACTAAGTCTTTGGTAAGCTTTTTTAAGAAAGTCCATCCATGAACCTTTCTAAGATCAACGTCCTAATAATTGCCTATTTGCGTCCCTAATATATTCAGCATCTTCACTGACTGAATCATCTAAAGGGATCTTTATCACTGTTGCGTGGTTCTTATTCTGCTTATCAAGGGCTTTAGTTTGAACATATTCAGGGAAGCTCTTGGACATTGATTTATCCAGTAGCTTATGAATCTGCCAAGAGTAAAACCCCTGCTGAAGCAAGACAATCAAACCAAGAAACAATATAAATCCGTGTTCCATTGTCATGCATTTACTCCAAAATAACAATTAAAACGCTTTGGTCTTGAGTTCGATTGATTGAGATTCTTCATCAAGCATCGCATCGATGTCCGTCTCAGCCTCAACAACACGAACACCGTCATACATAAAGTACTTCTCTGCGTAATCTGGACCCATGAACATTTGGATCACTTCTTTGTTGGTGTAAACCATTGGCTCTGGATCTTGCTCTTTTAAAGCACGCATCTTAGCCATTTTAACCTTAGCCACCAACGTGTCTTGAGTGTCCTTGATAGGCTTAACCTTCTTGGTTTGCTCTGTTGGCATATTGTCTAATGATGTAGCTTTCGTATCTTGGATCGTGTGGGTTGTGTTTGACACTGCTTAAATCCTCTTTAATTGGTTGTGGATAATAAACTATTTGCTGCAAGCTCGCTAAGGCATCTGCGATATCGTCATGCGAACCCCTAGGGAATTGCAACAACTCTCGCTCTAGATCATCAAACTTTGATGCAAAGTGTAGTCGACCCCACTCAAACAGCGGGATCATACTCATGATATGCATCTCTTTAGTGACCTTGTTGCCTTTATTGATCCCTTTTACAGGCAAGATGACCTGTCTCTCCATCATCTTTTCATTCACCATGTAAAGTAGAGCCTTCTGGTAAGCTACGTCCTCAATACCAATCACTCGGCAATTGAACTCTTTCTGGATCTGAAAGCACTTCTCAACAATCTGAGTCGGGTTAAGTCTAGTTCTTGAAGCATGCCTGATATACCAATTGGTCTTATCATCCACAGCCGCCACCACGATGCCTGTATAATCGGCATGATCTTCAGTGCTGATAGCTGGATCAATGAACGCGAAATGGATAATATTTGAAGGCAAAAGATGGGTATATCTGAACCATTCAAGCTTAAACTTTGCATCCTCTGCCGGGAAGATCTCGTTTAAGTACTGATTCGCAAATAGCATAGAGCCCATCTTCTTACGGGCTTCTTCTAAGAACTCAGTCGTTAAACGTTCTGGGAATAGCAGAGATCCATCTGGTCTGATGGCTGTCTCGTACATCACGTCCCAAGCCTTGTTTCTTTTTATCTCCGACACTTAACCTCTTTGGACATAAGCAAAAATGAGCTGGAATATAACCGTCACGATGGCAGATATTGCTAACCCGCCACCGATCATTCTAGCTCTGCTTAGTTTTAGATCCTCGACGTCCTTTTTAATGATCTTAACGTCCTCATAAATCATCCCCAAAACTGTAGGATCTTCCATTGTTGTCCTCTTTCATCTAATAACCTTGGCAGATAATTGATACTGCTTCATTTGCCAGCGCACCAGCGTTTGTAGTCCTATATTTAAGACTCGTGATGCTCATAGTTTCCCAAAAACAAGTATTATCATTTGTCGAAACGACTCCGGTAGGAGTGCAAGAGCAATTGATTGCAGTCGTATATCCAGTTGGTGTGCAAGTGTAGATGCCTGTTGCACCAGTAGAACATCCAGTGACTGCGGTACCACCAACAGCACTAGAAACAACCGCTGTGGTTGATACTTGAAAGCTCTTAGGAAGTTCTACTAGGAAAGCTGGAATACCACCAGATACCCACATGATTCGCCATTCAACAACCGAACCAGCACTATCTAAAGTAACAGAACCACCAGTAGCTTTAGTTTGAAGCTTATACGTCAAAGGCGAACCAACAGCACTGATGTTAGTAAGAGCACAGTTGGTTAGCTCCATATCTCCATTGATGTTGGTGGTTCCAGAGCTGACTACTGCCTCTGAGATTTGAGTAGTGCTGTTATCAACTAGCTGAGCACCATAACTATTCCCGGCCGTTCCACCTTGTCCTTTAGCGAATGCACAGATCCACGCAGTCCCTGTTTTATTTGGAGTCCAGACAATTCCAGGGATAGGCCCAGTTCCATCTGTTGCTGACGCTACAGTTCCAAAGTTGTTGTTTAAACGCTCAGTGAATGTGCATGTGGCATCACCTGTTGGATCACCATAAGCGGTATTTGTTCTACCCCAAGAACAGTTGTTGGCATGATAACCAGACCAAGAGCTTGGGATTAGGTTGTTGGCGACTGTTAATGCATTTGATGTAACAGCCTGGATTGGGACAATAGCTGTAAATGAAACGATGCGTCCTGATGACAGTACGTTTCCATTTTGCTTAGCAAGACCTTGTGTGGTGGAAGTTTCAAGGCCAAAAGTCATATATGTAACACTTGGCTCACCAAGAATTGTTAATCCAGAAAAATCAGTTGTTGTAGCATTGTCTTTATTACCGAAACCGATCCTTGATGTCCCTGAAGGAAGTGCGCTAGACATCGTAAACCCAGTTGGTAAAGAAATTCTTCCCTCTACGCTAGTAGAGGTGGCTACGGTGAATTTTCCTTTGATGATAAGATTTGGTCCTGTCATTTGGTATGTAAAAGTTTGAACTGTTACAGTACCGAATCCAGTAAATGTTGGTGTGTATGTAATTTCGGGACCAACAACTGCGCTAACACCAGTGTTCCTAGCAAGACCAGCGTATAGATTATCAACAGAGATAAAAACCGAGTCAGAAAACTTCTTCTCTACCACCACATTCGCAGTAGTAGATGGACAGATAAAGTTCATCTCAACAGTCTGTTTAACTGGTGTTAGTGAGCTAGTTCCAGCCGTAGCATATAGCTCATAGTCTGGTGAGATCTTATTCCCAGACCCATCCTCAACATAAGCTTTGAACGCATTTAAATTGGTATCGGCTAAGATCGAATAATCAATACCAGCGGAGCAATTCTGATTAACGAACTGCTTGCGTCCAGTGGTGTCGAAATCAAGTGTTAAGAACTTGTCGGTATTTCCAGCCGTTGTGCCTTGAGATAGATAACTGAATAGGCCAGTGATCAGTCTAGTTGAATCATTGGTTTGCAATCCAGTCACAGATGCCGTGACGTTACCGATGTTCTTCTCAAAGTTCTGGTTAACAACCATGTTCTGCTTGTAGTCAGCACCAGTTACTTGATTGAACTCTGCGTATTTATCATTGGTTTGAGCAAATGCCAGACTCGTTAAAAGAGTGAATAAAAAGATCATCTGTTTCATAGCCACCTCTAATTACCGACGCCGATTACTAAATATCGGTCCAGTGATGCGTTGTATTCATAAGTTACTGTGTCGCCACGGCCGACTGTTTTTTCATAACGAAGAATGCCGTTAGCGACATCGCTCCATGGGAATGTGACCGTGTTTGTATCTGAGTTACCGATAATGGTGATTCTAGTTCCATCTAGTGGATCAGTAGAACCGAATGGAGTCGTACTCATAGTGACAGCACCAGAGTTACCTTGAACGCGCCATCTTTGATCTTGAGATACTAGAGATATTGCTAAGGTATCAGATGCAGTTAAAGTCAGATCTGAATTAAGACTAGGAGTGTTAGCACAAGCTGCCCATGCACTCGTATAGCACTGAAACTGTGAGTCTGTAGTGTTATATATGATCATCCCATTGACTGCAGTCAGAGCATTACGTTGAGTCGTAGTCATTCTGGATAACAACAAAGCACCAGTCGTAGAATTCAATTCTAAAGCTGCACTTGTAACGGGAAGATTTGAAGTCCTAACAGTCGTAGACTTCTGTCCAATCAATAACCCACCGCTTAGGTAATTCTGAGATGGATCATTTAAATAGATGCCCCATCTGTTTGTTGCAGCAGGGATACCAGCGATTGCAGATCCATCAAATGTAGATCCACCAGTTTGATCACGCATATAGTAACCAAATAGGTTCGTAACACCGTTGGTTGTATTAGTAATGGATCCATCCATACCAGCACGGACACCAAAGGCATTTGTGATCACTTGATTTGTAGAATCATTACCGATAACAAAAGACCCACCGGCACCATTGGTAATTGTAGCTGCTGCTGAAGAGCCCGTAGCTCTACCAAGACCAACAACTCCAACTAGACCAACATCTGTAGCAGTTAGATTGAATGCAGAGTCATGGAATGCAATACCAATAGCCCCACCGTATCGTGTAGTCGTATTTGAAGCATTCTGACCATTAGTTACGAATTCAGCAGCGTATTGAGATCTTGCTACAGCTTCACTTGTTATGTTTGAGACCTTAAGAACGCCACCATCAAATGGTGTTAAACCAGAAGATCCTCTGGCAATCCTGATGTCATTTGTATCTGATAAAGCAGTACCAAGCTGATGTAGACCGTTCTGCCCAGCTGGAGTTGTCCAAGTAAATGAACCATCGTCATCAAGAGTTAATCTCGTCGTGTTATTTGTCTCAAGACTAAGAGAGAATGCGTCATTAGTCCCTAAGATACCTGCAGCAGTAAACGAGTTACCGCCCTGCTTAAAGTATGTCGTATCTAATAACGTTGAAACAGAAGCCCATGAAGGAGCTGAAGTGCCATTAGATATTAGAACCTGATTAGAAGTACCAACAGCAGTTAGCTCTAAAGAGTCTGCATCTGAATAAGCTACAGATCCAGCCGATGCCACCATGCTCTTGTTCGTACCACCACTTGCTAAAGGCAAAGGATTGGTCAGAGTTAGATTGGCAAATGTTGGACTTGATGTAGTTCCAATATTCTGCACCGTACCAACTGTGATGGTTCCAGAGCCATTGGTTACTGTCGTTTGATTCGCTGTTGCCGTAAGAGTATTAAGTGAATAACCAGTCCCATTCCCAATGAGCAAAGTACCATTTGCAGCAGTAGATCCATTGATCCCAGTTCCTCCATTTAATGGTGGTAGCAAGCCAGTCACACTAGAAGCATCAGCTAGATCGATCTTGATGTTAGATACATCCCAAGAGCCTGCAGCAGAGCCATTAGACTTAGATACAACGTATAGCTGCATGTTAGGTAAGATGGTCTTAAGTAAGCCAGCAGCACCATCATTGACGGTAACTAAGCCAGTCGATCTATTGGTGATGTAGAAGTATCTACCAACCGGGATGGTCGTAGCATCAGGGAGCTGGACTGTTTGAGTCGTAGTTCCCGTGAATGTCTGAACTGTCTGAGAGTCTTTTGTTAACGTCGTAGTCCCTGCTGCTGTTGCAGTAGATGTAACTCCCTCGATTAACGCTGGTCCCTGGATAAATGTCGCAGCGCTTACAAATTGAGTTACGAACAAAGCGAACATAACAAACATGATAAAGAGAAGCCAATAACGTGCTGATTTAGTGATCATTTAAGGCACCTCTTCCGGAGCGTCCTCAGGACAAGCCCATTCCAAAACGTAGTTGGCTGTATCTGTTGGAGCATTGAAGTACACCGTAAACCCAGTTGTAGACTTAATCGTGCTAACAACTTGAAGCCAAATTGGATCCGTATCCGTGGTGTTTACGATATTCGTTAAGATTGAGTACTCAGTTGAAGGCATAACCTCACCGAATACGACTGCCATAGTTTGAGTAGCATTAGGGATGGCCGTTTGATTAACACGTCCAATCATTGCTCCTTCACCGCCTACAACAACCCACTTCATTTTAGCGACGTTGAATGCATATAGCTTTCTAGTTGATTGAACAAAGACCACCTGTCCATCTGGTGCTGATACTGGAAGGTCCGGAACTGTGGGGAATATGTCTATGCCCGATCCCGACCCACCGCCGAGACCGGATGAATACATGCGTGGCATGGCGCTTATTCTTCCGTACCAGCAGATTTACCGATACCGATAGCGACTACACACGTAGCTCCAGAAGCCCATAGATATGCAAATCCAGATAGATTGGCTGAATATACTTCGTTAGCACTAAGTGGGTACATACCACCGAATGTTTGACCATTCGTTACAGAAGCCGTTGCGCCCGCTGCTGTTGTAAAAGCAAGAGCTGCTGTAGCTCCAGGTGCCCCACCGATCTCAAGTGTACCGCCTACGATAAGCTTAAATGATGTCGCCAATTGACCTGGTGCAGGGCCCACTTTTACTACTGAGTTTGGAGCAATTGTGACGCGTACTGATGGGATGCCGTAGATATCCGAGTTTCTAGACATATTCAATCCTTTGAATAAGTTTGCAATAAGACAAGATTATTGAATCAGATTCAATGCAATTCTGCATCCCCTTTTTCATGATGATACTCAATCGCGAAGTCTAGGACGTCCTTATAGGCACCTTCTTCATCGCTTGTAAGATCTTTTAAGATTGCTGGCTTACCATTTCTAAGCAGCAGGCATGAGTCTTTATCTTTGTTGTAGATCAGTGACCAGCCATAGCCTTTGTAGTCGTAATCAAAGTACAGATAGGTTGAGTCCTCTTTAGTCTTAACTCCCAGTTTCGCCAAGATACACCTTCCTAAAAAGCTTCATGTCCCCTTTAGGTATATCAAGTTCGTTTTCAATGATGAATCCAATGATATCGATCTCAGAATATCTGGTCCCAATAACCACAATCTCACCGCCTGGATCGAGCAATGACGTATAGAGCCTGTAGTGATCAATCACCTTCTGGGCATGCTCTGGAGTCTTACAGTTATCGTAGCTAGATAAGTCATCTGCTATGATCAAGTCATAGTGCTGAGAAGTTTTTTGTGCACCAATACCAGAACATACGATAGATGCTTCCTTCTTAATCACTGTTCTATCGGCCACGATGATCTCAGTATCATTCCAAACTGGACCTACCTTATTACCAAATAGCTTAATGAACTTCTCGTTACGTTCGTAATGACCTTTGATCTCACGTAAGAACGTGCTTGAGTTGGTGAACAGCTGGGAGTCTAAGAGAATGCGTAGATCTGGCTTCTTTTGCAGCCTCCAGATTGGATAGGCTACTGAAGCTACTGATGACTTGAATGTTCCACGCGGGATGCATATCAGCTTACGAAGAGACTCAGCCGATAGATGAGCACACATCCTTCCATGGACGTGAGGGACCATAAGGTCTAGCCCCAGACAGAACTTAGCGAAATGATAGAAGGACTGTAGATACAGCTCCCTTTCAACCAGATCTAGTGCGGTTAAGCCTTGCATTTAAAGACAATAATACCTTTTGGTGATACTTCGATCTCAACTACTGGAATTTCTTTACCGTCAATTTCAGCAATCAGCTTCATTCTGTCGGTGGCTTTCTCGGATTGTAGCCAGTTGGTGATCTTGCTCAGCATATTTATTAGCGTTAAAGTCCGCATAATACCCCTCTAGATTTAGTTTCTTGATGTTTCTATAGAACGTGGATCTAGCAATCCCAAGATCCAAACTGATGCTTGTGACGTTGCCTTTATAGGTCTTAATGGCCCTAATAAACTCAGCACGTCTAGCCTTATCGAGATTGGTCATCCAACAATGCCTCAATGATCATCTTTGGATCCACATAGTCTTGGCTTGGGAAGTGACCGAACGGAAGTACCCCAGTAGTCACACAGAACTCATAGACGAACTCTGAACAAACTACCTTAGAGGATCCATTACGAATGAACTTGCTAAGTGCAGGAATCAAGAAACCAAGATATTGGCTTTGGCTGTATTCAGTTCCTTTGCGTCCCCATAACCAACCTTGCGCAAAGGCTTGAGTTACTTTCATATTTTCAGTTACGTCGATACGGTGTGCAAATTCTCTTTTCTCAAGGAACTCTTCAACGTCCGCATCCGATACCCCTGATCCAGTAGCGTGATAGATAACTTCATTACCAACGGCATCAGTCGTAATGATCCCGTTATGAGACCAATCGCAGTCCAGCTTCTTCATAATGGCTTTAGATACTAGGTCTGGGTTCTTCTCTCGTGATGCAAAGATCTCAAACTTCATTGTTTCTGACCCCTTTGATTTGCTTAATCACGTCCTCTTTAGGTTCTTGTCCTTCAGAATCTAGCCACACACCCTCTGGATCAAGAGTATAGACGTCAACTCCATGACCACCATACTCACCAGCACCAATGCGGTAGCCGTCTATGAATATGGTTCTAGCCTCTGCTGCTCCGAAGTTATAGATGCCCTCAAGATCACCTTCTGTGAACATTGCTGCCTTATACATTATGCTTGCTCCTTAACCATTGACTTGATGCGTTCTAGTTGTTGCTCGGGTGTCTCGGTTGTGATGTTTTGGTCTAGTTGACCACTGATTCGTTTATCAATCTTATCTGTCATTCCGAGCATGTTCTTAGATAGCCATATCAGCATGGTATTATCACCAGCCATGGCCTTTTGGACCATCTTACGTTTGATACCTAGTCTAGTGTGGATTTCATTTTGTTCTCTGAATGCCGCAAAAGTTAAGTCGAACTCAGATCTAATCAAGCGCTCTATCGTGTCCACTGAACAATCAAAAAAATTGGCGGTATCTTCCTTGGATGGACCAAGCTTCATTAATTCTTTGAGTTGTTTCACATCAATCTCAACAAGAGGACGGCCCATCTTCTTTGGTTCTTTTGGCTTAGGCATTATAACCGCCTAGTTCTGGCTTGTTTCTCTTCAAATTCCTTTTCGCAGTGTGGGCATTCAATCAAAAGAGGTGAGACCATAAACTTCTCTGGTTCTGGATCTTCTTCCTTTTCTGCCATATCAAGAACAAAGTCTTTAATACCCAATAGATTCAGATCCAATTCAGGTCCGAGATCTACGATATCAAGATTGATTCCAGATAGGTCAAGCTCAGC
>Ga0209995_1000115_pt1 | contig 12547 bp, 12 predicted proteins | sample InoplaM3AM_FD_187580 | JGI IMG/M metagenome (GOLD analysis project Ga0209995, IMG submission 187580) | Arabidopsis thaliana rhizosphere microbial communities from the Joint Genome Institute, USA, that affect carbon cycling - Inoculated... | ecosystem: Host-associated > Plants > Roots >... | reverse complement strand
AGTCGATTTTATTATTACTCTTCTTTTCGGAGTCACTTAACCTCATCAGATATTTAAAAAAAACAAAACGTTAGCGGGAGCCTTAACATTTGCAAAGTATTTATAGTCACTTCTAATTCTACCTAGTAATGAGAAGTGGAACGCTATTAATAATAGGTGGTATAGGTACACTCATCGTCGCCTCAATTGTGTATAGTTTATTTTACTATCAAATACTTAAATGGTAATGAATGGATGATAAACGTATATCCTAATACCTAAAGAATATCATGATGAGTTGTGGAAGGTAAGTCTAAACAACTTAAGAATACAATTAAACAATTCTGTCAGTATTAGTTCAGAATCATCCGATAAGATACATGGCCCAGATATCTGACCGGCATGACTCAGAATTATTGCTGGACAAACCGCTTGTGGTAGCCTTTTAATTATCGGTCTCTATAACAGAAACTATATCTTAGTCTATTTGGAACGTACATATTATGATTATTGAGGCACTTCAGAAATTCGAGATTCATCCTTATTCGAGGACATTGATTTTTTCAGATACCAGTTTAATAAAATGGGATTTAGCACCAAATTAATTGCAATTAGAGGTACCACTAGACTAATGAATAGATCCTTGAATTCATAAGCGGCCGGAATTGAGAGAGCTAATGCTACTGCAACCCCTCCTCTTAAACCTCCGAGGGTAAGAACATTTTGCCATTGAAGAGGAATTTTAACTCTAAATATTCTTAAAAATGTGCTTCCACCATAGACAACAACAGCCCTAGATAACATCATGATAGCAAAGGGAATCACTAAGATTAGTATCAATGGAACTGAAGCGCTTTCATACGATTCCACAGAAAGCAATGGAATTCCAATAAGAAAGAACAGCACACTGTTTGTAATAAAACCTAAGTAATCCCAGTATTTGTGAAAAAGTATTCTAACACCGGTCGAAATCTCTTTGTGTGTTGTAATGATCAGGATTGCAGTAAATAAAGTAGTTACTACTCCAGAGACATGTAGATAGTGGTCAGCTACTATATAGCCACCAATGGCCAATCCTAAGGAAAAAGTGAAATCCACGTACTCATCAGCCTTCCACTTGTTAAGAATTTTTCCGCCTATCCACCCTAGTCCAGTTCCAAATGCGATTGCACCCACCATTGTCCAAAGAAAGGAGAAAGAGGTATCTAGCAGAGAAAAGAGCACCCCTGAGAAGATTATCCCTTTAACAACATTAAAAGAAATAAGCCCAGTTGCATCATTAAACAACGATTCTCCCTCAATGATTAGATTTAATCTATGAGGAATTGGAAACTTTTTGAATATTATACCTACAGCTACAGGATCAGTGGCAGCCAGAATAGTTCCAAAAAGTAACCCGTCGATAAATGGAATCTGAAATATAGCAGTAACTGCAATTCCTATGATTAGGATAGTTATTATTACTCCTATAATCGAAAAGAAACCAATCGGTATTGCTTCACTTTTTATCTGTTTAATCGATAATTTGCGTCCAGATTCAAAGATCAAGATAGGAATAATAACATATAATATTATTTCCGGTGTTCTTTCGACAAGGCTGTAAAAATTTTCTACTTCATGAGTGAGATTAGGAACTACTACTAGGGTTGCTCCAAGAAACATCAAAATTGCAACTCCTGGTATGATGATGTTTTTCGTGTAACGGTGTACTGCAGAGATAATAACGAGTAACAGACTAAAACCGAGCATCAAGCTTACTAGTAGTGATTCACCCTCGGACATAAACTACAAAATTCGGACCTAGATTTAAGTATGATCTTCAGGACATCAATACATTTTGTAACTCGCAGAGACTACATGTAGAACAAAAGATGTATCTCCGATAACTGAAATAACAAAATTCATTAACAAGATCTTGATATCAACATTTTTAGAATGCTTGCCAAATCCATCCCTGTCGTCTTGGTTACTGTAATGTTTTTTTTGACTATACCTTATCAAACTATGCAAGGTTCATTACAAATAAATCAGGTTTTAGCGTCCAAAAATGATACCCTATATAAAAATGGAACTGACGATAAAACACAAATCATGATTGATGAGCTCAGAAAATCTAGAACTGTACTGGAGGTATCTGCTCCACGTCAAGTCGTTCTATCAATCGTATCTTTTTTTGTAGCCATGGCCTTTACTATATTTGGTATACAATTAGCATTCAGACCCCAAAAAACAGAAATTAAATACTTCACCGTGGCCATTTTATCACTAATAATTCCTGTAACTGTCTTGCTTATCGCGTTCGTAGGCAGCAATGTTCTTGGTATTCAAACATTTGGTTTAATCTCAAAGAATGTGTGGTTATTTGCCTCTGTGATGCTTCTGATTCCCATATTTACGCTAATTATTCTTGTGATTTTGCATCGAATAAGTAGGGAACGATCATAACCCTTTTCCTTGTTCAAAGATCATAATCTAGCGAACTTTACCAAAATGTTTTTCTAATCCTTGGAGCTCTAAAAATTAGTCTAGTCATACTGGTTACGGTAGAAATTGCATGTATCCTGATAACAGAAACGGTAGAATTAATGTTCTATAAATGTTCCTATTTTTATAAACTCTATTGGCCTTTCATGCAGGCTCATTTACTATAGTAACACCAGGAGCGTACAAGAGAACTAAGACGTCAAGCTTATCGAGGGCATATCATTCTGTGAAGTTACATATAGAGAAAGAAATTGCAGATAATTGAATTCCCTTAGATGTATTTAACGCTGACTTATTTACTTATTTCGTTATGCCGTTCCAAGTCCCACTGCCGCACTATTTTAGTTGCTTGGTCCATTGCTTCTTCATATCCATCTTTTATTAGATGTTGTATTGTGGTGCTTGAGAAATCAAATGTCTTGTTTGATATTGAATGTATATCGTTTTTGCGCTCTACTCTAACTACAAGGTCTACAGATACCATGTTTTCAATGAGATCCGCATATTTAGAATGGTTGCCGGTCATAAAATTCCTCGATAGGGCTTGTTGTTGTAAGATGTTGTCTACTAAGGTCGCACTAATCTTATTATCTTTGGCCAGTTTAATTAGGCTTTTAATAATGCTAACGTAATCCGTAATCATTACTACCATCCTTTCATCAAACAAAGTTCTGTCATGATACGTCAAGTCGTTTTTTCTATCCACCACTCCATCATAATTAGCGGGTAAATATTCTTGCTTAATTGGGTGTACGTTAATTATGAAAGCGCGTAGAAGAGGAACTTCAGATTTCCTAACATAATGCCAATATCTGCGGTGTTCCAACACGGCCTCCCTAAGTGGAGTGTTGGCAATAATCCCACCATCCCAAAAATAGCGTTCTTTCTTATTAATGGTTTTTCTGCTTTGAGATTTTTTCTTATCTTCATTTTCACTTTTGATTTTGTGTTTGTTACTGTAATTTTCAACCATTATCTTAGTGTAATCGTAGTTAACAGGCACAGAACCACTTGCAAGAACAAATTCAACTTCTATTCCATTATTATACCTGATTACATGTTCGAATCCTTCATTACCATTATGTGCAAATTCTTGACCGTAACATCCATATTCAGTTTTGCGACTACCATCTGCTTTTTCATAACTGTCAAACACTACTGTGCTTCCCTCCTGTACATCTATAGCCACCAAGAGTAGTCTGGGTTCTTTTTTCTCATAACTGGTCGCTATCGGGAATTTTGCAAATTTCTCTAGACTTCGCTTTAATGGTTCGTTACTATAAATATACCACACATTAGAAGGATCTAAAAACCTCTTATCCATAAGAGACTGAGAAGGTCTGAATACGTTAGGTACTCCATTAAATATGAACTGCTTTGTATTGTAATATCTTCTAGCTGATTCACTTGTAGCCACAACATTGTTAAGATCATGCGAATAATCCCACCATTGAGTAAAACCTGGTACCTTATCAATAACTGATTCGGTAGCCAAATGTTCCCAGAATTCAATTAACCTTTCCGCGGATCCTCTCCAAGTCTTTTTTTCTTTCACATAACTTACCAGAACAGATGCATTCATAGCACCTATGGAAGTACCAGCAACAATATCAAATAAGGGTCTATCTTTCCTTCCTATATTTTTGTCTCTTTCAGAAGCCAATTCATAAAATGCCTTATATGCCCCTGCTTCATAGGCTCCTAGAGATCCTCCTCCTTGGAATACTAAAGCTCTTTGAAAATCATTTGTAGATGTCAGCATACAGTAATGTGATAAAGAAAAGAAAATATAAGTACGTTTTTATCGTCTTGCAGGCTCTGTCTGTACTCGCGTAAAATCATTAAGGGCTGCCGGAATGGTTATTTGAAATTCTCCATGCTTCCAAATATTGTCCACGCTTCGTTGATTTTGCCATCTTGAAAATGGAAAATCTCGACTCCCTGAGTCTCAAACTTCTCATTAGTTGGTTGGTGACCGGCAAATTCTTTTGAAAATGTGCCTTTTAAGCTCCATCTCACCGCAAGTTTATCTTGTTCCCCAAACGCATCTAGTATCGTGATGTTCATATCAGGAAATGCCTTGCGGTCATCGCCTACTAACTGTTTGAAATTTTCCAGACCTTTAACTTGTTCCACCCCATGATATGATATATCAGGAGTAACAAAGTTTTTTGCCTCATCTATTTTTCCTTCATTAAACACTGTCTGAACAAATCTTTGAGCAATCGTCTTGTTATCAGCTTCTACCATGCCCTCATTCCCCTTGAGCTACCATTAAAGGTTTCCATTCATCGATTAAAATAATGAATATCCTACATAACTGATTCAAAAATCCCATGATTCTGATCCTCAAAATTTTGAGTAAAATAGTTTAAGCTGGAATTTATAATTTGGCTAATAATTCCATTTTGAGTTTCTGGAACTCTTCTTCCGATAAGATTCCCTGCTTTTTAAGATCCGCTAATTTTTGCAATTTCTGGGTTACATCTTCCTGACCGGATGGTTTTTGACTTCGTTGTGCGTTTTGCTGTTGCATTTGTGCCATCTCTCTTTCGTGTTGTGCATTTAACTGAGCCATTTCAGCCTGGTGAGCTTGATCTTGTGCTTGCGCTTCTCCAGCAGCACGATTTCTAGCTATCCCTGCACCTATTGCAGCAGACGCCCATCTACCTCTCATAATATCGATTATTATGATATCTACGATAAATAAACTTATCTTCTCGAGTTTGAGGTTAGCTATGGATATTATAGTAACTTAATTTACACCTAAGCTCGCAGAATCTTCCCCTCATTCTGTAATTATTCATCTTACATTTTCTTCTTCTAATCGATTTTGATTCATGGATAGCTTCTTATTTCACTACGATTTCTGTTCATGAGCATTTAAAAGTAATCATGATGATATTGTCTGACTTAAAGCGTTAGCATGATGATCCGAGACCAATTTTATGAAGACCAGATTACTAGGAATAGAAATATTTCTGATTGATGAATGATACTCATCTATCAATCTAATAATTGGTGATTCGAATGAATCTAATGAATTTCTTATAATATTCCTTAACTTGGTAATGCGGTATTTTTTTAATTCTTTGTAAGGAACATTTTCAATGGCGGCCATAACAAAGGCATTGGGCATATCTTCTTGAATATCTTCTTCTATATCCTCCCAGTCGTCTTTTAGATCAAGCAAGGCTTGATTATAATGAAGAACTAACGAAACATTTTCACTAAAGCTTGGCAACTTGGCATCTAAAACTCTTGCGTATATTAATGAAGCATCTGAGGACTTGAATAGATTAAAATTTCTAATTTCATTGTATGAAAAAGTGTTACCTTCAATTATACGACTTTTGAGAATCTGCTCAAATTTCCAAAATGGCCAAAATTGCTTTAATGAAAAATCTATTGAATATTTAAGATGATGGCTATCGATTTCATTTTCGAAGATTTTATTTATGGATTTACGTACTTTTTTTGCCAGGATAGCGTATCTAATTTTTCGTGTCTCGAAATATCTGTCATAAACAAGAATATATCTAGCTAAAAGCCTTACCATTCTGTATACCCATAATGCTTGATGTATATCTTTAGTATCAAAGTACGTAGCTACAAAGTACGTTGGATCCTGTGCTTTTTCATCTATCGTTCTAAATGTGGTTGATAAATTAAAGTCATACTTCATCAATAACCTACTTAAAGAGATCATCTGCTCTATGAAAGCCATTTTATCATTAAGAAAGCTCAGTTCTTTAGCTGCTTTAGAAATTTTATCGATAATGACTTTTTGCCCTTTATCTCTCAAGTTGGTAGTGTTGATTTCCCTCATCTATGATGAACTCCTGAAATTATAAATATAATCAAGAGATTAATGGTACTTTAAATTATTAAAGCTAGGGAACATCAAGATTAGGCCGTTAAGGATTCTAAAGATCCAATATGCTCTCACTGACCAAAAAACGTTAAATACTACTCCGACTTTTCATTGATTCATGGTCATCAAACATTCTCGCATAGTACAAGCTTCAGTGATTTCAACATTATTGTTAGTGTCGGCAATTTCGATAACTCAATTCAGCACTGCCCAGGTTGAAGGTAAATTTACCGCAGATCTTATGCCTAGGTCAGGTTCAAGTGCATCAGGAACGGCTACATTAGAACTTCAAGACAATGGAGAGACTGTAAAGTATAACATTGACGCCACTGGATTAAACAACGTTACTGACATAGCTATTTCTCAAGAGACAGGAACAGGCAGAGCTCCTGATGTTGTGATAATTAGAACAGCATCTCAAAGTGGTCTCGGTCAAGGTTCAGGCAGCTTGAGTGGTAATTTTACGGGATCTGAGTTGATAGGTCCACTAGAAGGTAAGAACCTCGCAGATTTCGTGAAAGCGATAAATGATGGAAAAATTATATTCCGAGTACAGACAGTGGCTTTTCCATTAGGTGAAATTGCCGGTAATGTTACTGCTGGCGGCAATGCGACTGCTGGCTAACCATAATTTTTTTATAAATCAGTTACTATCAAACCTGTTTCTAATGAACTATGTATATGTATACTAAGTAATATCTTCATTTATTATATTCAAATTGGATTAATGTCATTAATGTCGGGTACCTGTTCGTTCCTTTTAAGTGGAATATCTAGTACTCTGAATTTTAAATATTCTTACAAAGTCCTGAATATTGAAGCTGTATTTTTTTTGGTAAGATAGTATATTATAAAAGCATTGGCAAGTAGATGAGCTATCATTATACCTATCAATAGGTATGCAAAGTCAGCTGACATTATACCTTTATCATTTGAAGAGCTAGGAAAAGAGCCACCCACAAAACCCAGGCCTAGAACATCTATTACTATTGCTACAAACATTAACACAACAGTTATTATCCATGCCAAATATTTCTCTTTGAATAAACCTATTCCAAGTACGCAGATACCTATCCCCACTAAACATAGGAATGCAGCTATTGATGTCGTGATTCCCTTGCTAACATGCGTTAATGTTTTAATGGTGGGGCTTAATGCATCGGTCACCGTATTGGCTATTATAGACTTGACTCCAGAAGTTTTGTTATTGAGATAATCTTGTACCATAGTTTCTGAAAAATTCGAAGCTTTGCTAAACATGCCAATCCCTAAAGCTATGAATACTATTCCGCCAACAAAAATTGCAATTGAAATTATTGTGAGAACTTTTAATCTATGCTGCTGCACATCTTTCTTACATCAGACATCATTTAAATTTCTTTACCTGATACAGTAGGGTAGATTTACTTGACAACTAAATAATCCTAAGGGGAATCATATATTGTAGCAGCTTATGGATAGGAAATGACGATTTGCAGAACATTTCTTAGATCAGTAAAAAAGTCACCGTTATAATTCGTTCCTAATAATTCACCCAATCTCTCGGGAAGAATGATATCGACTGTTATAAAATACTCAACAAGAGGGACTAATTCGATTAATCGAGATTATGAATATCAATATCAAGAGGCATTAAATAAAAAAGATATCTTTAGTTCCAGAACCGGGTTATTCCAAAACTCTATCTGTAATTTCGGTGATGTTATCTATTGTCCAAATGGAGGAATCATCCAATAAGCTGCTACTGATTGAGACCAAGCAGGTTTAGGATCTTTATCATTTTGTGGTTCCAATGTTACTACTAAATCTGTATAGGTGGGAGCGTAAACCAAATTTTCATTGAATTTCAGCGTTCCTGTTGCAGAAATCTGACCCAGGCTTAACGGATATCCGGAAGCAGCATAATTTCCATCCACCATCCAAACCTCAAAGACTTTACCAGAAGGAGGGAGGAAATTTGATGCAATATTGATCTTCGTCCAATGATCATCTGTTGAAACATCTGCAAGTCCAAAAATCTGTCCACCATATCCTAGTAATGCACCCGATTGACTAGCAGTTGTGTTTCCTAGCGCATTTACTTGCATCGCTTGACTGTTTAACAGTAATACTCCAGCAATTAAACTAAAGGCAATAGTAACAGAAACTAAAGCTAATTTCATAATATGCATACCCTCTACTGTTCTATATAAAGTTATACAAATAAGCTTGGATTCTAGAGGGGACTAAAAAACGACCGTTCTAAAACTCGCATTCACATAATCATCCTTGATTTTAACTGGCACTAGACATAAGACATTTATAATTGACAATGTTATCTTCAGTTAGAAATGTATATGAACCATGAAAGAAAGTTGATTTTGATAGCAATAGGAGCTTTTGTAACTCTATCCCTGTTTGTATTTCCCTCAACAAATATGATTGCATATTCTCAATCTGAGAATAAAACCCAAGGAAAGGAACAAGCACAGGAAAAGTTATTTGAATTGGCTCAGAAATTTAATAAGATCCTCAAAGATTCCAATGTAAATCTAACACTCCCACAGAATGGCGACCTTTCATCAAAGTTACAGGAATTGAAAGATTCAGGTGCATTCAAAGAATTATCTGAAAAGTTTTCGCAAGCGGTTCAGGAACTAGGTCAAGGAAACAAGACTGAAGAACTTAAACAAGAAGCTGGTGCTGACCTTAGCAAGCTGATGCAGAAGCTCCAGAGCCTGAGAAACAACAGCACTCAATAAAACAACCTACTTTTGTATCAATATTATAGCCTGTATTTTTATCAAGGCTACAGAATATTCTTTTAAGATCCCCAAATAGGTAGCATACGGGTTTAAAATTTTGAAATAGTGTTAGCACAAAACTCAGTTAATTTACCTTTTCTTCGCACGTTAATTGGTACACTTACACATACAAAATACCATAATGGCCTCTTGTCATTTATTTGTTCGACGGCGTTCCCATTTTTAACGCTCTTCGTTTCATAATGAACATCAATGCCACTAAGCTTAGTGAAATAATAGCCCCAACTAGAGCTAAAGCGGGCTACAGACGACAATATCAAATACAATCCTGCAAAAAATGAAAAAGGAAATCCTATAAAAGGAACAGCAATTTGGCATAAAATAAATAATATAATACGAATAAAAACATTGAAGGGGAATTTCTATTACCGGATGGAAAACTCATAGACTATGATCACATTGGCTATAAAATAGAACGAACTCTTGGCACAACATGCTCAGAAAACTTTTAGATAGATATGAAACGAAATTGGAAAACTATTCTGCATTGGTATGTCTGAGATATTGCATTGTTATATAGAGAGGTATATTTTGAGATAGACTAAGTCAGCTAATTATTCTATCCCTAGATCTCCCAGTTATTCCAGTTATTATCATTTCGATTCCGATTATCAGAAATGCAATAGAGATTATAATAGCTAACAACGGAACTCCAACACTTACAGGATGTACCATTATTATAACAGCAAATGCGATGCTTATGGCTCCTACGCCTATACCCAGTGCCCTGAAGCGACGTGAAGCATTACTCCTGATACCATGAATTATCCTTGAAACACCACTGAGGAATAATGCTATAGCACCAAGGAAAATCAACAGTCCAAAGGTAAATATTGGAAATTGCATTAGAAATATCGAAAATCCAATTATTAACAATCCAATTCCAATATTAACGAAGCGTAAGGACTTGGATAATTGATACACTATCCCAATAGCTACTCGTTCGATTCCAATTGCAAGCAATACCACAGAAGTAATTACAATGAAAGCGAAAACAGCAGGTCCAATGTAAATAATTATGAATAAAGAAAGTATAACACAAATTGACCCTAAGACAATGCGCAACATTCGGAGCCAAGGGGGAGAATCTTCTAATTTCTGCAACATCTTTCTCACTAGATTCCAATATTTAAGTCCAACGAGAGAAAAGTAGCCTAAACGAAAGGACTTATAGAAACGATGCTCGAGGACTTGTCTAATGCCTCACACTCATGCACTATCCAAAACCTGGAGCACTCTTTAGTATAGGCAAAGGTCTGATTATTGTAGCTCAGCTGGCTAGTTAATAAGCAAATTAATTCTGTGAGGAAAAGAACATTGTTCTTTCAGGCTAATTCCTCGGCTGTTATTGGCTTCATCTTAGTTGCAAGGCGCTTCATTCTAATGGCTAGAATCGCACTTACAATTGCCATCGCAGCCCCCATTGCAAAAAGAATATTCCAAGTAATGGGATCCGGGTAGCTTTTCTCGACACTATCAACGGTAATAGGAATTGTAGCTGATGTTATAATTACAGTTGTTATCACCGGACCTATCGCACCTCCTATAATTCTAAGCATATTAGTAGAAGCCGAGGAGATTCCAGTATATTGCGTAGGTGTAAGTCCAATGATGGTGACAATTACCGTGTTTGGTATCATCGCACTAGCTATACCAAAAATAAAGAGGCCAGTATTAATACCTGGTGGTGCAGAGTGGAAAAACAAAAGAATCAAAAATGAAATGGCACTAACTGCTATACCAGGTACTAACAACTTCAAATTATATCCCTTTCTTTTTGCCACCATTAACCCGATTATCGGCCCAAAGATCATGCACGATAGGCCGAAAGCCAACTGTAAAAATCCAGTATGAAGCGGGTCTAATCCTAATCCAGATGGCGGAGGCGAAGCTCCTAACTGTGGTGTACCTGTGATAACGATATATTCTAAAATACCATACATCAACATTATGACGTTTCCAGTTAAAATGGCTTTATTAAACCCTAACTTCAAGTTGACCAACGGGGGTTTTACTCGTTTTTCCACTATCAGGAAAAGTACAAGAGATATAATTCCAATAATAAGAGGCGCTACAAATGCAGTCAAATTGGTGGCAATTGATCCAATAAACGTTATTGCTAAAAGAAAACTGACAATTGTCACAGTCAGCGTTGCAATACCCATATAGTCCATACGTTGCTTCTTAGCCTTGTGGGCATCGGGTCGAGGTACTTTGTCAACGTGATCATGCTCATAAATCCTTTTACTTTCATCTGAATGAATGAACCTCCAACATACTAATGTCAAAATCACTGCAATAGGAGCACAGAAATAAAAGTTCCCCTGCCATCCTGCATCAGCAACTACTACCGGTCCCATTACAGCTCCTAACGCCAAGCCGAAGGAATATCCAGCAAGATATATACTCAAACCAATAGGGAACTTGGTTTTTGGAACACCGTCTCTAATTAATTTAGTTGATATCGGGGTACTAGCTATTGCTACTCCCTGAAGTACCCTGAGCCCAAGTAGTGTTGCATAGTTATGAGTAAAAGGTGCCAGGACAGTGCCAACTGAAAAGCATATCATCATAATCATCAACATTTTCTTGGCTCCAACAATGTCAGATAACCGTCCCATTATCACCGTCATGACAGCTCCACATATCATGTACGCAGTCATCACCCAAGACGCAGAAGTATCAGAAATATCAAAGTCTTCGGCTACACTCGGAATTGCGGGTCCCATCCCAGTATTAAGATAAACAAACAAAATGATAGTACCAGTTAAAATCAGAATAGTTTTCCAGGCATTAAACGATATTTGCTCTGTAACAGGATGACTTTCCGGTGATGCAGAAGACACATCAGAACTAACAAATCTTTTTGTATTTAAGAGTATAGTCAAATTCAAATTGATACGAACCTCAAAATAGTAATAGGATTAATTCGTATACCGACCTTTTTTGCTTTTGACAAGTCCTGATGCTACATCTATAGCAGCACATTGGAGTCCGTAGTCAATTAGTTCTTGGCTCTAGTTTAATTAAATTCAATTAGTCGTCTGACCCTCATTATTATCAGATAACCTGTTTTCCCGTAGGATGACCACCGCCGTCAAGTTTAGCAAATTCAGGCAATCCTTGCCTATCCTACTTTTTTTCCTATATAAGCTCTCTTATTTCAGTGAACACTCTCATAACTAAGGAAAAATTGAAATGACACTCTTATTAGATTTATTTGAAAGTATTGGTGAATACCGTCTTCGCGAGTAAGTCCTTTGATTGACCAGGTAGGAATTCAGTTTCCAGTTTGTCAAGTTTACCATTTCCAATTACTAACTGATTATAGTCCTGATCCTTTGAAGGATACCAGTATAAAAGATTGTTCATCTTATCCCATTTCAATTCATTACTGGTAGACCAC
>Ga0209995_1000110_pt1 | contig 12802 bp, 12 predicted proteins | sample InoplaM3AM_FD_187580 | JGI IMG/M metagenome (GOLD analysis project Ga0209995, IMG submission 187580) | Arabidopsis thaliana rhizosphere microbial communities from the Joint Genome Institute, USA, that affect carbon cycling - Inoculated... | ecosystem: Host-associated > Plants > Roots >... | reverse complement strand
TCCAGCGGGTAGCGCGAAGCGTTCAGCGGGTCGCGGGAAGCGTGTTCAGTTGCGGTTGTCAGGCCGCAGTCCTTGAGCAATTCGCGATTATGCGCGAAAAACTCCGGACCTCGCGACTGAGGGCCCGGAGTTTCTCGATCACGCGTTGTCCTGCTAGTTGATCGTAACCTCTATGATACTCGACGATTCCGTATCAGGGTGGAGCTCATCGTCTTTTCCAACTGCTCTCACTTTATCTCTGTGCACTGTCCCCGGCGAGCCGGTGACGGTGCGCGTGAACGAGCAGCTATAGGTTCCTCCGTTTCCGGTGATTATGCCGCCGGTAACGCAAGTCCCCACGTTGTCGAGTGTCGAATAGGTTGGCGACGATGGGAATGTCGACGCGTAGCTTTCTGCGTCCTCCAGCGAGAAGAGCGTGACATCCTCCAGGCTGTTGTTCGTTACGGTCACCGTAAACGTGACAACCTGTGAGCCAACGAGCGTGTTGGTGAACGTACAGATCGTGGTCTGACCCTGGAGAATGCCAATGCCGGTTTGTGTTGCGGCTGTACCACTGGCGACGGATACACCGCCTCGTGTGCAGTCCACCGAGGTAAGATTCCAGTTCGTCGGCCTTTGCTGCGTCAGCGACAGTGTTCCCGGAACGATCGGAATTCCTGCCGAAGTCGCTCCGCCCTGTACTGCGAAATCGTTATCGCCATTTACTGCTGCGGCGCTCGATGTGAAGGCGAAATAGGCATTGGAGTTTGTCGGCGTCGTCGTTTCGATGATGACGAGGAAGCCAGCGCCGGGAACCACGACGCAATCGAACGGATTGCTGTTCGGCGAGCCCGAGGGGAACGAGCATACGTTCACGAGACTGACATTCTCAATGCCCAGATTGCCAGGAAGATTGGACAGCTTCAGCTTGCATTCCGCCTGGGTATCGTGCCCGTCCTCCCCTGCCGCAAAATGTTCGTCCACGAGAGAAACCGTGCACGTGCTCGTGCCCTCGAGATTCCTGACCGAGATAGGCGACGAGCACCGGTCGTTTGCCTTGTCCTTGCAGGAATACAGGATGGGAGAGCCCGCGACCAGAGCGACAGTATTTGGATCTCCGCCGGGATTCGTGATGCGAGCACAGAACGAATAGTTGGCGGAACCGTTTCCATCAGTATCGAGCAGGGCACATGCATCGCCGGTTTGCCCCGACCCGGTCCAGGAGTTGATGTCGTCCCACGTCCATCGCACAGTCAGATAACCAGTCACATTATCAGCCCGGCTGAAGCAATCCATATCGGACTGTGCCGGCTGATCGTTCGCGCCTTCGGTGTCGCAGATCTCTCCGTAGAAAACCGGAGTGGTGGTTCCACCACCGCCCGCGCCCCGCGCGAAAATCGCGTCACTCCCGTCGGCCTGGAATCCGGCGACCTCGGTACCCCCCGACGCGGTGATTGTCGAGACGTCTGCTATCTTTGCGACGCTGATATCGGGGAGCACATCAGTGTACGTCACGACCGCGGTGTCACTCGCTGTCGCGGGGCCGCCGTCACTCGTCACGCTCGCGGTCACCTTGTTGATGTGCGTCGCGCCCGAATCCGATGCATTGAGCGTCTTCGAGAAGGAGCATGAGTATGTACCGGTTGGAGCCATGGTGCCGTACGTGTTGCCCGCACCATTGCACGTGCCCTGACCGTCCAGATCACCAAACACGCTGTCTACAAGACTCGCAAGCACTACTGGTATCGTAGCATTGTTCGTGACCACCACACCATAGCTCACACTTCCCCCGGTTTCAGGGATCGACGCTGGTGTCGCAGTCTTGACAACCGAGATCGAAGGCGCGAGCACACGATTGTCGAAGGTACATATCGTCGTCTCACCTGATTCGATGCTCACACTGTCGACAGAAGAACCAATCTTCGTACCGGTTGGCGGGTCTCCAGTACGGTCGAATGCACACGACGCCGAGTTGAGCGTCCATCCACTCGGCAGTGTTCCTTCGCCGACACTGTACGCCTTCGAGCCCGGAGCAGCAGATATCAGTCCCGTCTGTTCGACGTTACTCGTGCTGTCCTTCAGATTGTGGCTCGCGCCGCCGGCAGGAGCGGGACTGATCGTGAAGTAGAATCGTTCGTCGCTGTGCTGCGGAGTCGTGGCCTTCTTGATCATCAGGAACCCGGCACCCGGAGTTACGACGCAGTCGAACGGGTTGCTGTTGGGTGAACCCGACGGGAACGAGCAGACGTTGAGCAGATTCGCCGCTCCTCCTCCGATCAGGCTCAACGGAATCGAGCAGGCTGCAATTACGTCGGCGCCATCTTCGCCAGCCTGGAAGAATTCTTCGCCGGTCTGCTTTTCGACCTCGCACGTAATGCCGGCGGGCGACAACGACTTGATCGACGAGGCACAGCGGTCAGCTTTGCTGTCGCCGCAGCTGTAGAGGAGCGGTGATGCCGGCGCGGCGAGTTGCGCAACTACGGTGGGATCGCCGTTCGGATTGTTGATGCGTACGCAGACGGCGAAGTCCGCCATTCCCTTACCCTTGTTTGCCGTTGACGGAGTCGTATCGAACAGTGCGCAGGCGTCTCCGGTTTGCCCGGACCCTGTCCACGAATCGACGTCGTCCCAGACCCATTTCACGGCGATCGTACCCGAGACGTTGTCTGCCCGAGTAAACGCGTTGATGTCGGACTGAGCGGGAGTATCGTTCGCGCCGCCTACGTCCAGTACCCACCCGAGGAATTGATATTGGGCGAAATTGGTGCTGATTGCCGAACGCGGGGTCCCTGCCGAGTAATTCTCCGTCCCGGGATTGAGAACCTGCTCGCTGCAGCTTGCCAGGATTATTGCGGCGGAAAGACCTAACGCCGTGACCAGTTGGGCACGGATGCGGCGGTTAAAGCCCGACATTGAAAAGCCTCCGGTGTTGGTGGCTTAGTCTGGAGAGGCAGGCCAAGCTCTTTCTCCGGCGGCACGGCTGTCTCAGTGAGACCCGTTGCTTTGCGGACCGGCCTCACGGCCGGGGTGCCTTTTTCGAGAGACGGGGTTTATAAATGAACTTTCACAAATGAAGCGCACACGATAGTGCGTTTCCCGGAATCCGCAAGATTTTGTTTGTTTATCCGAATATTTGTGATGCAGCCCGGCGGGATGGAACCTCTTCAGCCTGGCTGTGGGGTTCCGTCAACCGTAACGGTGTGCAAGACTCGCGATCAACGCCGAGGGGTTCGGCGGATTCCCCGTCACCCGCTCCACCAGCGCCGCGGCCCTGTACCGCTTGCCGTGACGATGAATGTTCTCGCCAAGCCAGGTGCGGAGCGTGCTGAATTCACCTGCCGCAAACGCATCCTCCAGCGGGCCAATCGCACGGTCGGCAGCTTCGAACAATTGAGCTGCGTAGACATTCCCAAGCGTGTAGGTCGGGAAGTAGCCGATCAGACTCTCCGACCAGTGTATGTCCTGAAGGCAGCCATTCCGATCATTATCGGGCGTGATACCAAGGTACTTGCGATAGCGCTCGCCCCACGCTGCAGGAACGTCAGCCGCGCGAAGGTCGCCGTCGAGCAGCGCGCGCTCCAGCTCGAACCGTATGACGATGTGCAGGTTGTAAGTCACCTCGTCCGCCTCGACGCGAATGAGCCCGGGCGCAACCTGATTCATTGCCGCGCGAAATGTCTCGAGCGGAACATCGCCCAGCTCTCGTTCGAATGCCTGTTGCAGCTGTGGATAGAAGTGCATCCAGAATCCTTTCGTTCGCCCGACGAGATTCTCCCACATCCTGGACTGCGACTCATGAATCCCGAGCGACACAGCCTCGCCCATCGGCGTTCCGTAATGAGCGGGGTCGAGCCCCTGCTCGTACAGTGCGTGCCCGGTCTCGTGCATCACGCCGAGAAATCCGTTCGTCAGATTTCCAGGTTGATAACGCGCCGCAATCCGGACATCTCCGGGACCGATCATCGAGCAGAACGGATGCGGCCCGAGGTCGAAGCGGCCGCACTCCAGATCGAATCCAAGTTTCGCCGCTGCCGCTTCGGCAAACGCGCGCTGTCGCTCGACCGGAAATTCACGTTCGGGGACTCGAGTATGTTCTCCCTTCGGCCGGTCACGGAGGGCATCGACAAGTGGAACGAGCTGCGACCTGAGCTGCTCGAACAAAGCCGACAGCTGCGCGGTCGTCATGTCCGGCTCGTAGTCATCCAGCAGCGCATCGTACCGCACGTCCTTGTATCCGAGCGCATCGGCCTTCTCGCGCGCGAGAACAAATGTCTGATCGAGAAAAGGCGCGAAGCTCTTGAAGTCGTCCCGGTCGCGCGCCTCCGACCAAGCCTGCGACGAAAGCGCTGAAACGCGCGCCGTCTCCTCCACAAGGCGCCGCGGCAACCGCGTCTCGCGGTCGAAGTCACGTCGCAGCTCGCGCAGGTTGACCGCTTCCTCACTTTCTGCGTCAGCGACAAGTGATGATCCTTCGACATCGCTGAGCAGCTCACCTATCCGCGGGTCGGTCGATCGATCGTGCACCAGGCCGGCCAGAAGAGCCATCTGATCGCCGCGATGCTTGACACCGCCGCGGGGCATGCAGATCTCCGCATCCCATTGCAGGATCGCGAGAGTGGAATGCATCACCGATCTTTCGCGCGAGAGCCTGATGAGCTCCGCGTACGACTGCTCAGATTTCAGTTTTCTCACCTTTAGTTGTGACTGGACGTCGCCGCATTGCCGGCTCAGGTTGGTGGTGGCGCCGTACTGTTCCAAACTTCGCGGCTGAAGACCCAGCGCCCGTCGGCCTGGCGGTGCCAGACCTGTATGTAGCTGCCGCGATCGACTATCTGCTGCCCTCCCGTGGCCGGCACAAGGGTCCACTCGAACCCCGCGACCTCCGTTGCATAGTCTCCACCGATCAGCAGCTCTCGATCGGTGATGTTCAGGCTCGATGTCCGCATCTGCTTTACAAATTGATCGTACCACGCGCGAACCGCAGCCTTTCCTTTCAGCACAGGCTCGCCGGGAGGCATGATGATGACGTCATCCGCCATCAATGCGAGAAGCGAGTCGGGAGAATCGGTGCGCAGTGCGGCGAGAAGCCGGGTTGCGGCGCTGTCGACACCTGCCTGCAGGGCTTCATGCGAAACACTGCTTTGCGCAGGCTCCGGGCGCGAGCATGCGCTTGTGGCGGAAATCATCAAAACAATGGCGAAACCGGCAACTCTGGCAGCTCGCTCCATGAACACCCTCCGTTTGTCGTTCATTAATAAGGAAAACCGCGAAATACTCCGGTCTCATCGGCTGCAGCAGCGAATTCCTCGAAATCCATGTTCGCAATCGACAGGTTGTTCTCCACCGATTGAATCATCGACGGAATTGCGCGGAATTCCGCGCCTGAATCCTCGAACATATCCACGACGAGAATCGGATAATCGGGACTGGAGACAGTCACGTCGTCCACAACCATCGCGTAAGTCTGATTGTAGCTGCGAAACAGATCCAGAAGCTGCTCGCGTGACAGACGATCGTATTCGGGATCGTCCACGTACTGCACGTAAGCATAGAAGCCGTCGACGGGCCTGGCGATTATCGCCTTGATCGCTTCCCACGCCGCCTGGTTCGAGAAATCAGTCCGGATTACAAGCGCTTTGTCCGAGGGCGGGAGAGGCTTCATGAAGATCGCCGTGGCATTAGTAACCTGATGATACTAATGCCACGGCGTTCGGCTTGATCGGATCAGCCGGCGAAACAGTACGCGCAGCCGAGCTCCTGGGCGCGGGCGACGCCAAGGACGCCTGACGGCACTACCTGGACACCGGGGAAAAGGCCGGCGACCCACTCCTTCTTCACCGCCTCCGGCGCGAGTCCCATCTTCTGCGCGACGCCACTGCTGTACACCGTCAGAGCAACATCGCACGCGCCAATGAGCACGCCCGAGTTGAGCAGCTCTGAAATTCCGAGACCCGGCAGGGGAAGATTGGTGATCTTCGCGTACGGATTCTTCGTCGCCGGCACATCACCGGCGTTGATCGCGAAGGTTTCGCCAAGCTTGTACTTCTCCCAGAGTGCGTCGTTCATCGCGAGCGGAATTGCCGCATGACGCAGGATCACGACAGCTGTGGCGTCGCCCGGATACGTCGCCTTCATCGTGTCGAGATATACGCGCGGCCAGATCGCAGCCATTCCGCTGTTGGGCTCGGGCGCATCGAACACGATCTTGTGCTTGCCCTTTATCTTGCCGAACCATGCATCGAGAGCCGCGTCGAGCGACGCGTCGCCCGCAGGAGTTTCGGCAGCAAGACGTGAGGGCACTGCGCCACTGAGTCCGGCAGCCGCAGCGGCTGCTGCGATGCGACCAATGAAGCCGCGTCGCGCCGTGGTGGACGCGAGGAAACTGGACATTTTGAAACCCCCTTTGGCCCGAGGCCATCTACGGTGATTCGTCGAAACTACCACGCTCCTAAAAAGGCGGAAGGGGGGCACTCCACAGGCGGGAAAGGTGGAGGACCGGGCTGACCTTGCTAGTTTACCGGCTATGGCAAGCAATAGGGGAACTATCGCGATCCTTACCGGGGGCGGTGACGTCCCCGGTCTCAATCCGGCGATAAGAGCGATCACGATCCGGGCGCTGCGCGAGGGATACCGCGTCGTAGGTATCCGCCGCGGGTGGGCAGGACTCGTCGACTACAACAGCGACAAGGGGGTCGACAATTCCGAGAACGTGCAGGAGCTGACGGAGGCGATCGTGAATCGCGCCGGCCGCACCGGCGGGACGTTCCTTCACACATCGAGAACCCGTCCAAGCCACCTGCCTCGCGCGCGCATACCGACGCATCTGAGCGGATACCAGCAGCCGATCAACGACATCACCAGGGACGTTCTGCGGAACCTCGAGGAGATCGGCGTGGACGTGCTGATTCCAATCGGCGGCGACGACACGCTCAGCTACGGCAAACGCCTGCACGACGAGGGAGTGAACGTCGTCGCAATTCCGAAAACGATGGACAACGATGTGTACGGCACCGATTACTGCATCGGCTTCAGCACGTGCGTTACGCGCACCATAGAGCTTACGCATCGTCTGCGCACATCCGCCGGATCACACGAGCGGTTTCTCGTCATCGAAGTATTCGGACGCTACGCCGGCTTCACCGCGCTGCTTCCGACAATGGCCGGCGCGGCGGACCGCTGCCTCATTCCCGAGCACGCAGCCGATGTCGAGCACCTCACGGAGTTGATGGTCTTCGATCACAACAGGAATCCGTCGAAATACTCGGTCTGTCTCGTGTCGGAGGGGGCAAGCCTCAAGACTCACGGCAGCATGAGCTTCGAGAGCGAAGAGACCGACATGTTCGGTCACCGAAAGCTCGGCGGCATCGGCGACAAGGTCGCGGCGGCGATGAAGGAGTACTCGCCGAAGTACAACAACGGACGCCGCATCGATGTCGTCAACCAGCGCCTCGGATACCTCGTTCGCTCAGGAGACCCCGACGCGCTCGACTCCATAGTGCCGATGGCTTTCGGAAATCTCGCTCTCGATCTGATTCTGAAGAAGCAGTACGGCCGCCTCGTGAGCGTGCACAAGGGATTCTATGACAGCGTGCCGATCACGAGCGTCACGTCGGAGAAGAAAGTCGTCGACGTGAAGAAGTACTACAACACCGATCGGCTGCGTCCCATCTACGAGTTCGACGGCGCTCCGCTGTTCATCATGACCAGCGACTAGTGACGCTGAAAACTTTCAATTCTTTTTCATGGCACTGAGAGCCGGGAGCACGTCGCGGGAGTAGTACGGCTCCTCCATGCCCCAGAAGATGTAATCGACCCTGAGATAGTTTGTCGCAAAGTCCACAAGCTCGCTCACAGTCACCGGTTTGCCGGTTTCAGGATTTATCTCCGCGAGATTCCCATCCTGAACAGCGATACCCGCCGGGATCGAACCTGAAAATTCGCGGATGAGCGGGTACGAGCTTTTCATCTGCCCGGGCCGGTGCGGCATCAGGTCTGGTCCACCTACCGCTACACCCGCATCCCGCGCAGCAACGTAGACTCCCCGGAGATATCCCTTGTCTTCCGTCGGCCTCCACTCGCCGGGAATGAAGTTGGCATACTGCATCGCGATGGATCTGGGAAACGCCTTCTTCAACGCTTTCAGGTTTATCGCGATCGCATCGCGATAGCTCTGGTGCGTGAATCCCTCGGGGAAAAGACGACCGCTGCCTCCGAACACGATCGCCGTTTCGGGAAGGTTGATGCCCTCGATCTTTCCATCGAATTCCTTTCCGAGGGCCATGAGCAGCTTGTGAAATCTTTCCCGCACTGCGGGATCCCATCGTCGGGCGACCCAGCCGCTGATGACGGCCTTCGATTCATCCTCACCGGGAATCGTATACTGTGGCGCAACACCTCCGTGGTACGCGGGATCGGTCAGCAGATAGTTCGGCACGTTCTTGCGCGACTCGCTGAAGCTTACGTCCTGGAGCTGGATCCAGAGTTTTTTTCCATGCGCCGCGAGCAACTCAAGATTCTCGCGAATTGGAGCGAAGTTGTATTCATCCTTCCCTTTCTCGAGCAGACGCCACGTGTAGATGACCTGCGCCCCTTCGATGTTCCTGTTGTCGAGAAAGGACTTCGCGTTCTTGATGCCGTCCCAGTCGCCGCCGAAGAACACATAGTGATGAACGGGTTTGTTCACCGCTGTGCCGGGAAAGGCCGCAATAATTCCGAGAGCCAGAATCAAACTGCGCATCGATCGCTCCTGATCAGGCGTCGAGAGGCTCCGCCTCAGCAGACGCGACGCCGTCGATGAACCGAACCGTAAGCTGCCACGGATTGCAGCATACCTCGCAATCTTCAACATACTTCTGAACGCTGCCACCACCGGGGTCGACGCTGATCTCCGTCAGCTCACTGCAGTATGGGCACAATACGCTCGTGGAAGTTTCCGCTGTCCCGTCGCCGAGCGGGAACTCCTCGTCGAGGTCGTCGTCAAGGTCCGGCGTCACGATTGCCCGCCACTGACGCGTTCGGCGATCTCATCCATTTGTCGCTTTCGAAGCCTGGCCCATGCAGGCAGCCCGAAAGAGCCAACTCCGAACATTGCAATGCCGCCGGTCATGAGCGTTCCCACCGCGGCAAGCGATCCTCCATCTCCAAGGGCGCCCGCAACGGTCGAAATCGTGAGCAGCACGGAGGCGGCGCCGATCATCGCGAGTCCTCCGCTTATCAGTCCTCGCGCTTCGCCTTTCAGGGTGCGCAGTCTGAGCCGCTGGCCGGTGGCAGTCGGCTCGAGCAGCACCTGAAGATTGCCGTTGCTCCATGAACGAAGTGATCCTTCGTGCCGAACGACTCCGCGGGCATCGAAGGTTTCACGAAGATCCGTAACGAGCCGGTCCCATTCATCGTCGGTGAGCTTTCGGTCGAGATCGACTGTGCGTTGAACACCGATCGGAAAGCCGAGAAAGGTGCGCGCCGGTTGACTCGTGTTGTCGATTCTGCGCACCGCCTGCTGCATTGCTTCCGTCGAAATTCCAACCTCACGGCCGATCTCATTCAGCTCGGCAAGAGTCAGCCCGCTGCTCGGCGCCGTCAGGCTCCTGCCGGAGTCCTGCGCTTCAGCGGCATACTTCAGAATCTCGGCTACTTCTTCCTCGCTGAATCTGCGCTCGCTCATGACCTTAAGGTGAGGCGTGAAATCACCGATGGAAAGGCCCGCCGCAAACCACTACTTGTCTCGTGCCATGCACACCCGGCAAGTTTGCGTGATGAACCTGCGCCGGCTTGCAGTAATTCTCGCGTTCGTACCTTCGTCGTTGATCTCCCAGGAGCTGAAATCCGCAGCGGATTCTGCATCGGCTGCGCGCACCGCGTGGGCGGCTGCCGTCAAGGCGATTCGCGCTACAGACATGAATGCCGCGCAGCGTGAAGCCGATCGAGCGGCATCTGCGTGGCCGGCGCAACCAGCCTATCACTGGTACCGCGCTGTAATTGCTGCCGGTCGGCGCGACACTGCCGCTCTTCATTCTGCGCTCGCCAATTACGCGAGCCTGGGACTCGGCCGGGCACTCACGGATACGACGTTTGATTCATATCGCAAGATTCCGTGGTTCAGGGATCTGGCTGCGAAGCATGACTCGTTCAGGCAGCCACTCGCTCGAAGCAGGACGCGACTCGAGCTTGGCGACTCGACTCTCTGGCCCGAGGGGGTCGACTACGATGAGCGACACGATCGGTTCTACGTGACGAGCGTGAGACATCGCACGATCGTCGAGGTATCGCGCGATGGTAAGGAACGTGAGTTGTGGAAAAGGAATACTCCAGGCATCGCAGCAGTGCTCGGCGTTCGGGTTGATCCACGGCGCGATGTGATATGGGCAAGCACGAGTGCTGTCACGCAGATGTCGGGCTTCCTTCCGTCAGACTCGAATGCTGCATCCCTGCTCGAGGTGAGAATCAGCGACGGAAAGATCCTGCGTCGATTCGATCTCTCCCGGACCAGCGGTCATGTGCTCGGTGATGTAGCGCTCGGACCGGATGGTGACGTGTTCGTGAGCGACTCATTCGATCCTGTATTGTATCGGCTGCGGCCTGGAGCTGATTCCCTCGAAGCCGTGCGGAGTCCGCTCTTTCGATCGTTGCAGGGAATCGCGCCATCTCCGGATGGGCGGACGCTGTACGTCGCGGATTACTCTCATGGCCTGTTGCGTGTCGATCTGGCAACTGGCAGAGCGACACGCGTCGCGGATGCACCCGGATCCACAACAGTGGGACTCGATGGAATCAACTGGTTTGACGGAAGCATCATCGCAATCCAGAACGGGGTCGCGCCTCCGCGGATCGTAAGCCTGAGATTGAGCACAGACGGAACGAGAGTAGAACGTGCTGAAGTGATCGATCAGAACATCGATGTTGCCGACGAGCCCACAGTTGGGACGATCATACCGGGGACGCGTGAGTTCGTGTACGTCGCCAACAGCCAGTGGGAGAAGTACAATGACGACGGAACGCGCAAGGCTGCTGTTGCGCTTAAGCGACCGCTGCTTCTAGCTGTTCCACTGAAACGATAGGGAAAATCCTCGTTATTCAGGATCTGGGCGTCCGGCAGCCTCGACCGTTCGCTCCGCCTGAAGCTTGTTGATGAATCGCTGAGATTCGCCGATGCGTTCGACTTCGAGCGCTATGGCGTCGAGAGAGTATTGCAGCTGCTGGATCTGAGAATCGAGCACAGGCATCTCATCTTCAGCATTCTCCGCGCGGCGAGGAGAAAAGAATTGCCACGCGAACACCGTACCGAGCAGCAATCCGACATGCGTGGCCGCATGCATCACTTCGCCCATTACTGCCGCGTAAGCAATCCCGGCCACGTTGATGACGGTAAAGACTGCTGCGGCTGCTTTCCAGAATCCTGCGCGCCTGATCATCGGGAGCTCCTGCCTTGAATGAACTACGCCCCGGTTCAGCAGGAGTTTCGGGCTACGACGCTCTCAGGACTCCCGGGAACTGTCGACCTCGCCTGAGGGGACAAACACAGGCAGCGTGCTGAATTCGACGAGATCCCAGAGATTGCCATACAGATCCCTGAACACGACGACCGTTCCATACGACTCGACTCTGGGCTCACGGACAAACTCGATTCCCTGCTCCTTCATTCTATTGTAGTCACGCCAGAAATCGTCGGTGCTCAGAAAAAGAAAAACCCTTCCACCCGTTTGATTGCCGATCGCTTTCTGCTGCTCAGGCGTCGTTGCTCTGGCGAGAAGTACGGTCGGGCTTTGCGATCCCGGTGGGGCGACGAGAACCCAGCGTTTGTCCTGCGCCGGCTGGTATGTATCCTCCACGAGCGTGAAGCAGAGCTTCTCCGTGAAGAACTGGATGGCTTCATCATAGTCGCGGACCACCACAGCTACATGCACGATTCCCTGCTTCATCAGCTGGATTGCATGCTTATGATATTGCTCAGTGCTTCACAGATTCGTCGCCGGAAAGAAACCGCTCGACCGCCGGCCAGACGAGCTCGGGTCGCTCCGCATATGTGTAGTGAGCCGCGCCCGGAACACGCAGTAGTTGAGCGCGCGGCATCGAGCGCGCCCATTCCTCGACGAGATCCATCGGAATCGCCTCCGCTTCACCGTGCACGACGAGCGTTGGAACGTCGAGCGTCCGGAGTGCTGCGCGGAGATCCCAGTCGCCATAGGATGCCATTACGATCCGGTTCGTGACGTTGAGCCCAAAGCGGATGCCATTCGCGCTGGATGCGCAGAGATCCGACCGAAGCAGAGTCAGAGTCCGGTCCGGATCTGCGAGACGCGGGCGAAGTGCAATGCTCCAGTATTCCCTGCATGCCCGGCGTACCTCCGCCGTGTCCGCACGTGGATCGAGAAAGCGCTTGCCGGCTTCGGCGAGCCGTTTACGCGCGACGCTGTCGAGCCGGACGTTGAATGCGAGCCCCATCCGATTGAAGAAATCTCCTCGTCGCGGCGGCACCGGACCGAAAAAAACCATTCGTCTCACTTTATCCGGGTGCGCAATCGCATAACTGGCGGCGAGTAACGGACCATATGAATGCGCGACCAGCGTCATCCGTGCAATTCCAAAATGGCGGCGGACTGTCTCGAGGTCCTCGACCTGCTGCCGCGCACCCAATCGCGCTGTATCCGCAGGAAGCGTCGAGCGTCCTGCCCCCCGCTGATCGTAAAAGATGATCGTGTGGCGCGTCCCGAGTGGAGCGAAGTCGCCCGCGATGCTCTCGAGATCCACGCCGGGCCCGCCATGTACTGCGATCAGAGTGTCAGGCCCGCTTCCTATGACACGATAAAACAGTCGCAGAGTATCCGGT
>Ga0209995_1000099_pt1 | contig 13639 bp, 10 predicted proteins | sample InoplaM3AM_FD_187580 | JGI IMG/M metagenome (GOLD analysis project Ga0209995, IMG submission 187580) | Arabidopsis thaliana rhizosphere microbial communities from the Joint Genome Institute, USA, that affect carbon cycling - Inoculated... | ecosystem: Host-associated > Plants > Roots >... | reverse complement strand
GAATCAGCGAATGCGCGAGCATAGTCCTCTGCCCGACGAGCCCAGTCGGAAAAATCCGTAGCCAGCAGCAAGCGCTTGACCGATGTCATGTTGTTCACAGGACGACGTCCTTTCTCGTTCTCTGTCGCGAAAGCGGAACGGTCAGCACGGCGCATCCTGCTGTCCGCACCACCTTGTCGGGGTCGCTCCAAAAAAGATCTTTTCCATACTATCTGACCGACCCCCATAACTGCCAAGGACGATCACGTCGACTCCGTCCCCGCGGGCAAATTTTGCGATCTCAACAAATGGGGTGCCTTCCACGACGATTCGTCTGATCGACCGACCGTCAGAGGGAGACTTGAGGAGCTGTCTCATTCTTAATCGAGCGTGATGGCGCAACCGCTTCCGCTGTCGCGTGGCATCCGAGGGGACCGCCAATAGCCCGAGACGATTAAAGGCGTCTACTGCATTCACATCGATCACATGCATCACAGTGATATCAGCGTCTACAGCAGCGGCGAGCTGCAAGGCGACACGGAAGGCCTCGTCCGAACATGCTGAGAAATCCACCGGCACCAGAACCTTTTTGAAGAGCGTACCTGCCATATATCGGGTGAGCATACAGCAAGGAGAGTGCCCATCCTTCAGGAGCAGTCTTAGAGCTCAAAACGGACTTTTGGCGGCCGAAACGTCTGACAACCATTTGACACGGAGTGGAGTCGTGCTACAGAGCAGTCGCATGGTCTGTAGCAGAACGGGGCAGTTCCCCTCATAGACATCCTCGATGCACGGTTTATCAGTCGAGTTAACGGACGGCACTGGAATTGCTGAGGGGATGGAGATAGGGAGGCCTTCGATGACGAAGAACAAATGGCTGTTGCTGGGAGCAGTGATCATTGGGGTTCTTGTGCTGCTCTACTTGATGTTCTTATGTCCGACCGACTGTCATTGAGACCTATCGCCGAGCCAAGAGGAGTATGGGCTCCTGAACGAGAGGAGAATCATCGATGAGGACGTTGCTGGCAGTCGATGGATCGGAAAATGCCAATGAAGCGTTGCGACTGCTGAAATATCTTTCCCTGGACCACTTGGTCCTGCTTCATGCGCTCAATGTTCCCAAACCGGCGTACCCGATGATGATACCGGAGGTGGCCGAACACCTGTATCATGAGATCGAACGACACATGCGTGCGGATGGGGAGGGACTACTCAATCGTACTGTCTCTCTTCTTCCCTTTCACACGGGACCTGTCACAAGAGTGCTCCGGGCGGGGTCACCGGCTGAGGTCATTCTGACGACCGCTGAACAGGAAAAGACTGATCTCATCGTGATGGGCGCAAGGGGGTTGGGGCCGATTAAGGAGCGGTTGCTAGGCAGCGTCTCTCATCGCATCCTCACATCAGCACCCTGCGCGAAGCTCATTGTGCCCGGACCGGTCAAGCCCATACGGCAGGTCTTATTGCCGCTGAGTAGTTCCATCGATACTGAGGGGGCGATTCGGTTTCTTGAACTGAAGCCCTTCCGTCAATCGGTGGATCTGACCTTACTCTCCGTGCTGCCCGACATCCCTCCATTGGGAGGTGTGGCGGCCCGGGGGACAGAGACCTATCAAGCGAGGGAGAGAGAGAACGCACAACTCTTTCTCCAATCCACGGCCAATCGGCTTGAGCGATCGAGATATTCCACTCGAAGCCAGGTGCTGATTGGAAGCGCGGTTGAATCGATCCTTGACCAGGCCCGGGAGCGAAACGTGGATCTCATTCTCATGGGATCACGAGGCCGGCACGGCCTATCGCGCCTGGTGCTCGGCAGCGTGTCTCACGCCGTTTTGCATAGCGCACCCTGTCCGATCCTGGTGTTCAATTGACAATTCGGCCGCGTGCTCATGAGGTGTGCCATGCCGATGTACGACTATAAATGTTTGGACTGTGGAAAAGAATCGTTGGTCGTCCTCACTCTAAAGGAGCACGAATCGGGGAAGACGCTGTGTCCACTGTGTCAAAGCCAACGAATGCAGCAGGTGGATACCTCTTTTATCGCCCATACGACGAAGAATAGTTGACTGCTCAAGACACTCGTTCTTACGGTTCAGCCGAACGACTGCCGAAGGTTCGAACATACGCAAGGACATCCAGGACTTCTTTGGTGTTCAACTCATACTTCCACGCACCCATGGCTGTGTTAGCGCGCCCCTCGTGAATCGAGTTGTACAGTCTCGAGTCGAGCTTCGTCTGCACTTGTGGGCTGGTCAGGTCGGCGGCCGGTGGACTGAATTTCATATCTCCGGGCCCTCTTCCGTCTAGTCCATGACATGTCTTGCACACCTCCATATAGATACGCTTGCCTGCCGCCACATCGGCACTTTCTGCATGGATGAAGGACGAGGACAGTCCTGCCAGAAGCATGGCGAGCGCTATCGAGACAACTATCGGAATTCTCTGAGACATCACGTGCTCCTTATCACGTATCTTAGTTCTCATGGTGTGACGGCTGCGTTATCCTGGCCGCTTACTCGGTGCTCTGCGAAAGGACGGCTTGAATTGAAGGATGCCGGCCGGAAATGAACTTTGGATGCTTGACGGTCAGAACAGGGCAGGGGGCTTCCTTAAGCACCGCTTCAGCCACGCTTCCGATGGGTATTTCTCCTCGTCCACGCCGTCCATGCGTTCCCATGACAATGAGTTCCGACCGTTGCTGAAGGGCGCAGGCAAGAATCGAATCGGAAGGATATCCTGACCGGATCTCATAGGTGGCAGATAGTCCCAGAGTTTTCACGACTCCTGCCAAATTAACCAACCGCGCCTTCCAATGGTCACGTATCTGTTCGGCCCCTTGCATTCGGGGGAGATCCCAGTTGGCGTGCACCGGTTCCAACACATGCAGCAAGACAAGATCGGCCCCCAGTGCACGGGCTAAGTGAATCGCGCATTCCAACGAGTCCAACGAGGGCTCTGAGAAGTCAACTGGAGCGAGAATGCGCCGCACCGTCATGGCGGCGGGGGCTGTGAATGTGCAAGGGCTCGCCTCTTTGGCGGTTAAAGGTACGGTCAGCACGGGGCAAGGCGCACTCGATGTGACGGTCTGCGCGGTGGCTCCGAGCAGCCCATAGGGGAGATGTGTATGGCCCTGCAAGCCGATCACGATGAGATCCGCATCAAGTTCACGCGCTGTGGAGAGGATTTGATCCCCAGGCATTCCTGTCGAACGTTGAATATTAACCGGAACAGCGTGCTCTTCGATGGTCTCCTGCAATCTCCGAAGGCTCCCCTGGATCTCATCCTCATTGAGCGCTCTCGCCGTCGAAGAGCGCTGTTCACTGACATTGAGCACGACCACGGAAGCCTTGAGCGTCATGGCCAGATATTTTGTGTACACCTGCGCCAGGTTTGCGCTGGCGGAAAAATCCGTCGCGAGCAAGATTTTAGAGACGATAGCCTCATGCATCGTTTTCTCCTTTATGAAGTGAGCGGGACGCCCCCGATCCATTGACGTCCGAAGTGAAGCTCTTGCGCCATTCGAGGACTGGAATAGGGAGCAAGGCGACCAGGAGTACGCCAATCCATTCGTTTGCGTTCAAATCCGTGACTGCAAACACGGCATGCAGCGGCTCATAGGTCAGAATGGCGATCTGCAACGTGACCGAGACAAGGATGGCAGTGAGCAGTGGTCTATTCGTGAAGATCCCTAGCTCGATCTGTGTCTTAACGTCACTACGCCAGATGCCGGCCTGAAAGAGTTGAGTGAACACAAGAATCGTAAACACCAGTGTCCGTGCAGACTCGAGTCCCGTGTCGCTCCCATACAAGGCATAGGCGAACGCGCCCATGGCCAGCGCTCCCATCAGCACGCCGCGGCCCACAATGACTTGAATACGACCTGTCGAAAAGTAACCCTCACCACGCCGGCGAGGTCGCCGCTGCATGACGTCAGGCTCCCTGGGATCCATGGCGAGCGCCAATGCCGGCAGGCTATCCGTGATCAGGTTGATCCAGAGGATCTGTACCGGGAGTAATGGCAACGGGAGACCTGCGACGGCGGCTCCCAACATGACGGTGATTTCTCCGATGTTGTGAGAGAGAAGATACGACACCGCCTTTTGAATGTTTGCATAGATCACACGGCCTTCCTCGACCGCCGCCGCGATGGAGGCGATGTTGTCGTCCGTCACGACCATATCCGCGGCATCCTTTGTCACCTCAGTCCCGGTTAACCCCATGGCGATGCCGACGTCCGCCTGTTTCAAGGCCGGTGCGTCGTTCACGCCGTCGCCAGTCATGGCGACGACTGCACCGCGTGCCTGCCACGCCTGCACAATTCTGAACTTATGCTCAGCAGTCGTCCGCGCATAGACGGCGATTCTTGAAACACGCCGGCGGAGTTCCCTCGGCGTCATTGCGTCCAGTTCGATGCCCGTCACCGTATCCCCGCCGCCACGCAATCCTAAATCGTTGGCGATCGCATCCGCCGTCTCACGATGATCGCCTGTGATCATTACGGTTCGAATGCCGGCATCGCGGAGCAAGGTGACTGCCGGGCGAGCCTCCGGGCGGATCGGATCGCGCATGGCAATCAGTCCGAGGAAGACCAGATGCCGTTCGACCTCGGCGTCAAACCGGTCAGGACGAGGGTGGAATGTTCGACGTGCCAGTGCAAGGACCCGAAGTGCCTGCTTTGCATAGTTGTGTTCCATGCGACGGACGAGCTCACGATAGGTATCGTCAAGCGGCAATAGCGAACCGTCGTCCGCTGCGTAGCGCGTGCAGTGTCGTAGCACCGCACCCGCTGCGCCTTTTGTATAGGCTTCAGTCTGGCCCAACGTCAGGCGTACGACCGTCATCATCTTCCGCTCGGAATCGAACGGGACTTCGTCGACAAATGGATGCTCTGCCTCTAATGGTGCCTTCATGAGACCTACCTTGGCGGCCGCCACGAGGATGGCACCTTCTGTTGGATCGCCGTCGATCTCCCAGAAGTCATCGCTCTTGTGAAGCGAGGCGTGATTACAGAGCACGCCAGCCGTGAGCAGGGCTCGAACCGAGAGCGGAATCTCGGAGAGGTGGCTCCCCGATTCGTGAAGCTCACCTACGGGTACGTAGCCTTCGCCCGTGAGCTCGAATCGCCGGTCAGCGGCGTACAGGCTCATGACGGTCATCTGGTTTTTGGTCAGCGTGCCTGTCTTGTCGGTGCATAAAACGGTTGTCGCCCCTAGCGTCTCGACAGCTGGGAGGCGCCGTATCAGTGCATGCCGCGACACCATCTTCATGACGCCGACCGCCAGCGTCATTGTGACGATGGCAGGAACCGCCTCAGGAATCGCTGCGACGGCGAGGCTCACGGCCGTCAAGAACATCGCGAGTACCGGTTCTCCGCGAAGGAGGCCAATCGCAAACACCGCAGCCGCCACGAGAAGTGTAAGCACGAGGAGGACACGTCCCAGTTCCTCCCAGCGGCGTTCAAAGGGCGTCGGCTGGCGATCTCGCTTGTCAATAAGTGTCGCAATGCGCCCCAGCTCGGTGCGGACGCCGGTGGCCCTTACCACCGCGCGAGCGCGTCCCATCACAACGTCCGTGCCCTGAAAGACTTGATTACGACGGTCCGCGAGCGGCGTACACAGTGGTACCGGCTCACACGTCTTTTGTACCGGTAAGGACTCACCAGTGAGCGAGGCCTCCTGCGTCTTCAGCATAGCGGCATAGACGAGTTGCGCGTCGGCTGGCACACGATCGCCCGCTTCCAGCACGATGAGATCGCCCACCACCAGTTCGCGTGCGGGAACGTGCCGTCGTCGTCCATCGCGGATGACGCAGGCGTTGGTCTCCGAATAACGTCTCAGGGCGGCCAGCGATCGCTCGGCTTTATATTCCTGGACGAAGCCAAGCATACCGTTCAGCACGATGATGGCGAGGATGGCGGCAGCATCGATCCATGCTTGAAGCCATCCAGAAAGTAGGGCTGCGCCCGCCAGCACACCAATCACGATATTGGAAAATTGACGGACGAAGAGTCGAACGGCAGAGACCCGGGCGGCTTCCGGCAAGACATTCGGCCCATCCTCGGCGAGCCGACGGGCCGCCAGAGCCATGGACAGACCAGTCGAACTCTGAATCGGTGATAGATTGGCGGAAAGGAGGGGCGCGGTGGCTGAGACGGGCGTGGTCATGGCTGCACAGTCTAGCGGATCAGGATGGAGACTTTCGCATGATCGAGAAGCCGCGTGGACACGCTGTCGAGAAAGAACCGTGACAAGGGCCTATGGCCGAGTCCCCCGATGAGAAGGAGATTTATTCTGTCGTTCGATCCATTAACCGCAACGACGATCTTCATTCGCCGAGTCTTGAGTGTTAGGGTTTGACCGCGACCTTCAAGACGCCATCTCGTTGCTCGCCGAAGATTCGGTATCCTTCGACAATGTCTTCCAATGAGACGTGATGTGTCAGTAACGGCGTGAGATCGAGCCGGCCGTGCTTGACCAGTTCCATGAGCCGCCGCATGCGCTCTTTCCCGCCGGGACAGAGTGTCGTGACAATGCGATGATCGCCTATTCCGGCTGCAAACGCCTCGTACGGGATCTGGAGCTTCCCGGAATAGACCCCGAGGCTTGAGAGCGTGCCGCCTGGACGCAGAACTCGCAAGGCCATCTCGAAGGTCGTCTGCTCGCCAAGCGCTTCGATGGCGACATCCACGCCGCCTCCAGATAGACGCCTGACTTCGGCCACCACATCACATTCCCGAGCGTCCACCACCTCATCGGCACCCATTCGCCGCGCCGTCTCAAGCCGCGTGGGATTGCGATCAATGCCGATCACCAGCGCAGCGCCCATGAGCTTCGCGCCGGCGGTTGCGCACAAGCCGATCGGTCCTTGTGCAAAAACGGCGACCGTATCGCCGATGCGTATGCCGCCGGATTCGGCTCCGCTAATGCCTGTTGATGCAATATCGGCTAACAGTACGACCTGCTCATCGGTCAGCGCGTCAGGAATCTTGGCGAGATTCGCCTGTGCCGCCGGCACGATCAGATACTCGGCCTGGGCACCGTTGATTGAGTTGCCGAACCGCCAGCCGCCAAGCGCCTCGTAACCTTCGCCATGGCCACATTGGGATAGGTGGCCGGACAGACAGGCGCGACATTGGCCGCATGGTGTAATGGCGCCAATCAAGACACGCTCGCCTATCTTGTATCCCGTGACACCGGCCCCTAGCTCTGCAATAACGCCGACCGGTTCATGCCCTATGACGAGGCCCGGCTTGACGGGATATTCCCCACGTACAATATGCAAGTCCGTCCCACAAATCGTGGTCAACGTGACTCGCACTAACGCCTCGCCTGATTTCGGCTCAGGAATGGGTACCTGTTCAATGCTGGTCCGTCCAACGCCATGAAAGACGTGCGCGCGCATCGTGTTCATTTCGCACCTCTGTTCGGATCAAGCAGTTTTCGTTACCTTCGACCGTTGCTCTGGTTTCGTTGCAACTGGCATACACCCTCCTTCCCAATGCGCAACCCAGTTATCGACTATTGCCCATGAACAAGGAATTGCCTCCGATGTCTCATCTCGCCGTCACGCTGCTCCGACGTTCATCAATAACAACTCGCCCCTCATGGTCGGATGGATCGTGCAACGGAACTCGAACCGTCCCGGCTGCTCTGTGGTGAACCGAATGATGGCATTCTTCTTGGGCTCAACGTATGCGCCTTCGATTCCTCGCCCATGCGCGATGACACCGTTCCCTTCCACCTGAGTGAGGTGTCCCTGCAACAGTGTAGAGCTGAAATCGTGCCGAATAGTGTCTTCATTTACGACCTTCACCGTAATCGGCACGCCGGGCAAAAGCAGCACGCCGGTTGCCTTGAACGCAGAGTCCTTGATCGTGACTTCGACGGTTTGCTCGGTTTGTCCGGCCGACGGCGCCAGTATTGCTGTTAGGAAGAATCCGGTCAGCAGACATTGTCCGAGGCGTTTCGACCAGGTATGCAGTGTCATGAGATCCATCCTTTCTCTGTGCATGGTTTGCTGATGAAGCGTGATGCGGAAGAGTCGCCACGATTCTTCCTTGGCGAGCGCATTGATCTGAGCGGTCTTTCATGCTGTTTGCTATCAGCAAGGCCGGTGCCTACCAAAGGAGCACGTTTGGGCCTTTTTTCGCTGGTTGTTGGGTGCGGAAGAGGCTGAATTCCACACCGCCAGATCGTTGCTGTGGCAGAAGGGGGCAGGCCTTCAACGAAGGGTAGGGACATGAACTGAACTGAGCGGAACACAAGGGCGGAAGAACGCCCTGACTGCCAGAGCAATGCGTGCGACGGTACAGTTTTCTAGGGATGGTCTCTCCGGGGCAGCCGAATTGTGAAGGTGGTGCCTTTCCCTGGTTCGCTTTCGACCGCAATGCTGCCTCCATGCTCCTGAATGATCCCATGCACTACCGTGAGTCCAAGTCCGGTGCCTTTTCCAACTTCTTTCGTCGTGAAGAAAGGGGTAAAGATCTTGCCGAGATTCTCGCGCGGAATGCCATGGCCGGTGTCGGCGATCATCAGCACGACGGCGTCTGGCTCTGGCTTGACCGTGACCTTCAAGGTTCCTCCCTCCGACATGGCATGCAGAGCATTGATGAAGAGGTTCAACAGAACTTGGCTGATCTGATCCGGATCGGCCCGCACAAGCGGCATATGTTCCGAAAGCTCGGCCACCACGTTCACACCATGGTGTGCGAGCCGCTCATGCAACATTTCCAGACTGTCGTCGATGACATCTTTCAATGCGACAAGACGCCGCACGGCAGGACGCCGTCGCGCGAAAGTCAGGAATTGATTCATGATTTTAGTGATGCGCTCAACCTGGGTCACGATGGTTTCCAGGCTTTGTTTTGCGCGATCATCGTCAATTCTGCGCATCGCGAACTCCGCGCGTCCCAGAATGACATTCATGGGGGTCCCGATTTCATGCGCCATGCCGGATGCCAGTGTCCCGAGCTCGGCCAGCAATTCAGTGCGGCGTAGTTGCTCCTCGACCCGCTTGCGGTCGGATATATCCACGACCGAGGCGAGCACGCGAATTCCCGACGCTGTTCGGATAGGACTCAAACCGATTTCCACCGGAATAAGTTGACCGTTTTTCCGCACACCAAACAACTCACGTCCAGCCCCCATCTGCCTGGGCTCCGGCTTGTGATAAAACTCTTCCCGATGAGCGTGGTGTGCTGCTCGCAATGACTCGGGCACGAGGATTTCAACCGATGTTCCGAGCAGCTCCTCCCTGGAATAACCGAACTGTCGTTCGATTTGAGCGTTCACGAGAAGAATCGTTCCGCGCTCGTCGACCATCAACATGCCATGGGGAGCGGCTTCGACAGCGACACGAAACTGTTCCTCAGCCCTCTTGCGTTCCGTGATGTCCACGACCGAGGCCAAGACGCGCAAGCCTGCCGCCGTATGAATCGGATTGAGACCGATTTCCACTGGAAATTCATCGCCACCCTTCCGCAGGCCGAACAATTCGCGGCCTTCTCCCATACGGCGCGGCTCAGGGCGGGCAAAGAAGTCGGCGCGATGAGCCTTGTGCTTATCTCGTACGCCGTGGGGCAGCAAGATCTCCACGGGTCTTCCAATCAGCTCATCACGAGAATATCCGAACTCCTTCTCGATTTGGGCGTTCACCATCAGTATGAGTCCCGACGCATCCACCATGAGCATCCCGTTGGGTGAGGCCTCCACGGCAACCCGGAACTCTTCTTCCGCGCGCCTCCGTTCCGTGATGTCCACCACGGAAGCCAAGACGACCGTCCCTTCCTCGGTCTGGACGGGGTTGAGCCCGATTTCAATGGGGAATTCCGAACCATCCCTCCGCAAGCCGTACAGTTCCCTTCCCTTACCCATGGGTCTCGCGCTGGCGAGTTTCATATACCGTTCCCGGTCGGTGAGATGGACGGGACGAAATCTGGGGGGGACCAGCAATTCGATCGATTGGCCAATGAGATCGTTGCGATGGTAGCCGAATTGTTGTTCCAGCTGGCGATTGACCAACACGATCGTGCCGTGCCGGTCCGCCATCAGCATGCCGCTGGGTGAGGCTTCAACGGCGAGGCGGAAATGTTCTTCTGGCAATCGGAAGTCCGGCACAGGGCACCAATCTCACTTCTCCAGCTTATCTTGGGCGGGACGACCTTCCATTTCAGCGAGCTTCCGATAGAGGGTTTTCCGGTCGATGCCGAGAGCCTGCGCCGCCTGGTACTTATTGCCGCCTGTCTTCTCGAGAATTTTTTTGATGTACTCCCATTCGACCTCTTGGAGAGGCAGCGTCCGTTCGGCCGCATCATCCAGCACTCTGCGGTCTCCCCGAGATCCTTGCACGGTCGCCGGTAAATCCTCCGGCATGATTTTCTCTCCTCGAGCCAGCGTGACGGCGCGCTCAATAATGTTTTCGAGTTCACGCACGTTGCCGGGCCAGGAATAGTCGATCAGGAGAGCGAGTGAAGATTCGCTGATGCCCTGCAGCGGTTTCCGGTTCGCCTTTGCACATTTGTGCAAGAAGGTCTCGACGAGCAGCGGGATATCGTCGCGACGGTCCCTCAACGGCGGCAGTCGGATCTCGATCACGTTCAGCCGATAATACAGGTCTTCGCGGAAATGCTTGGCTTTCACTTCGTCGGCCAGGTTCAAGTTCGTTGCAGCGATGATACGGACGTCCACAGGGATCGACTTGGTGGACCCGACACGACGAATCTCGCGCTCCTGGATCGCGCGCAGGAGCTTTGCCTGGAGCATGAGCGGTAACTCGCTGATCTCGTCCAAGAAGAGCGTACCCTTTTGGGCTTCTTCAAAGAGTCCCGGTCGGTCGGCCTTGGCGTCGGTAAAGGCTCCCCGCATATGCCCGAACAACTCGCTCTCCAACAGCTGTTCTGGGATGGCTGCCGAATTGACCGCCACGAAGGGCCTATCCCGCCGGTCGCTGTTGTAATGGATCGCCTTTGCCACGAGCTCCTTGCCGGTTCCGCTTTCGCCCGTGATCAGGAGGTTACTCGGACTATCCGCCACACGGCGGATCAACTCGAACACCTCCTGCATCGGCCGGCTTTTCCCGAGGATTTGATGAAAGCTATACTCCTTATAGACCTCGCGCCTCAGGTGCGTCACCTCACGTCGCAACTGGACTTCCCGCGCAGCCCGCCCAGCGGTTCTGAGGACATCGTCCGTCTTGACGGGCTTGATGAGGTAATCCATCGCGCCGCCCTTCATGGCCTCGATCGCTGTCTCGACTGTGCCGAAGGCGGTCATCAGAATGACGCCGGTATCAGGGTAGCGATGCTTGATCTCGCTGAGGAGGGCAGTGCCCAACATGCCTTTCATGCGAAGATCGGTCAGCACGAGATCATATTGTTCCTCGGCCAGCGCCTGGAGAGCCTTTTCCCCGCTCTCGGCCGTGCCGACTCGATAACCGTCGCTCTCCAGGACATCAGACAACAGACCACGCATGTCGGCGTCGTCGTCCACCACCAGGATTTTCCCGGTTTCTGTATTCATTTATCAAACCACGACAAAAGGAACACCGCTGCCAGAGCGGGTAACAAGGGATACGCCATTTATTTCATGAAAGCAACTCAGCGATTGGCTAATCCGGCCGTCGGCCTGCTCACGCCAATTCTCGCGTCGACAATACGACATCCCTCTCCCGGCGACAGGGCGAAAATCGGATTGAGATCGAGCTCGTATATTTCGGGGATTTCTTCCACGAGTCGCGAGATCCGCAATAACACTTCCTCGAGTGCCTGAGTATCTGCCGGCTGTTGGTTTCGGTACCCCCTCAGCAAGGAGTATCCCTTAATCCCGCGAATCATCTCGATTGCGTCGTCCTCGGTCAGGGGTGTGATGCGAAACTGGACGTCCCCAAGGATCTCGACGTGAATGCCGCCTAAGCCAAACGCAATCAATGGCCCGAACAGCGGATCGTGCGTCACACCCACCATCACTTCGACGCCACCGGTGAGCATCGGTTGCACAAGCACGCCTTCCATGGCCGCAAGCGTATTTCGTTTTTCCAGCTCGGATGTGATCGATGCGAACGCGTGGCGAACCGACCGTTCATTTGTGAGATTCAAATGCACGCCGCCAAATTCGGTCTTGTGTACGATCTGGTGGGAAGCCAGTTTGACGGCGACCGGCCACCCGATCTTTTCAGCCAAGGCTACGGCTTCATCGGCAGTGAGTGCGACTCCGCCAGGTTGGACAGGTAGCTTCACTGCGCGCAACAGGCTCCTTGTCTCTTCCGTTGTCAACCAGCCGTTGCCTCGTTGGGAGAGCGCCGTGGTGCAAAGCGTTCTCGCCGTTGATAGGTCCAAGTCATCGAAATCAGGCACCACACCCACAGGCCGTTGCTGCCATTCGGCAGATGACGCCATTTTCCCCAGGACGACTGCAGGAGTTTCGGGCAGCACATAGACTGGGATCGTTTCGCCAGCGACGGTAAAGATGCGATCCGAGTCTCCTTCCGCCATCCATACGAGAAACACTGGTTTGCTCGTCGAGGCTGTTGCTCGTCCCTTTTCAATGCCACGCTTGATGCCTTCAGCGATTCCTGCCGTATCGACGACCGTCACGGAGACATAGATGATGATCAAGGCATCGATCTCCTCCGCTGCCAGCATGGTGGCTATGGCGTCGGCGTATTGCTGCGGCGAAGCGGACGCAATGAGATCGATAGGATTGGTCCGCGCGGCGGTTGAGGGAAGGAAGGTCCCTAACCGTGTCTTCGTCTGAACGGACAACTCCGGAACGATGAGCCCACTGGCTTCGCAGGCATCGGTACATAGGATGGCCGGCCCCCCGGCATTGGTGATGATGCCCACACGACGTCCGGAGGGGAACGATTGGTTCGCGAAACCGGCGGCAATGGCCAACATTTCCTCCAGCGTCTCGGCGCGGATGACGCCGGTCTGAAGGAATAAAGCGTCCACGGCAACATCGCTCGCAGCGAGCGCCGCGGTATGGGAGCCGGCGGCCCGGCGTCCGGAGCGCGACCGGCCTGCCTTTACTGCAATGATCGGTTTGCGGGCGCTCACACGGCGCGCGATGCGCGCGAAGCGACGAGGATTTCCAAACGATTCCATGTAGAGGAGGATCACGCCGGTGGCGGGGTCTTCTTCCCAATACTGCAGAAGATCATTGGTGGAGACATCAGCCTTATTGCCGACGCTGACAAAAGACGAAATTCCCACATGAAAGCGGTGTGCTGCACCCAGCGTGGCAATCCCAATCGCTCCGCTCTGGGAGGACATCGCCACACGGCCCGAAGGAGGAAACAGCGACGTGAATGTGGCATTCAGCCGGACGCTTGGATCCGTATTCAAGATGCCGAAGCAATTCGGGCCGATCATCCGCATGCCGTGTTGGCGGACTTTTTCTACCAGTTGAGCCTGGAGCGCGTTCCCCTCTGGTCCGACCTCGGCGAAGCCGGACGTAATGACGACAAGGGCTCGAACGCCGACCGACGCGCAATCCTCCACCACGGGCAAGACCTTCTCAGCGGGCACCGCAATAATCGCAAGATCGACTGGCCGAGGCACCGCTTGCATCGACGGATAGACCTCTAAGCCGGCAATCTGCGTGGCCTTGGGATTCACGGGATAGATGGCGCCGCGGTAACCGGTATCCTGGAGGATCTTGACCGG